>Ga0210047_1000199_pt1 | contig 24452 bp, 19 predicted proteins | sample CryGeyCG2014_300_3_FD_185453 | JGI IMG/M metagenome (GOLD analysis project Ga0210047, IMG submission 185453) | Groundwater microbial communities from aquifer - Crystal Geyser CG01_land_8/20/14_3.00 (SPAdes) (version 2) | ecosystem: Environmental > Aquatic > Deep subsurface > Groundwater | place...
TATGTTTATTGTTGTGTCCATTTTACTTGGCTTAAATTTATATAAATTTTTTTCTAATTATATAGTCATTTTGACATCTTTTGATAATATTGTTTTTATCCATATATTTATTCTTCAAATCATAATATAATATTAATGTTCAAAATAAATAATTGAAAGTTGAAAAATTCACTATAATTGAAAAGGTTATAAATTATTTTAATCAATAAAAATTAAGTATAAGAGCAAATCATTAAAATATTAAAATGGAAAAACAACATCACCTCAATGGTATTCAGAGATTTTCAAAACTTCATTTTGAAAATAACAAAATGGAAAATAGTAAAATAAAAAGAATTAGCGTCACTGGAATTTTTGTCCTGATATTTTGTATTTTAATTGCAAATATTAATTTGAATGTACAGGCCATAGATGTGCAAGCTCAAAGTTCGTTAAGTTTAGGTTCAGCAGGCCCTTCAAGTCCGTCCCAGATTTCTATTGACTTTAAAAAAGTTCAAATTTCAAAAATTTATCCTGATTCAGGCGGAACAATAAGTTTCATCATTGCTAATTTGGGCGGATTGCCTGCTGAAGAGATTGAAATTTCAATCCCATCATCACAGAATTTTCACATTGGAGATACGATAAAAATCGGAACATTAAATCCCGGAACACAGCAGGGCATTCAGACAACAATAAAAGCAGGAAACATTGTGCCTGGAACTTACGCAATTACAGTAATTATAAACTATAAAAAGCAAAAGCAAACAGGTGATGGTAGAATTGAGCGCGAAACCGTAAAGGAAAATTTTTACATCCCAATCAATGTCTATGCACCGCCAACAACCGTCTTGACTGTCAAAGATAAAAATTTATTTATAAATAAAGAGCAGGAACTAAATTTAGAAATCACTCCAAAGACAAATTTAAGAGATACATGTGTTGAACTGATTTCCGACTGCCTACAGGTTGTTGGAAATTCAAAAATTTATCTTGGAAATTTAGAGGCATACAAAAGCAAAGGAATGCAGTTTACCGTAATTCCGATAAAAAAAGAGTGCAATGCAAAGCTGAATCTGATTTATAAAGCAGGCGAGTATGAGACAGAAACATTAAATTTCGGATTAAAGGTAAACGATGTTTTTGTTGATTTTCTTACAGAAATTGAAAAAAAGGAAATTTCTCCCGGAGACGGATTGAATTTAACCATTACTGCAAAAAATTTGGGAAATACTGAATTAAACAATGTTAAATTTTATCTGACCCTTCCCGAGCAATTTGTAGTTACAAACGAGATCTTCTATGAAACAATCTTGCCGGATGAAGAAAAATCCCTGAATTTTCAGATTTATGTCAAAAGCGATGCAGAAACAAAGCCATATAAAGGAAATTTATCGGTCGTTTATGAAATTTCAGGAAATAAGTATCAGATAAGTAAATATGTCGGAATTTCAGTTGAGGGAAAAATTTTGCTGGTGATTACAAATTATGAAATCAAGGATGACAAAGTTAATGTTGAAATCGCAAATTTGGGAACGAGAACGGCAAATTCAATAATTTTAAAACTTGGAAACGGTTATTATTACATTGACAAGATTGACAGCACTAAGAAAAGAACTGCTATTTTTCAGTTAAAAGATGTTAAGAATACAGATACATTGACAATTGAATGGACGGGCAATAATAACGAAAGAGTTGAAATTGTGAAGGAAATTTCGCTGAATGCGGATGTTAATGCAAAAAGTAAGGGAAATAACAATAATCTTTTAGAAATTTTGGTTGTTGTGGTTGTCATTATCGGAATAACCGGGTTTTATATTTACCAGAGAAAGAAGAATAAAAAAGAATAAGTAAAAATTTTATAGATTTTTGGTGCATTTTTTAGTAAAAAATTAATGATATAAAAATTTTCCTAAAAGAAATTTATTTAAAAATTTAAATTTATATTTGCTTAATATGAAAAATATAAAAGACAGAATAGAACAAACATTTGAAAAGGTACTGTGGCAAAGTAAAATAATGGTAATATTAGCAGTCATTTCAGCGATGTTTGGAGCATTGGTTTTGATAATGATGGGCACTTTTAATATAATTAGGACTTACGCAGATTATCTTGTAAATGAACATGAAAAATCAAGAATTTATATCTGTTTTGCGTAAGTCCTGATAATATTAGTTATTTCTGAAATATTCAATATTTTAAAAATTATAACTGATGAACAAAAAAAACAACCATGATTGATATTGCGTTAAAAAATTTATTCAGGAACAAAACAAGAAATGCATTAACCATTCTTGGAATTGCAATTGGTGTTGCACTGCTTTTATCGCTAGTAAGTATCAGCGAGGGAATGAACAAAATGATTTCAAGCTTTGGAGAAGGAATGGTTGGAATAATAACCGTACTTCCCGAAGGAAAATCACTGTTTACTTCTACAGGAGGACAATTATCCAGGAATTTTGTTGATGATATGAAAAATTTTGAAGGCGTTGATTATGTTATTCCATATTATGGGATTCTTCTTCCGGATATGACAAGTTATGCGATGGGCGTTCCTGTGGATAAAGTAGGTGAGATGGTTGGCGAAAAAATTAAAATTAAAGATGGAAGGATGATTGATGAAGGCGATAAAGATGAAAGAGTTGCAATAATTGGTTCAACTTATTCAAATTACAAAAATACAAATACAGGGGATAAAATAAACATTCTCGGCAAGGATTTTGAGGTTATCGGAAAATTAGAAGAAGGAAACAGTGGAGCTGGGGATATTATGGTTCCAATAGATGCATTACAGGAGATAAGCAAAACAGACAAACTTACAGTAATATTTGTCAGGGTTAGCGATGTGGAAAGAACAGAAGAAATTGCCGAGGACATAAAATCAACGCTCGGGGTTGAGGCAGAGACATCAAAGGATTTGGTAAGAAAATTTAGCGATATGAGTTCCCAAATTGGTTTTATGGCTTATGTTGTCGGAGGAATTTCTGCGCTAATCGGAGGAATTGGTATCGCCAATACTATGTTTATGAATGTTTCGGAAAGGAGGAGAGAAATAGGAATAATGAAGGCAATAGGGGCAACAAAAAACATGATATTGAAACAATTTTTACAGGAAGCAATTATTCTAGGGTTAATCGGAGGAATAACCGGAATAATCCTATCATTTTTTGGAATTTATGTATTGTCTTTAATGATACCTTTTGTTGCAATGACATTAAATTTAATATTCATAGGACTTTTGTTTTCACTCGGATTAAGCACGATCTTTTCAGTTTATCCTGCTTATGCAGCGGCAAAAGTTGATGCTATTGTTGCTTTAAAATACGAATAAAATGCCTGTCATAAGAACAGAAAATTTACAAAAAATTTTTAACAAAGGAAAGAAGAACGAATTTTCAGCAATAAAAGGAATAAATTTAAGTATAGATGAAGGAGAGTTTATTGCTATCACAGGACCAAGCGGATGCGGAAAATCAATGTTACTTAATTTGATTTCCACAATTGATTCTCCAACAGAAGGAAAAATCTATATCTGTGAGAAGGAAATTTCAAAAATGAGTGATAATGAAAAAGCCACCTTAAGAAGGAAAATATTCGGATTTGTTTTTCAGCAATTCAATCTGATAAATTCTCTGACTATTTTAGAAAATGTCGCTATGCCAATGCGACTTGAAAATTTAAACAAGAGAGCAGCAGAAGAAAGGGCAAGGTATTTAATTAACCAGGTTGGCCTAGAGGGAAAGGAAAACAATAAAATCAGTGAGATTTCAGGAGGACAGATGCAAAGAGTAGCAATAGCAAGGGCCTTGGCAAATAATCCGAAAATTATACTTGCAGATGAACCAACGGGAAATCTGGACTCAAAAAGCGGAGTGCAGATTATAGAAATTTTGAATGACCTAAATAAAAGCGGAATAACCTTGATTATAGTTACGCATGATTTAAATATTGCTAATACAGCAAGAAGAATAATAAAAATCAAAGACGGAGAGATTGTTGAAGGATAATGATGATGGTTGTGTGCCATATAAAAGTAGGCCATTTATATTTTTGTAAATTATCAATTGAATTTTGAAGATTAAATAAAAATTTCAATAAATAATGTTTTTGATTATAAAATTTATAACTTTAAAATTTTTTGTTTTAAATTTATTAAATTTATGCTTGTATTTTAAATTTATTTATGAAAAATTTAATATAAAAGAGGTGGCTCATTAGTCTAAGTACAGCGATAGCTTTTAAAAAAGCTCCATAAGATTTATATTGATGTAGCCACCACTTATACACAGATTATTACACAAGAATACAATCTACTTTGTAGGTAGGTTATTATAGCAGTCTAATTAAACCAATGGCCTACTTCTATTTGGCAATCAACCGTTGTAAATGTAATGTTTAATAACTTCATCATGACCTTTGAATACTGCGTCAGGAGGAAAAATATTTTTGTCCACTGACACAACTACTACTTTATCAATCTTGATAATGTCCTTCTTGCTTTTTTTTATCCCATTCCTTCTTTTCTCTTGTTGGATCTGGTGCAAAGGTATTTTCTCTTGTTGGAACATTTGGCTTTATTTCTGGCTTTCCTTTTTCACCTTTTAACCTATTCAGTTCATCCTTTAACTTTTGATTATCTTCAAACATTTGTTGACGATCCGTTAGCAAGAAATCAATAACACTGTGTTGTAAAAGTATTATCCTTTTAACAGCACCAGGATTATTGAAATCAATATTATCAATATTAAGAGATATTATCTCCTCAGGTATTTTAAACTTCAGATTTATTTTGTTGTTTGTGTTGTTTATTCTGATAATATAAATTAAAGAAGTGTTTGTTAATTTTTATTTATATTTTTTATATTACTTAACTAATATTGTATAATATTATTTACCCTTTAATATTGAGCAAATACGACTAATCTATAAATTTATTCATCTGAAAAAAAAAAACGGAAAAAATTTTATTAATAGGAAACGGAGCAAGGGAACACGCAATCGCTGAAAGTGTTGTCAGATTTGGGTACAAACTTTACGGATTTATGTCCGCAAAAAATCCCGGAATTGTTAAACTATGCAGGGAATATAAGACAGGAAATATTCTAGATGCAGAAAGTGCGGTCCATTTTGCGAGAACCATGAATGCCGACGCGGTAATTATCGGTCCCGAAGCACCGCTTGAGACTGGTGTAAGCGATAAAATTCTGGAAAATGGAATTGTGTGTCTTTCTCCCACAAAATCACTGGCACGAATTGAGACAAACAAGGAATTTGCAAGAAATTTAATGAAAGAGCATAATATTCGCGCGTATCCGAAATTTGAAATTTTTAAAAAAGGAGAAAATGCAGAAATGTTTAAATTTATCGATAATTTGCAAGATGTTGCTGTAAAACCGGTTGGACTGACAGGGGGCAAAGGTGTCCGGGTTACGGGAAAGCAGCTGAATAATGCGAAAGAAGCAAAAAAGTATGCAGGCGAAATTTTAGAAAAGGACAGGATTGTCTTGATTGAAGAAAAACTTGAAGGTGAAGAATTTACTTTACAGGTATTTTGCGACGGAGAAAATTTAGCACCAAGTCCTTTGGTTCAGGATCATAAGTCAGCTTATGAAAATGATGTCGGACCAAACACAGGAGGAATGGGCTCTTATTCCGATAAGAACTTCATGCTGCCTTTTGTTACGCAGACCGACTATGAAGATGCACTCGGAAATTTAAAAAAGGTAATTAATGTATTGAAAAAGGACTACGGAAGGTATATCGGAATTTTATACGGACAGTTCATTGCAACAAAAGACGGTGTCCGGATTATTGAGTTCAATGCACGGCTTGGAGACCCCGAAGCGATGAATGTTTTGCCTTTAATTAAGGAAGATTGGATTGAAAAAATTTTAGACAAAAAATTAAGTTCCGGGCTGAAGTTTGAAAATCGTGCCAGTGTCTGCAAATATCTGGTTCCTGCGGGCTACCCTGAAAATCCTGTCCAAACAGAAATTTTTGTTGATGACAGCAAATTTAAAGATAATTCAAAAATTTATTATGCGAGTGTTTATGAAGAAGGCGGGAAAATTTTAAGCACACATTCACGGGCGATTGCTGTTCTGGGAATTGCTGACACAATAGAAGAGGCGGAAAAAATTGCTGAAAATTCAACAAAATTTGTCAAGGGAAATTTAGAACACAGAAAGGATATCGGGACAAGGGAATTGATAAATAAAAGGATTGAATTTATGAAGAAGATACGGAAATGAGCCAAAACATTTTATTTGGCATGTTTTAATCCTGAAGCACAGATAGAAAATTTTTATTCCGTCCCGGAAGAAACATTTGAACAAAATTTATAGTAAGTTAGAGATTACAATCATTTTACTGGTTTTTTTGCAGCAAAATAACATTGCTTACGCATGGATATTTCAAAAACACCGGGTTTTTGAAATGAATGTTTTCAAAATCGCGGAGAATTTGGAAAGATACTGAAAATCTTTGAGATTTTCAATCTTTAAAAATCTTTGAGATTTTAAAATACTTAAACCATATGTGTCAACTTAAGATTTTCCAGTGTTTGAAATTTCTGGTTGAAATAATATTTTTATGTTTGCCTCTTTAATATCAATGGTTGTAAGTTTCATTGTCTGTATCAAGTCATGTATTAAATACGACTTTTAAATTAATTTGATAAAGAAATTTAATTCTTGACATAACTACATAATTAAAGCAAGAATCCTATAAATTTCTATTATGATGAAAATAAAGGATATTTCCAAAGAGAATCGTCCGAGAGAACGGCTAAAGAGATCCGACGCATCTGCATTGAGTGAGGCGGAATTATTAGCAATTATCTTACGAACAGGATCCAGAGGAGAAAATGTTGTGGATATGTGTAATCGTATAATCTCTTTTTATGGACTTGAAAATTTAAGTGATTTGTCTTATGAAGAATTTCAGAAGGCATATTTGTTTATCTGGGAGGATATTCCTGGAAAAGATAGCGAGAAATTTCTAAAATATTTGTGGAATAACTTAAAAATAGACTGGGCAAAAAATGCAGAAATATGTAAAAGCGACAATAATGAAACAATTGTTGTTAAGAACAAAAAAAAAATCAGCTACTTTTAAGCTCAATAAAATAAAAAAGAAAGCAATCCTGGAAATTAATAATGGTGAGAAATATGAATGTATTTTTAAAAAGGAAAATGGCAGGATAAATATATACCACAAGATAAAAGGAATGGGCGATGCGAAAGCAACGCAAATCAAGGCATTATTTGAATTTATCAAACGTAATAATTTAGCAAAAAAAGGTAAATTTCCGGTGCGAACGGCAAAAGATGTTTTTGAATATGCATCGCAGAGATTGCCAAGCAATGATAAAGAACATTTTATAGTCCTGCATCTTGATTCCAAGAATATGATAATCAGGGACGAAATTGTTTCAACAGGGATTCTTAATGCTTCCATTGTTCATCCGCGGGAAGTTTTTAAGTCGGCGATAAAAGAAAGTGCAAACACAATTGTTATTGTTCATAACCACCCTTCAGGAGATTCAACGCCATCAGAGGAAGACAGGAAAATTACAAAAATACTATCTGATGCAGGAAAACTTTTGGATATAAAACTGCTTGACCATGTTATTATCGGAGATACTTATTATAGTTTTAAGGAAAATAAAGAAATTTAATAATTTAATAGAAAAACGCTAAAACATGACTGATAATTTATATATCCTGGAACCGGAAGCAAAAGTAAGGCACGATTTAATCAATCCGGCACTTGAAAAAGCTGGGTGGAAAGTTCAGCATTTCAAGACAGCAGATATTAACTCTTTTAAAGGCGTTGCGGTAGAGTACTTTCAAATGGGAAAAGGTGTTGGAGAAGCGGATTATGTTTTGTTTGTAGATGGGAACGCTGTTGGCATCATAGAAGCGAAAAAAGAAGGGGAAACCCTTATTGGAAAAGAACCACAGGCGCAAAAGTATTCAGAAGGCTTTCCTGAAAATTATCACCATGTTGACATGCCTTTACCTTTTGTTTATATGTCATCGGGCTCTAAAACAAGATTTACAAATATATGGGATCCAAAACCAAGAAGCAGGGAAATTTTCAGTTTTCCAAAACCTGAAACCATTGAAAAATGGGTGAACGAAGGTAAAAATAATACCCTTAGGCAAAGATTAATGCATTACATTGATATTGAAAATGAAAAGCTATGGCAGGTACAGAAAACTGCTATTGAAAATCTTGAGAAATCGTTATCTGAAAACAAGCCAAGGGCATTAATACAGATGGCAACCGGGTCAGGTAAAACTTATGTTGCTGCAAATATCTGCTACGACTTAATAAAACACGCCAATGCAAAGCGAATTTTATTTTTAGTTGACCGAAGTAATCTTGGCACACAGGCACTTCAGGAATTCCAAATTTTTGTTGTTCCAAAGGACGGAAGAAAATTTACTGAACTTTATAATGTCCAGCACCTCACAACAAATAATATTGAGGATTCAAGCAGGGTATGTATCTCCACAATTCAAAGAATTTATTCTATGCTCAAAGGAGAAAAGGAATTTGATCCATTGCTTGAGCAGAAATCTGAGTTTGGATGTGGTATTTTATCTTCACCTGCGCCGGTTGAATACAATCCAGATATTCCAATAGAAACATTTGATGTAATTATTGTTGACGAATGTCATAGGTCAATCTACAAGCTATGGAAGCAGGTTCTTGACTACTTTGACGCTTTTTTGATTGGCCTTACCGCAACACCTTCAAAAAGCACAATTGCTTTTTTTAATAATAATCTTGTCATGGAGTACAGACATGAACTGGCAGTTGCTGATCAAATTAATGTTGACTTTAGCGTTTATAAAATAATGACAAAAATAACAAAGGATGGCTCCGTAATTGAAGCGGGCGAGACAATACAGAAAAGAGATATGCGAACAAGAAGAAAAAGATGGGAGACGTTGGAGGATGATTTAGAATATGATGCAGAACAACTGGATAAAGAAGTTGTTTCAAAAGACCAGATTAGGAAAGTTATTAGAACATTTAAAGAAAAGGTCTTAACAGAAATTTTCCCAGGAAGAAAATATGTCCCAAAAACACTTATTTATGCAAAGGATGATAATCATGCAGAGGAAATCGTGCAGGTGATAAGAGAGGAATTCAATGAAGGAAATGATTTTGCGGTAAAAATAACCTATAAAACAGAAGGCGAGAAACCTGAAAATTTAATCAGACAATTCAGAAATGGATTCAACCCGAGGATTGCAGTAACTGTTGATATGATCGCAACCGGAACAGACATTAAGCCGCTTGAGATTGTTTTCTTTATGCGCTCTGTGAAGAGCAGGAACTATTTTGAACAGATGAAAGGCAGAGGCGTGAGGGTAATGAGGAATGATGACTTTAAAACAGTTACTCCCGATGCGATGGCAAAGGAAAGATTTGTTATTGTTGATGCCGTGGGAGTAACAGAAAACGAGGATTTGAGCGAAACAAGGCCACTTGAGCAGAAGCCATTGGTATCATTTGAGAAATTGCTAAAAACGATTAGATTTGCCAAACCTCATAAAGACAATCTTTCATCAATGGCAAGCCGTCTTTCCCGCATGCAGAAGAAACTAACCGAAAAGCAAATCGATGAAATAAAAGAAATCACTGGGGGAAAATCTCTGCCCGATTTCGCCCGCGACTTTGTTGATGCAATAGATGAAGATAAAATTTACGCACAAGCGCAAAAAGAATTTGGAGCAGGTAATTACATTGAATATGAACCTCTTAAAAAAGAGATTGAAGAAATTTCTCAAAAACGAATGACTGAAGCCGTAAAGCAGTTTATATACAATGCAAAACTTATGCAGCGGCTTCCTGAAATCAAACAAGAAACAGAACAGGTTATTGATGATGTTTCTGTTGATGTTGTTGAAGAGGCAGGATATTCACCGATTGCAACCGAGAAAGCAAGGAATATTATAAAATCATTCCGGGATTTCATTGAAAAAAACAAAGACGAATTAACCGCTTTGCAGGTTTTTTATACTGACAAAGGACGGCTGCATTGGAAAGATATTAAAGAAGTTGCTGAAAAGATTAAGTCCCCGCCTTATAGTTTAACTCCTGGTAAAATCTGGCAAGCATACGCTCAACTTGAGGAATCAAAGGTTCGTGGTAAAACAAAGAATAAGAGATCTGACTTTGTTTCACTTCTCAGATTTGAACTTGGCAAGGCAAATGAATTAGAACCATTTAATAACACCGTTGACAAGAGATTTGCTATATGGCTCAAAAAACAGAGAGATTCCCGCATAGAGTTCACACAAGAGCAGCTAAACTGGCTTGAGAAAATCAAAAATCACATATCAGAATCAATTGACATTACCACTGATGACTTTGAATACGCTCCTTTTGACCAGATGGGCGGGCTTGGGAAAGCATTTGATGTGTTTGGCGGGCAGATGAAATTTAATTCAATATTTAATGACATTAGTGCAGAGGTGTGCGTTTAAAATGATCAAGATGGTTGAAGAAAATTTAAAACAAATTTTAGAGGAAGATGAAGGTTACAAGATTGAATTTAAAGAAAATTTAAGTAATATTGACAAGGAAATTGTAGCTTTTGCTAATGCTTCCGGCGACAGAATTTTTGTCGGGGTTGATGATAATAGCAATGTTTTGGGTATTGAAACCACAAATGAATTAAGGTCAAAAATCCATGATATTGCAAACAACTGCGACCCGAAGATAAAAATTTTTATTGAAAAATTTGAAAATATTTTCATTATTAATGTTAGAGAAGGCACTAATAAACCCTACAAATGTTCCAGCGGTTTTTATAAATGTATATATCTGAACAGCCAGAAACTTGTAAGGGATGAAATTCTTGAACTTTTCAAATCCGAAGGCAAAGTCAGGTTTGACGAGACGATTGAACCGAAATTTCAGTATCCAGAAGATTTTGACGAGGATAAGTTTCACAGGTTTTTAGAACTCGCAGAACTTTCAAAACCAAAAAAGCAGGATAACATTGGGAATATTTTAATAAATTTATGTGTTGCAGAAAAGCAGGAAGGACGAATGTATTTCAATAACGCAGGCATTTTGTTTTTTGCAAAAAACCCGCAGAGATTTATTCCGTGGAGTGTCTACACGGTTGTGCTTTTCAAGGATTACCTAGGAGCAGATATAATTGACAGGAAGGAGATTGATGGCTCTTTATTTGATATTGTTGAATCTGTGATGAAATTTGTGAAGTTGTATTCCAAGGTTGCCTACAAATTCACAGGTGAAGCATACAGAGAAAACATCTACAAGTACCAGTTTGAAGCGATAAGAGAGGCAGTTATAAATTCTGTGATGCATAAATATTATTTTGAACACGGGCACAACAATATCCTGCGGTTTTTACCTGACAGAATCAGGATTGAAAATTTTTGGCTGAAACCAACGCACTTTGTTCTCGGTAAAACGGTTTTCAGGAGAAACCATTTGATTGCCGATTTGTTCGCAAGGATTCACTTCGGAGAAAAGTTAGGGACTGGCTTTGAGAGGATAGAAAATATTTGCAAGGCGGAGAATGCACCGTTCCCGGAGATGGAATGCGAAGAGAATTATTTTTATAGTACTTTTAAACAGGGAGAAGAGTATTTGAAAATGGCGGGCAGGCAGGAAGCGTCCAGGGAAAAGAAGGTGGAAATAGGAGTAGAAGATTTATTCGTGGCGGCAAATGCTTCTGTTGAGGGAGTAAATGAGGGAGTAAATGAGGGAGTAAAAAAACGCTTAATAAACGAGTTAGTTTATTTGGTGCGGAACAACTTTGTTAACCATAGTGCTATTGAAAATTTATGGGATATTTCAACAGCCACTGCGGAAAGAGATATATCGCTTTTGAAAAAACTAGGGTTTATTAAATTTACGGGCGCACCGAAAACAGGAAAATATGTTTTAACCGAAAAATGGAAAAAAATTATTGCGGAGGTGACTGCTAAAAAATGAATGAAGAAAATTCAAATAAATTACCGAAAGGGTGGAAGGAAGAGAAAATTGGGAGTAATAACTTTAAAATTCTCGGTAGCGGAATAGAAAGGTTTGAAGGAGAAAAAGATTATTTATCCACGGAATCAATTCAGGGAATAAAAATTGAAAAAATTGAATCTAAAATATCCTATAAAAAAAGACCTTTAAGAGCAAATATGCAACCCGTTCTTAATTCTGTCTGGTTTGCAAAAATGAAAGGAACAACAAAGGTATATTGTTTTGATGAAACAAATAAATCAGAATTAAATAAATACATATTGTCTACTGGATTCGCTGGAATAAACCCCCTCAATTGTAAAGCAAAATTTCTAAAATACTTTTTCTTATCTCCAAATTTTAATCTCGAAAAAGACAATTTCTCTACGGGAACTACACAAGTTGCAATAAATAATGATAGAATTAAAAAAATAGAAATTATTTATCCGGAGTCCATTGAAGAACAAATCCTAATCGTCCAAGAAATTGAAAAACACTTCACCAACCTTGATGCAGCAGTAAAATCCCTGAAGTTAGTGAAAAACAAATTAGGGGCTTACAGGAAAAGCGTTTTGAAGGCGGCGTTTGAAGGAAGATTGGTTGAAAAGAGAAGTGATTTGAATTATAAAAAATTATCTGAATTGTGTGATATAAATCCATCTAAAAAAGAAGTAAAAGACTTTGATATAGATACAGAAGTTACTTTTCTCCCGATGGCGTCTGTATCAAAAAAGGGAAAAATAGTGTATAGAGAAAAGAAAAAAATAAAAGATGTAATTAAAGGTTATACTTATTTTAAGGATGGTGATGTTTTATTGGCAAAGATAACTCCTTGTTTTGAAAACGGGAAGAGAGCTATTGCAAAAGATTTAAAAAATGGGATTGGGTTCGGGAGTACAGAATTTCATATTATTAGACCCAAAGAGAAAGTTACTTCTGATTGGATATTTTTTAGTATCAGTAGAGATGATTTTAAAAATGAGGCTAAAAATAAAATGACAGGTACTGCTGGTCAAAAAAGGGTTCCAGCACGTATCGTCGAAAATTTTAAAATACCCGTGCCTAAAGTTCAAGAACAAACCCAAATCGTCTCCGAAATTGAATCTCGTTTTTCTGTCATTGACAAACTTGAAGAAACGGTTGATAATTCTCTGCTTAAAGCCGAGCAACTCCGCAAGTCAATATTAAAATCTGCTTTTGAGGGGAAGCTTGTTAAATATGATGGAGGTGGCGAAAAATGACTCGCATACTCGTTGATACAAATATTCTCATAGATAGGGAAGACTTAAAAGAAGTATCTGAAGGACTTCAGGAATTATTAAAAATTTTAAATGAAACAAATAATAAAATTGTGATACATCCTTTATCATTAGAAGAAATTAAAAATGATAAAAATGCTGAAAGAAGGGATATTGTTTTATCAAAATTAAAGTCATACAGAGTTATAGAATCATCGCCAAATCCTGAAAACGATAACAAGTTTATGTCCCTTATAGGCGAAACAGATAATACTCACGACATTGTTGATAATAGCATGCTTTACTGCGTTTATAAAGATGTAGTAAATTTTTTAATAACAGAAGACGAAAAAATCCATAAGAAAGCCTTGAAGGTAGGAATTTCGGATCGTGTTTTTAGAGTGGATGACGCATTAGATTATTTTAGGGTGTTTTTAGACAAAAAGATATTACATCCTCCCCCAATAATACTCACACCTATTCATAATTTAAAACTAAATGACCCTATATTTGACACCCTTAAGAAAGAATATGAAGGATATAGTGATTGGTGGAGTAAAATATGTAAAGAAGGCAGGAAAGCGTGGGTACATTTTGTAAACAGCAACATAGGTGCAATTCTGATACTTAATGAGGAAAACGAACCAATAGATTCAATACCTCCACTTCCAAAGAAAAGAAGATTAAAGATATGCACAATAAAAGTAAGCCGTAGGGGTTTTAAAATAGGCGAATTGTTTATAAAAATATGTATACAAACTGCAATACAAAAAAACATTGATGAAATATATCTAACTCATTTTACTGAAGAAAATGATTATCTTGTGACTTTGATAGAAGATTATGGATTCGAGAAAATTGCAGATAAAAAAAATGGAGAGTATGTTTTTGTAAAAAGATTATTTCCGAAGAAAGACAAAACATATTTGCCTGGAGAGATTTCTAAAAAATTTTATCCCTGCTTTTATGATAGTAGAGAGGTCAGTAAATTCATCGTGCCAATAATGCCAGGATTCCACAGCAAATTATTTACGGACTATAAAAGACAGACTAAGTTAAGTGAATTTATGGAGGAATTTATAGTTGAAGGGAATACTATAAAGAAAGCATATTTATGCCACTCAAAAACTAAAGGTCTAAAAGAAGGCGACATACTACTTTTTTATAGATCCAATGATGTCCGTGAGCTAACATCTTTAGGTGTCGTGGAAAAAGTATATGAAAACGTCACCGAACCTAATCAAATTGTTTCTTATGTAGGAAAAAGAAGCGTTTACTCCGGAAAAGAAATTGAAGAAATGGTGAATAAACCGACAAAAGTCATATTATTCAAGTGGCACTTACACTTTGAAAATCCGCTTAAATACAAAAATCTTTTGGATTATCAAATTTTAAAAGGTCCACCGCAAGCAATAATCAAAATTTCACATGATAAATATTTAAAAATAAAGGGGGAGGTAAAAATAAATGATCGCTATACTTTCAATTAAAGTGAAATATGTTAAGGAGATTTTGAACAGGAACAAGAAATACGAATTCAGAAAAACATCTTTCAAAAGGGATGTTAGCAATATTTTGATCTATGCTACAAAACCGGTCGGAAAAATTGTCTGCATGCTTCAGGTAGGAGATATTATAGAAAACCATCCTAAAATTTTGTGGAGGGATTTTAATAAATTTTCCGGGCTGAATAAGAAAGAATTTTTTGCATATTTTGGAACTATGGATAAGGGAATAGCAATTGAAATCAAATCAGTGAAGGAATTTCCGAAACCGATAAATCCATACGAATCAATTCCAAATTTTGTAGCCCCGCAGTCATGGTGTTACATCTCCGCAGAACAACTAAATCATATAAAAATTTAATAGCAATATAATTAAACAAAAAAATAACCAATGTTCCATTGATTCCTAAGTGGTAAGCTAAACTGCGGAAGGATGCTATGATAAAGTCCGCTCACTTCTCAACGCGCATTGGAGGAAACCAGCTTACACTTGATGAAGTCAGGGACTTGTTTGACGGGAAGGATGTTTATGCAAGACCAAGGGATAATCAGGAGGTCATTAACTACAAGAAGGTCTTGGAGTTCATAGATAAAGAGCATGACATAGATCTTAAGGTAATTAAAGAAATAAAAATAAATTCACACAATATCAAAAATTAATAAACATAAATTAAAAATAAATTAATAACAATAAAAATAATAGGATGACTGACTCAAAACAATTAGTGCAAAAATTATGGAACTACTGTGACATCTTGAGAGATGACGGGTTGTCTTATGGTGACTATGTAGAACAGCTGACATTCCTGCTGTTTTTAAAAATGGATGACGAGCGGATAAAACCACCCTTCAACAAAAAATCAGATATTCCGAAAGAGTATAATTGGCAATCCCTGCTTGCAAAAGACGGTGCTGAGCTGGAAGCGCATTACATTAAAACCTTGCAGGAACTCGGAAAACAGGAAGGAATAATAGGAGTAATATTCAGGAAAGCACAGAACAGGATACAAGACCCGGCGAAAATAAGAAAACTTATTGTTGAACTCATAGATAAAGAAAACTGGCTCAGCCTTGAAGCAGATGTTAAAGGAGATGCCTATGAGGGACTTCTCGAGAAAAACGCTGTTGATGTAAAAGGAGGGGCAGGACAGTACTTCACACCAAGAGCATTGATTGATGCGATGGTTGAGGTGATGAAACCAGAACCCGGGATGAAAATACACGACCCCGCATGCGGAACGGGCGGCTTTTTGCTTTCTGCACATAATTACATAGTAAAGCATCACCAAATGGACAGGGATCAAAAACACGAACTAAAACATAAAACATTCACAGGGAACGAAATTGTTCCGATGGCTGCGCGTCTTTGTGTTATGAATTTATATTTGCACGGTATCAACGGAGAAGAAAACCCGATAATGGTTGAGGACTCGCTGAAAAACAACCCCGGCGCAATTTATGATATGGTTTTAACGAATCCTCCATTTGGCAAGAAATCATCAGAGACAATAATAACAGAAACAGGAAAAGAAGCAAAAAAGGACTTAACTATTGTTAGAGACGACTTCTGGGCGAAAACAAGCAACAAGCAGCTTAATTTCCTCCAACATGTCAGAAGCATATTAAAAATAAATGGAAAAGCGGCAATTGTTCTTCCTGATAATGTTTTATTTGAAGGAGGCGCAGGGGGGACAGTCAGAAAAAAACTTATGCAGACATGCGATTTACATACTATTATTCGGCTTCCGACAGGTGTTTTTTATGCACAGGGCGTTAAGGCAAACGTCTTATTCTTTGATAAAAAAGAGGCATCAGAAAAGTCGTGGACTTCAAAGGTGTGGATTTATGATTTGAGAACAAATAAAAATTTCACCCTGAAAGAAAACCCATTAAAATTTGAAGATTTAAAGGATTTCATAAAATGCTACAATCCTGAAAATAGATTTGACAGAAAGGAAACGGAACAATTCAAGTGCTTTGGTTATGAAGAAATTTTAAAGAGGGATAAAACAAATTTAGATGTATTATGGATTAAAGATAAATGTCTGGATGATCTGGAAAATTTGCAATATCCAGATGTTATTGCAAATGAACTTATTGAAGAGTTAGAAGGTGCATTAGAACATTTGAGAGAAATTAACTTCAACTCTTAAGTTAAGTAAATTTTTCACGTATATCATACATTCAGCACTTTCAATCAAATTTTTGGTGCTGCCCCACTAAAATTGGGATAATTATATATTTGTTTTTTTACTAATATTTTTATAAGTTATAGGACTTACTTAGATTATAGTGAAAATTTCAACTTTTGATTATTTATTTTGAACATCAATATTACATATTATGATTTGAAGAATAAATATGGACAAAAACAATATTATCAAAAGATGTCAAAATGACTATATTTAGTAAATGAACATAAAAAGTCAAGAATTCATATTTGTTTTGTGTATGTCCTATAATGTTTAAAATTAAATTTATAATATCCAATTTTATTTTTAAGCAGATTTTTAAAAAATATCTCACAAATTAATTATCCCAACTTAAAGGGATGAGCACAGAGAATTTGAAAATATACCAACCTTCGGTTTCAATCTTTAAAAATCAATACGATTTTTAAACGAGAGCGAAGCGAATTTATACTCGTAAATTTAATAACTCTACAAAAAGTTAGCAAATTTACCATATCAATACAGGCAAATTCTTTATTCATTTTCCTCCTTTATGATATTCTTCTGCGACACTCTTCCAAAGTATATAATTTGTATTCTTTTTTGTATCATTCATATTCTTTTCCTCTGCAATAAATGCCTTAAAAAACTCTTCTGGGCTCCTGCTCCACGACAATATCAGATTAATTCTTTTGGAAAAGGTATTAAAAGCAGTACTGACTGGTTGTTTTGTATCTATCTCACAACTGATTTGACCTGTGTTAATCGCATCTCTCAATCCGACATAACCAATTGCTACCTTCACATTATCAGGAGGAATATTTTCTCTGATGGCAAAGACCCTTTTGTAAATTTCGAGCTGTTGTCTATAGTCGGACCCTTTCTCTTTATCCCTGTTTGTTTTCCAGTCCACTATCATATATTTGTCTCCTTTTTTAAACACAGCATCTATGGAGCACTTAAACTTTAAAGAAGAATCAAATCCAAGAGAATATAATGGGATATCCAATTTCAGTTCCGGTTTAACCGAATCAGGATAATCCGCTTTAATCTTATCAATAAGCTTCAAAACATTCTCAACACAGGGTTTTGCATCTTCACTTACAGAATATTCCTTCTCTCCAAGCAATATTCGTCTCGCGGCTTCATGCACTTCAGAACCAAGTTGGGTGGCAAGACTGACATCATTTAGTTTGATAATCTCTTTAACAAAATAATCATAAGCATTTCTTGGAAGCGAACTGAAAGAAACACTATTCAATGACTCAAAGTAATTTTTCACAAAATCATTTATCCAGTTATCCTCAGAATACAGTAACGCTTTTGCCTCATCAAACTTTCCGCTTACAAACAGATTAAATGCCCTTTTCCTGCTTTCATTCAAATCAGAAGATATGGTCTTGTCAACATCAATATTGCCCCTTTCAGCATAATCATTCAGATAATCATTAATTTTATCAGCAAGAATAAACAATCTGTTCTTTGCTCTTGTAAAAGCAACAAAATTAATCCTTAATATCTCTTCTTCAAGTTCTTCCTCAACATTTATCTCCTTTGATTTCAGAATGCCCTTAACTACACTATCCTGAAAATTTTCATTGTTTTTTGTTTTTGACGGAATATAGATAACATTATCAAACTCCTTACCTTTAGCCTTATGAACCGTAGTAAGAACAATGCCTTTTTCAGCATCTGGGCCCTGCGATAAAAGGTCAGCTGACTGCATGTATGACATCAGGGACTTCATATCTTTATCATCAAGAACTGAGTTTGCTTCCTGATATGCCTTATACATTGTGATTCCAGCAGAAAGATAGTCATTGCCATAGATTACACATACAGGAATGATTTTTTCCCTGAAATGTCTGTTAACATCCTCAACAGTTTTTACTCTTTCGCGAAGCTCCTTAAAAGCAGGTATTTTTTCATATATTTCTTCAAGGCATTTTACAGACGACATATTGAAGGCATCCTGCATCGTACATGGAAAAAACGGAGTAAACATGGCAGCCCTTACATCCTGCACATCCGAACTTAAAATACCTTTTAGAAAATTAATAATATGGGTTCGTGCATCATTGGAAGCAGAAAAGAATGTTGAACTGAAATTTATTCCTCTTGTATCAAGTTCTTTGGCAATTGACATTACCTGATGATTTGTTCTTGCTATAATGGCTGTCCTGCCATCCAGATTCCTGGCAAGTTCGCAGGCAGCAGGATATATTTTGTCCCTGCTTACTTCATAAATCACTGGCTTTGGACCTGTTTTCCCTTCTGCACTGCATAAGTCGTTTAATTCTTCCCTGTGCGTTAAGTCCCTGGTTTTGGAAACAAAATACGCCCTAGCATAATATAAAATTTCATTCGTGCTTCTGAAATTCTCACAAAGTACAAATTTATCTGAATTTTTAAATTTTCTGAAATTTAGTATTGAACCGCCCTGAAAGCCAAAAATGGCCTGTTTTTTGTCGCCAACAGCAAAAAAATTTCCGTCCGGCTTAAGCGACTTAATGGCAATATCTGCCTCCATCATGTTAACATCCTGTAATTCATCAACCAGTACATAATCAAACAATCTGTGATTCTTCAGCGCCATAAATTTGAGCAGCAGATCGGTATAATCAACTCCCTTTTTATCCTTTATCTGTTCGTAAGCCCTAAAAATATCAAGAAAATGTTCTGCAAATTTGGCAATATCTTCTTTTGTGTAATCCTTTCCTTCTTCCAAAAAATTTTTTACCTCTGCAATGTCTACTTTGTCAGGAGTTATTCCAAAGCTTTTCAGGTATTGGATTAAGTTTTCCGTCTTTGGAACAATCGTCTCAATCAGGTATTCATCGGAATAATTCATGACTTGCTCATTCTTAATATACCTCAAAATAGTATATCTCAGTAAATTACTGTCCAGTATTTCATTTTCATCAATATTGTCCAGGGAATAAGAATGAAAAGTAGATACATTTAATTTTGAAATATCCAAAGAAATGTCCTGCTCTCTGGTAACTTTAATAATTCTGTTTTCCATCTCTTTCCTGGCCTTTTCGGTAAATGTCAGACAGAGTATCTGTCCGGGATTAATGCCTTTTTTTATTAAATTCGCATATTTGTGGGCAAGTAAAAGGGTCTTTCCTGTACCTGGATTAGCAGTAACTAATACATTGCCTTCCCGTTCAATTATTTTTTGCTTCTCTGTGTTTAGAGACATTTTAAATTTGTCTGAAATTCATAAATTTTATTATCCAAACAATTACAATTTTAGATTTTATACCTGCACAACGGCTTACTCAAATGCCTCCTGTGTCCTGGTTCAACTTCATAAATTCCTGGTTTTAAATTTCTTGCCGTTTCTATAAATTTTGCAGCATCGCTTTTAAATCGTAGCTTGCATTTTCTGCACTGAAAGCCCTTTTCTTTTCCTTCTGATTTCATTCTGATGTTACATTTCGGGCAAACAGGATTTTCTTTTTTATAAATTTTTGCCAGATTTAAAATTTCAATCTTTTCAATATTAAATGTATTTTTGTATGTTTCAATTCCTCCGTAAAGTCGGAGGATGTCTCCATTAATCAGGTTTATTGCTATATCCTTTAATTTTGTTACTCCATAAGCCGCACAGGTAATGCCTGCTGTATCATCGGAAATTTTAAAGAAGGTATGTCCTTTTGCAATCCTTTTTGGGTTTTCAGTAACCGTGCCTTCAATAATTGCAGCATCATGTTGCTTTAGTCTGGAAATTTTTTTGGACATAAGATGGGCATCCGTATGCTGGTTTGTTCTGAAAATCTGGGTGAAAGAAATTTCTTCTTTAAATTTTATCACTGAAAATGCCTTATTAACAATTTCAATGCCATTTCCCCTGATGCCGCAAAGTATGGGGTCTTTTCCGTGAGGCATAAAAACAGGTTTATACTCTTCCGTATTCACATTATCAAATGTTCCGGGATAAAACAATTTATGCATTTCAAAAACACTTTCTTCATCAATTCTTCTTTCTGTACCGAAATTTTTCTCTGTCCTGTAAACAAGTAATTCATAAGTTAAGTCACTGAAATCACAGCCAAGGCATGCCAGACAACCGATGAGTCCCCTTCCGTTCTTAAATTTATGGATCTCTACTTTTATTGTGTCAGCTATCCTGTCGGCTTCTTCAATCGTGCATAACTCGCTAACTGCTTTTTTGTAAAATTTATTTAAAATTTCAAAATTTCGCGTCCAAATTTCATCATCCAAAAATAAACAGGCTGGATTTGTATTCTCATCATCAAACCGCGAATATTTTTTAAGAAAATTTAAGACAGTTCTTTTTATTTTCTCTTTTTCACTGCCGCTTGATTTTTCGGTCTCAATGTAAAACCAGCACGCCCCGTTTCCTCTTGTTTTGTAAGGAATATTCGGATTCAGCCGGACTAAATTTGGCATTCCAGAACGATCAACTTTCAGATTCATATCTCTAAATTTCCTTAAAATCAAAGCAGTTAAATATGTCGTGCACATTCCTTCTGTTGAGTCCGTATCGTCTAAGGCAATGAACATTTTCTGATTTATCTTTTGTACTGCATCTTAAATGCTTCTACCGTATTTTTCAGAAGTACGGCAACAGTCATTGGTCCCACACCACCTGGAACAGGTGTTATAAGTGATGCTTTTTTCTTTACATTTTTAAAATCAACATCCCCAGAAATTTTTCCGTTAACCCTTGAAATACCAACATCAATGACTACGGCATTTTCTTTAACCATATCCTCTGTAATTAAATCTCGTTTTCCGACCGCTGAAATTAAAATGTCTGCTTTTAATGTATGCTCTTTTAAATTTTTTGTCCAGATATGGCAAACAGTTACAGTGGCATTCCTACTTAAAAGCATCAAAGCGAGCGGTTTTCCCACAACAGAGCTGTGATTAATTATTACAACATTGCTGCCTTCAATCTCCACATTATATTTTTCAAGCATAAGTATTATTCCTTTCGGTGTGCAGGGTGCCAGTGTTTCACAGTTATTCATTAATCTTCCGGAATTTACTGGATTAAAACCATCAACATCTTTCTTATAATTTATTGCTTCCATAATCATTTCTGTATTTATGTGCTTTGGCAGGGGCAGTTGCACAAGAATTCCGTTTATCTCTTTATTTGCATTTAGTTCCGAAATTTTTTTAAGAAGTTCTTCTTCTGTTAAGGTATCGGAAAATCTGTAAATCAGTGAATTTATTCCGGATTCTTTGCACGCTTTATATTTCAAACTGACATAAATTTCCGATGCAGGATTATTGCCGACAAGTATTGTAGCAAGTGATGGGCTTTTTCTATATTCCTTTACTAAATTTTCAACCTCTGTTTTTATTTCTTCTTTTATGTCGGAAGCCATTTTTTTTCCGTCTATTATTGCTGCCATGTTAAATTTATTTTTAGAGAGCGTTGAAAAAGTCCAAAATTTACCTTTAAATAATACTCATATTCGCCTTTAAACTTATAGGTTTTTCAACAGCCTCTTTTAAATTTTAAATTGTTTGCTTTTGTTTGCTTTAAATTAAATTTATCTTACAAATTTAATTATAAACCTATTATTAAATAACCAGGATGGACCTGTAGCCTAGCTTGGACAAGGCGACAGCCTTCTAAGCTGTAGATCGTGGGTTCAAATCCCGCCAGGTCCGCATAAAATTTGAAAACAGCACCGATTTTTGGTGCTGGCCCACTAAAATTGGGATAATTATTATATTTGTTTTTTTTTTACTAATATTTTTATAAGTTATAGGACTTACTTATATTATTTTGTAAATGAACATAAAAAGTCAAGAATTCATATCTGCCTTGCGTAAGTCCTGTAATGTTTAAAATTAAATTTATAATATTCAATTTTAATTTTTAAGCAGATTTTTAAAAAATATCTCACAAATTAATTATCCCAACTTAAAGGGATGAGTACCATATTATTTACTCTTTAATATTGAGCAAATACAAAAATTTCGTAAATTTTTAAAGATTGAAACAGGAGGTTTCAGTATTTTAAAATCATATGGATTTTTAAAGATTGAAAATCTCAAAGATTTTCAGTATTTAAAATCTGTTGATTTTAAAATTTCTTAATTCGCGGTCCCTAAAATTTTAAAACTCATCTTCATTCTTACCAAAAGTCGTTTCTTTTCTCTTATTCGGGTCCATTTCCATGTCAAACAACATCGCAAAAAGTATAAACTGAATGCCTATAATGAGAAGGAACGCCGCAAGCAAAGGAAAATTTTGTGATACAGGCGTATGGGATATAAACTTACCGTAAAAAACATCAAATGCCAGCATCAATCCAACGGGAGTCATTATAATTCCGAAAAGGTAAAAACCCAACAACGGATGGAAACTTAGAATTCCGTATTTCATCATCAGCCGCAGGAAAAAGTCCTTTAATAAAAGATATGAGACCTTATGAATGTAAGCTATGTAATTTATTCCGGACCTTTCTCTTCCGTATCTTGCTGGCATGGAAATGTCAAGAACTACGGCATTCAGTGTATTTAACTTAACCAGCAAATCATTACAATATCCGTAGCGCTTGTAAATATTATCCAGATTCAGTCGTTCAAGTAAATTTCTGGAAATAGCAGTATATCCGTTTTGAGGATCCATGATTTGCCAGTATCCGCTCGCAATTTTCGTCAGCAATGTGAGCAAAGAATTTCCGACGAATCTCCATTTTGACATTCCTTTTCTATATTCTCTGCTCAAAAGACGGTTTCCTTTAGTATAGTCAACTCTTCCTGAAATTATCGGCTTAATCATTCTCGGAAGCTGCGAAGGATCCATCTGATGATCTCCCGCCATCACGACCGATATATCTATTCTGTCTTTTAATGCCTGTTTGTATCCTGAAATTATTGCCGCTCCGACGCCGCCATTTCTTTCATGATGGATTATATAAATTTTGTTGTTTTTATCTTTCTCTTCTTTAAATTTTTTAATTTTTTCCATTGTTTTGTCTGTGCTTTTATCATCAACAACATAAATTTTATCAATATCTGTTTTGCAATCAAGAATACCGCTAAGCGTTTCTTCAATTAATTTTTCTTCATTATATGCGGGAACAACGGCACAGATAGTATTGTTTTTGTACATTTTTTAGTTTAAATCTCATCTTTCCTACCTCTTAAAAATTGGTGCTGCCCCACTAAAATTGGGATAATTATATATTTGTTTTTTTACTAATATTTTTATAAGTTATAGGACTTACTTAGATTATTTTGTAAATGAACATAAAAAGTCAAGAATTCATATCTGCCTTGCGTAAGTCCTGTAATGTTTAAAATTAAATTTATAATATTCAATTTTAATTTTTAAGCAGATTTTTAAAAAATATCTCACAAATTAATTATCCCAACTTAAAGGGATGAGCACCAAACTTTCAACCAGAAATAGAATTAATGAGAAACTTGAAAAGATAAAAGCAATAAGATTCGTAGATTATAAACTTGAACCCATATTTGTAAATGTTAAGAGTAAAGAAATAAAAAGTTTTCGCATATTACTACTCAATGACACGGAGAAGGTAAAAGAGAA
>Ga0210047_1000209_pt1 | contig 23797 bp, 26 predicted proteins | sample CryGeyCG2014_300_3_FD_185453 | JGI IMG/M metagenome (GOLD analysis project Ga0210047, IMG submission 185453) | Groundwater microbial communities from aquifer - Crystal Geyser CG01_land_8/20/14_3.00 (SPAdes) (version 2) | ecosystem: Environmental > Aquatic > Deep subsurface > Groundwater | place...
CTGGTTGCAATCCTCACCCTGCTCGACAGCGGCTCGCCCATCATTTACAGGCAAATCCGTTCCGGCAAGGGTGGCAAACCCTATGACATCTACAAGTTCCGCACGATGCGCCAGGACGCCGAAAAAGATGGCAAAGTCCAGTTGACTCAGGAAAAGGACAGCCGCATTACGAGTGTAGGCTCTTTCCTGCGTAAGGCGCACATTGACGAACTGCCGCAGTTCCTCAACGTCCTGCGCGGGGAAATGAGCCTGATCGGCCCGCGCGCCGAGCGACCGGAATGGATCGCCGAATTCCAGAAACAAATCCCCTTCTACCGGGCGCGCTTGCTGGTCAAGCCAGGCGTCACCGGCCTGGCGCAAGTCAACTACAGTTACTACACCACCGTCGAAGAAATGGCAATCAAGCTCGAATACGACCTCTACTATATCAAGCACCGCAACCTGCTGATGGACATCATCATCCTGCTGCGCACCGTCGGGCAGGTGTTCGGCTTGCGCGGGAGATAGCATGAGGCATTATCTTGTCACCGGCGGAGCCGGTTTCATCGGCTCACACATCGTTCAGGCATTACTCGAAGGCGGTAACTTCGTCCGCGTGCTGGACAACTTCTCGACCGGGCGGCGCGAAAACCTGGCCGGGTTGGGCGGCAGTCTCAATAAACCCCAACTTTACAGTGGAGCAGGCTCCCACGCCTGCGATTCGGGGGCATGGGAGCCCCCTCTTCAAAAGGATTGTGAACTATCGAGACTAGAAGTATTGGAAGGCGATCTGCGCGACCCGGCGCGGGTGCGCGAGGCCGTCCGGGATGTGGAGGTCGTCTTCCACGAGGCGGCCTTCGTCTCCGCGCCGCAGTCCATGACCGAACCGCAATCATGCTTCGATGTCAACGTGGGCGGGACGGAAATCCTGCTCGAGGCGGCGCGCCAGGCGCGCGTGCGGCGCGTGGTGCTGGCTTCCAGCGCGGCCGTCTACGGCGATTCGGACGCCCTGCCGCTCTCGGAGGATACGCGGCTGCAGCCGCTTTCACCCTACGCAGCTTCCAAGCAAATCGCCGAAATCTACGCCGGTTTGTACACCCGCTCCTTCGGCCTGGAAGTGGTCGCCCTGCGCTATTTCAACGTGTTCGGCCCGCGCCAATCGCCCGATACGCAGTACGCCGCAGCCGTGCCAATCTTCATCCGCCGCCTGCTGGCCGGGCAGCCGGTCATCGTCTACGGCGACGGCGGACAGACGCGTGACCTGATCTACATCCAGGATGTGGTGCGCGCCAATTTGCTGGCAGCGGATCGCCCACAGGCAGCCGGTCAGGTATGCAACATCTGCACCGGCCGCGAGACACGCATCAACGATCTCGTGGAGACGCTCATGCAACTCTTTCCCAGCGCGCCCGCGCCGCAGTACGCCGCGCCGCGACCTGGCGACATTTACCGTTCGGCCGGCGACCCGCAGCTTGCCGCCGCCAAACTGGGCTTCCGCGCTCAAATCCTTCTGGCAGATAGCCTGCGCCGGACGATAGAATGGATGCGTCAATGAATATAAAATCTCGCCTGAATATTCGCAATCGGTTTGTCATCTTGATTGATTTGCTGTTAACCATCGCCTCTGTCATGGGCGCTTATGCATTGCGGTTGGAAGGCACTTATTTTTACTTTTACCTGCCATCGGCCTACTGGTTGATTGCTGTCAGCCTGATCATCAAACCAATGACTTATTACCTGTTCGGTTTGTATCGCCGCCAATGGGCTTACGCCAGTACGAACGAATTGAAGCTGATCAGCATGGCCGTGACGGTCGCCTCGGCCATCGTCTCGGCAGTCATGATTGCCCTTTACTCGGCACAGTTCTTCATCGGCTTCCCACGCTCTACTCTTGCCATTGATTGGGTGCTCTCGCTCATCGGCATCGGCGGATTCCGACTCTCAATGCGATTAATCGCTGAAAGCCAGGCTTCAGGAGTAAAGCGACCCGCCGGGAGAGTCCGTAACGTTCTGGTCGTCGGGGCAGGGGATGCAGGGGCGCTGGTGGTGCGTGAGATTCAGAAGAATCCCCAGTTGAGCCTGAGGCCGATCGGCTACCTGGACGACGAGCAGGCCAAGCAAAAACATCAAATATACAGCATCCCGGTGATCGGGAAGTTAGCCGATTTGGATCACGTGCTCAATACCCGCCCGGTGGATGAGGTTATCATTGCCATCCCCAGCGCGGGAGGACGCATGGTCCGCATGGTGACAGATATCTGCCGCCTGAACGGCGTACCGTCCAGGAGTATGCCTGGAATATATGAGCTGCTGGGCGGCAAGGTCAGCGTCAGCCGGTTGCGAGAGGTAGACATCACCGACCTGCTGCGGCGGGAACCTGTTCAGATCCAAAATGAACTGATAGGGGCATCTTTGAGCGGGAAGCGCGTACTCGTCACGGGTGCAGGTGGTTCAATCGGCCGGGAAATCTGCCTCCAAATTGCCCGTTGGGGGCCGAGTGAATTGGTGCTGCTCGGCCATGGCGAAAACAGCATCTTCGAGGCCTTGTTGGATCTCCAGGATAATTACCCCTCCCTGCCGCTGCAGCCGGTCATTGCAGATATTCGCGACCTGCCGCGCTTGCTCACCATCATGAAAAATCACCGTCCGCAGGTGATCTTCCATACCGCCGCGCACAAGCACGTGCCTTTGATGGAAGCCAATGTGGAAGAGGCTGTAACCAATAACATTATCGGGACGCGCAACGTGGTCGAGGCAGCCGGCGCCTGTGATGTCGAGCGGCTGGTGATGATCTCTTCCGACAAGGCCATCCGCCCGGTCAGTGTGATGGGCGCCACGAAACGCGTGGCCGAAATGATCGTCCTGGATGCCGCTTTCCGTACCGGGCGCGCCTATTCCATCGTCCGCTTCGGCAATGTGTTGGGCAGCCGGGGCAGTGTGGTGCCGCTTTTCAAACGGCAGATCGCTCACGGTGGCCCGGTCACGATCACCCACCCGGACATGAAGCGCTACTTCATGACCATCCCGGAAGCCGTTCATCTCGTCTTACAGGCTGCGGCCATGGGCCAGGGCGGCGAAGTCTTCTTGCTGAATATGGGGCAGCAAGTGCGCATCCTTGACCTGGCCGAGGATTTGATCCGCCTCTCCGGTCTCGAACCGGGCAAGGATATCGAGATTGACTTCACCGGCATCCGCCCCGGTGAGAAACTGAGCGAAGATTTGTGGGATGAAGGGATGCGCTATCAGCCGACAGCCCACCCCGAGATTTTCCGCGTCGAGGAAGAGGAAACCGTCCCCGCCGCAAGCTCGCTTCAGCAGACCGTGGATGAGCTGTTGCGATTGGCGCAGGATGGGGAGAAAGTTGCCATCCTGGACCTGCTGGATGCGACCATACCGAGCGCGGCCGTGCGCGCGACCCCGCCGCCGGATCTTACTTCACTGGTCTAAGGTCGAAAGTCTAAGGTCGAAAGTTGAAGGTTGAAAGCTCTCTTGCCGAGTGGAAAGAATTCCTGGCAGCCCATCCCGAAACGCATCTGCTGCAGACCGGCGAATGGGGAGAACTCAAGTCTGCCTTTGGATGGGAGGCGGCGCGCGTCATCGTCGGGGATTGCGGCGCACAGATTTTATTTCGCAAATTGCCACTGGGGTTTACGCTGGGATACATGCCAAAGGGACCAGTGTTCAGTGATCAGTGTTCAGTGATCAGTGAACAGTTTTGGGCGGAAGTGGATGAGGTCTGCCGCGCCCGCCGCGCCATTTTCTTGAAAATCGAACCTGTTGAATGGGAGTGCGACGACTCCCGTCGTCGCATTGCGAAGTCAGGAGACTTCGCACTCCAAGTGAAAATCGAACCTGTTGAATGGGAGTGCGACGACTCCCGTCGTCGCATTGCGAAGTCAGGAGACTTCGCACTCCGCGCCAGTCCGCACAACATTCAACCGCGCCGCACCATCATCGTTGACCTGCGCGGCAGTGGAGAGGAAATCCTTGCGCGCATGAAGCAGAAGTGCCGCTATAACATTCGCCTGGCGGAGAAAAAAGGCGTGGCCGTGCGCACCTGGGACGATGTGGCGGCTTTTCATCGCATGGTGCTGGCCACCGGCGAGCGCGATGTCTTCGGTGTGCACTCACTGGAATATTACCGCCGCGCTTACGACCTTTTCCACGAGGCAGGCATGTGTGAAATGCTCGTCGCCGAATACGAGGGCAGGCCTTTGGCTGCGCTGATGGTCTTTGCGCGCGGCAAACGGGCATGGTATTTCTATGGCGCTTCAACGGACGAGTCGCGCAATCTCATGCCGACCTATCTGCTGCAATGGGAGGCCATGCGCTGGGCCAAAGCGCGCGGCTGCGAGGAATATGATCTCTGGGGCGTTCCCGACGAAGACGAGGCAACGCTGGAGGCCAATTTCGAAACCCGTCGCGATGGGCTGTGGGGCGTTTATCGCTTCAAGCGCGGCTTCGGCGGGGAGTTGCGGCGGGCGGCGGGGGCGCTAGACCGGGTTTACAACCTGCCGTTATACCGTTTGTACCTGTGGCGGATGAGCAGGGTGACAACGAATGCCCTACGGGGCGGGGGGGAGCTTGGGAGCGGGGGGGCGGAGGAGCAGGGGTGATGGCTACGTTTCGCGGCGAACCTTCTGCATGGAATGAATTGATTGCCCGCCTGCCCAATCCGCACCTTTTACAGACATGGGAATGGGCGCAGGTGAAAGCAAAATACGGCTGGAAGCCGATGCCATTCATCTGGCATTCGCAACCCGTAACCCGTAACTCATACCCTGTAACCCCTAACTCGCATCCCCTAACCCCTACCCCGCCCACCGCTGCTGCCATGATTTTGAAGCGCACTATACCTGTCAGCGGGTTTGCAAAAAAGATGTGCCTGCTGTACGTCCCGAAGGGCCCGTTGATGAACTGGAACGATGCCGCCCTTCGCGCCCGCGTGCTGGACGATTTGCAGACTTTTGCCAGGAAGCAGGGCGCCATCTTCGTCAAAATTGACCCGGACGTGGCGCTGGGGACGGGAATCCCTGGCAGCGCAGACATGGCCGAAGCCTGCCCTGAGGGTATTATCCGAAGGGATAACGGCGGACAGGCCGTGAGGTCCGATTTGACCCGGCGCGGTTGGTTATTTTCGTCCGACCAGATCCAGTTCCGCAATACCGTCCTGATTGATCTGACCTTATCCGAAGACGAGCTGCTGGCGCGCATGAAACAGAAGACGCGCTATAACGTCCGCCTGGCAGAGAAGAAGGGCGTGACCGTGCGCCCCGGCACGCTGGCTGATCTGCCGATGCTCTACAAGTTGTATGCGGAAACCTCGGTGCGGGATGGGTTCGTCATTCGAGACGAAAACTATTACCAAACCGTTTGGCAGACTTTTATGCACTCACACGTTGGCAAGTTGGAAAGTTTGAATGTTGGAACGTTCAAACCTGTGAACTTGCCAACCTGCGAACCCTTAATCGCCGAAGTCGAAGGCCAGCCCGTCGCCGCAATCTTTGTTTTTTACTTCGCGGGGCGCGCCTATTATTTATACGGCATGTCGCGCCAGACCCACCGCGAGAAGATGCCCAACCACTTGCTGCAATGGGAAGCCATGCGCCGGGCGAAGGCAGCGGGATGCACAGTTTATGACTTGTGGGGCGCGCCGGATGTCTTCGATGAGAGCGACTCGATGTGGGGTGTGTTCCGCTTCAAGGAGGGACTGGGCGGGCAGGTCGTGCGCACGCTGGGCGCGTGGGACTATCCCGCCAGTACGTTGCTGTACAAGCTGTACACACAGTCTATTCCTCGCCTACTCGACATCATGAGAGCAAGAGGCATGTCACGCACGCGTCAAAGTATTGGAAGCTGACCACGAAGGCTCGAAGACACTAACAAAGAACAAGGAAATTCTATGATACCTCGCCTGAAATTTGCTCATCTCCCAACCCCCATCGAAATCCTGCCGCGCCTGACCGAGGCGCTCGGCGGACCGCGGTTACTGGTCAAGCGCGACGACCAGACCGGGCTGGCATTCGGCGGCAACAAGATCCGCAAGCTGGAATTCCTGATCGCCGATGCGCAGACCCAGGGTGCGCAAATGCTAATCACCGCTGGCGCGGTGCAGTCCAACCACTGCCGGCAGACGGCCGCAGCCGCGGCTCGTTTTGGTTTCAAGTGCATCCTGGTATTGACCGGCGATCCGCCTGCGCAAGTTTCCGGCAACCTCCTGCTCGACCATCTCTTTGGCGCGGAGATCGTCTGGGCGGAAAAGTCCCAACGTGAGGTCGTACTCCAGCAAACATTCGACCAGGCTCAACGAGAGGGACACAAGCCGTATCTCGTCCCCTACGGCGGGTCAAACCCGGTTGGCGCACTGGGGTACGCGTTCGCCGTCGAGGAATTTGTCGGCCAGGGCATGGACGCGGACTGGATCGTCTTTGCCTCCTCCTCCGGTGGGACGCAGGCGGGACTCGTCCTCGGCGCGCGGCTCTTCGGTTACAAGGGCAAAATCCTGGGCATCAGCGTGGACGAGCCGGAGAGGGTTTTGCAAGAACGCGTGGTAAAACTGGCTTCCGAGACGGCGGAGGGGCTGGGCAAGCGGATCGAGTTTTCACCCGATGAGATCCTGGTCAATGCGGATTACAACACCGCCGGTTACGGTGTGCTGACCGAAGCCGAGCGCGAGGCGATCCACTTGTTCGCCCGCTATGATGGCCTGCTGCTCGACCCGGTCTACACCGGCCGCGCCGCAGCCGGGATGATTGACCTGATCCGTAAAGGGTTCTTCAAGAAAGACGAAACGGCGCTTTTCTGGCACACCGGCGGGACGACGGCGCTGTTCGCGGAAATGTACGGTCAAAATCTGTTATAATACATTGTATTACAGGAGATCGTATGACTATTGTACTTAACCAGAAAAGACGGATTTTGAATATCTCTGTCCCGCCGGAGTTGTATGAGATGATCGAAGAAACGGCGCAGGATGAGCACCGCACCAAGAGCGAGTTGATCCGCGAAGCCTTCCGCCACTACCAGTTTATGCGGCGTTGGCAGACAATCCGGATATGGGGAAGCGAGACAGCAAGCCGGCTTGGCATCCATACCGACGAGGAACTAGAACTGTTGTTGGGGTAACAATCCATGGTGCTGCTCAGGGTGGTTTTCGACACCAACGTCTATATCTCGGCCGCGCTGCACGGACACGAGGCCGAGACAGTCCTCGAACTGGCCTCCGCCCACCGTATCATCTTGCTCACATCCCCCGCCATTCTGTCCGAACTGGAAGAAAAAGTCCGGAACAAATTGGGATGGTCACAGGAACGCGTTACTCTTTTCTTGAAAATCATCCGCGACATAGTTGAAATTGTCGAACCGCAGATCACCCTGCAGGTTGTGGAAGCAGACGAAGACGACAATCGCATCCTGGAATGTGCAGTGACCGGCAATGCCAGCCTGATCGTGACTTTCGATAAAGATCTGTTGCGTTTGAAATCCTACGAAACCACCGGCATCATCACCCCGCGCCAGTTGCAATTCTATGGACTGGAAGGCAGGTAAAGAGGCCATTCTCCCCGCAAAAATGCAGAGAGCGTTGTCAGACGCTCTCTTTTTTACGAGCGGTACGTTTTCGGAGCAGCGCAAAGATGGCAATCCCGATCCAGGCCACGTTGACCCCCACCGAGGGCATGGCGCGGTCATAATTTCACCCTCACATCCACCGCCACCGCGCCTTTTGACAGCACGCGCAGCGGGTTGATCTCGATCTCAGCGATTTCCGGCAAATCATGCGCCAGGCGCACCAATACATCTTTCACGGCTTCGGCATCCGCGCGGGCAATGCTGCGAAAACCTCCCAGTTTCCTCCCCGCCCAGGTGCGGCGCAGCAGTTCGTCGGCTTCGGAGAGGGTCAGCGGGGCGAGGGCGAAGGCAACATCCATCAGCCCCTCCACCTCCACGCCGCCGGAGCCGAACATCATCAACGCGCCGAACTGCGCATCACGCCTCGCGCCGAGGATGACTTCCTGTCCCTCGGGCAACTGACGCTGGATATGCACACCTTCGATCTTGGCATCCGGCTTGGCCAGGCGGGCGCGCCCGATCACGGTGCGGAAGGTTTCGGCAGCGGCTTCAGGACTGGCGATGCCTAGCAGCACGCCGCCCACGTCGGATTTGTGAGGAATATCCGGCGAGGCGACTTTCAGCACGACGGGAAATCCCAGTCCCGCTGCAATTTCGGCAGCCTCAGCCTCACTGCGTGCCAGTTTAACGGGCGCGGTCGGGATGCCGTAGGCGGCCATTAAACGGTCAGCCGGCCCAGGGTCCAGAAAGCGTCCGCTGGGAGCATCCGCAAGAGCGGCGCGGGCGGCAGCCTTAGAGACCCTAAAGGTCTGCGAGACCTTTAGGGTCTGTTTATCCAAAAACTCCGCACGCTCGGCCAGCACCGCCAGCGCCGAGGCGGCCCGCTCCGGGAAACGATACTCAGGCACGCGTGCCGCCCGCAAACGCACGGCGGCCTTCTGGATAAGCTGCTCGCCCATCAGCGCCACCACGACCGGCTTGGGGGAAGAACGAATCAGCGGAATCAGCGAATCAGCGACAGACTCAGCAGGAACCATCGGAGGCGGGGGTAAAATGACCAGCACGCCGTCCACGCCGGGATCGGCCAACAACAAGCGCAGGCAATCCGCGTAGACTTCGGGCGAGGCGGAGGCCAGCATGTCCACCGGATTGTGGAGGCCTGAGGCGGGGGGCAGGCGGCTTGCCAGGGCCTGTCGAGTTTCCGGGCTGAGTTCGGCCAACGAGAGAGCGTGGATTTCGAGCGCGTCTGCGGCGATCACGCCCGGGCCGCCGGCGTTCGTCAGCACGGCCATCCGGCGTCCTTGCGGCAGCGGGCAGCAGGCCAGCGCCGAAGCCCAGTCGAACATCTCCTCGCTGGTGGCGGCGCGAAAAACCCCTGCCTTGCGGAAGGCCGCCTCGTAGGCCGCATCCTGTCCGGCCATCGCTCCCGTGTGCGAAGCCGCGGCGCGTTGACCGCTGGCAAACCTGCCCACTTTCAGCGCCAGGACCGGCTTGCGCTGCGCCACGCGGTTGGCCTCGGCGATAAAACGTGGACCGTCGCTGATGCTCTCAATGTAGAGCGTGAGGACACGCGTATGCTCGTCTTCCGCCACCGCGGAGAGCATGTCCGTCTCGTTGACATCCGCCTGGTTGCCCAGGCTGATCAGGCGCGAAAAGCCGAAGCCCTGTCCGCGTGCCCAATCAATGATGGCCGCACAGATCGCCCCGGATTGGGAGATGAAAGCCACATCTCCGGCGGCCGGCATGGGTGGCGGGAGGAAGGTCGTATCCAGCGGGAGATGGGTGTCCAGCAAACCGATGCAGTTCGGCCCGATGAGGCGAACTTTATTTATCTTGGCTACGCGCAGGACTTCCGCTTCCAGGGCCGCCCCCTCCGGTCCGGCCTCGCGGAATCCGGACGAGACGATGACCGCGGCGCAGATGCCGCGTCGCACACAAGCCTGCAACGCCTCCAGCACACCGGGTGCAGGGACGATCAGCACAGCCAAATCAACCGGATCGGGAATTTCGGCCAGTTTGGTATAGATCGGCCTGCCAAACAGGTTGCCGGTCTTCTGGCTGACGAAGTGGATCGCGCCGTCGTAGCCGCTATTGACCAGGTTGCGCGCCACGCCGTAGCCCAGCTTGGCCGGGTTGGAGGATGCGCCGACGATGACCACGCCGCGCGGGCGGAAGAATGAAGTGAGAGAGTTATCAGTCATCCGTGAGAAGCAAACAGTAAGCAGCAATCGCTGGAAATGAAAAGGCACGTGAAAGTGTCACGTGCCATGGTCTGGCAAAGGCGGAATAAGATGACCCCACTTGCGGCTGGGAGGAGGGAACGAAAGGCTAACTCACCGAAATCCTTATCGAAAGTAATGAGAATTCGGCTTTCTCTTTGAGCGCGGGCGAGAACACTCTTGTCGTTGATGCCTGGTGCCTCGGTACGAATCCAAGTCACATCGTGACCTTTTTCCCGCAAAGCGTTGACAGCAGCAGCGGGAAAGTTTTCGTTCGCCAGAAGCCGCATTTCAAACCCTCACTGACTCGAAAGGATAAACTTTTTCCGCCTTCAAAATACTGCTGGCATAATTCAGGCACGCTGCAACATCCTCGTGGGTCAAGCCAGGATAGTTGCGCAAAATTTCGGCTTCACTCCAACCTTGCGCCAGCAAATCCACGATAAATTCAACTGCCAGCCGTGTACCTTTGATGACCGGCTTGCCAACCAGTATCTTGGGATCAATCACAATACGTTCATACCAGTTCATCAAAACCTCCTCAAACCATCAGTATTATAAACCAATGCGAGGGTTAATTTACGCGTGGGGTATAATTCAATCATGGAATCACGCCCAAGCTCTTCCTTCCGTCCCTTCCTCGCCTCGGCCCTGACCATGTTCATCCTCGGCTGGGGCGGCCTGGCGTTGCTTTTTTACGCCACCGAGCCGACCGTCTGGCCGCGCTGGGGTTTCTACATCTTGTGGACGCCGGCCCTGACCGGCACCGCCCTGCCCGTCACCTGGTTCCTCAACTTGCGCTTCCCCTCCGCCCCCCCCGCCAGTGGAACGGTTATCCTGCGCCAGGCCATCTGGTTCGGCGTCTACGGCAGCACGCTGGCATGGCTGCAACTCGGCCACATTCTCACGCTGTGGTACGTGATTGGGCTGGCACTGGGCATGATCGCCATCGAGTATCTCATCCGCATGAGGGAACGGTCCCGCTGGCAGCCCACGCCGCCGCCTGAGACCCAACCTGACGATTCCCAGCCCCCCATCCCTGATGCCTGACCTGCGCTCCCTGCCTTCGGTCGAACGACTCCTGCAGACTCAACCGGCTTCGGAAATGATCGCCGCCTACGGGCGTCCACTCACCCTGCAAGCCATCCGCAGCGTTCTGGACGAGGTGCGGGCGCGCGTTTCGAACGGCGGGGAGCCAACCGTTCGGCTGAGCGCTCACGGCGAAGCCCTGCCGGACCGTGAAGGCCTCCTCGAGTCTGCTCGCCTGATGTTGGAAGAGTGGACGAGGCCGACGCTAATCCCGGTCGTCAATGCCAGCGGCGTCATCTTGCATACGAATTTGGGCCGCGCCCCTTTGAGCGCAGCCGCACTCCGCGCCATGCAGGCAGTCGGGCACGGCTACTCGAACCTCGAATTCGACCTGGGCACGGGCAAGCGCGGCTCGCGCCTGATCCACGCCGAGGCACTCCTCAAATGGCTGACTGGCGCGGAAGCCGCACTGGTGGTCAATAACAACGCTGCCGCCGTGCTGCTGGCGCTCTCAGCACTGGCCTCCCGCCGGCGCGTCATCATTGCCCGCTCGCAACTGGTCGAGATCGGCGGCGGATTCCGCGTGCCAGACGTGATGAAACAATCCGGCGCGAAACTGGTCGAGGTCGGCACAACCAACCGAGTACATCTCTCTGATTATGAGGAAGCCTTGTCCGAGCCGACGGCGCTGGTGCTGCGCGCCCATCGCTCGAATTTCAAGATCATCGGCTTCACCGAAGAGCCGGAATTAAAGGAGATCACCATTGTTTCCCACCGGGCTGGCGTGCCGGTTATAGATGACCTTGGCTCCGGGTCGCTGCTGGCGACCGAACGCTTCGGGCTGGGCCACGAGCCGACCGTGCAGGAATCCCTGGCGGCCGGCGTGGACCTGGTCTGCTTTTCGGGCGATAAGCTGCTCGGCGGCCCGCAGGCCGGGATCATCCTCGGGCGCGCCGATCTGGTGGCAAAAATCAAGCGACATCCGCTGGCGCGCGCCGTCCGTGCCGACAAACTCTGCCTGGCCGCGCTGACGGCGACTCTCCTGCACTATCTCAAAGACGAGGCCGAGCGCGAAATTCCCATCTGGCGCATGATCGCCGCCACACCGGAGCAGAACAAGGCGCGGGCTGAGGGTTGGGCAAAAGAACTCGGCCAAGGCGAGATTGTGGCGGGAGAATCGACCGTCGGCGGCGGCAGCCTGCCGGGCGAGAACCTGCCCACATTCTTGCTCTCGCTGGCTGTCAAAAGCCCGGATAAATTCCTGGAAAAACTCCGCCAGCAGCAACCGCCCATCATCGCCCGCACCGAAAACGACCGCGTCCTGCTCGACCCGCGCGCCGTGCTGCCAGAGCAGGAGGGGGCGTTGCTGGTTGGGTTGAAGAATGTGTTAGGCAGGAAAACATGAAATCCGACCTCGACGCCCTCATGCAAGCCAAAAACCTCGACGCCATCCTCGTCATCGGCAACGCCGAGCACAACCCGCCCATGTACTACCTGACCGGCGGCGGGCACGTTACCGGCGCGACGCTCATCAAAAAGCGCGGCGAGGAAGCCATGCTCTTCTGCAATGACATGGAACGCGAAGAAGCCGCCAAATCAGGGCTGAAGATCATCCCGTACAGCACCTACAACTACGAGGCATTGCTGAAAGAAGCCCACGGTGACCCGGCTCTGGCCGCTGCCATCCGCTACAAGCGCATGTTCACCGACCAGCGCGTGCACGGTCGCGTCGGCATCTACGGTAACACCGACTTAGGCTCGGCCTTCGCCATCTTCACCCACTTGCAGAGACTCATACCAGAATTCGAGCTGGTCGGCGAGACGCGCGACGATTCGCTCTTTATGAAAACCATGGAGACCAAAGACGAGGCCGAGGTGGCGCACATCCGCAAGATGGGCAAGATCACGACTCAGGTCGTGGGGAGAGTCGCCGAATACCTGACCAGCCGCGAGGTGCGAGAGGACGAAGTCCTGTTGAAAGAAGACGGCTCCCCGCTGACCATTGCGGATGTCAAGGCCAAGATCAATCTGTGGCTGGCCGAGCTGGGCGCGGAGAACCCCGAAGGCACCATCTTCGCCATCGGTCATGACGCGGGCGTGCCCCACTCCACCGGCACGCCGACCGACCTGCTGCGCCTGGGCCAGACCATCGTCTTCGACATTTTCCCCTGCGAGGCTGGCGGCGGCTATTTTTACGACTTCACCCGCACCTGGTGCCTGGGCTACGCCGCGCCCGAGGCGCAGAAACTCTATGATGAAGTAAAAGCCGTGTTCGACAAGGTGATGGAAAACTTCGATTTGAACATGCCGTTCAAGAATCTCAACCGGTTTGTCTGCGAGGAATTCGAGGGAAAGGGGCACAAGTCGCCGCTCAACACACCGGCGCCGCTGGATGGCTACGTCCACTCGCTGGGACACGGGTTGGGGCTGAACGTCCACGAGCGCCCCTGGTCGGGGCTGACCGCGGCAGACGATAACATCCTGAAGCCCGGCGTGGTGGTGACGGTCGAACCTGGCCTGTACTATCCCGAAAAAGGCATGGGCGTGCGGATTGAGGATTCCGTCTGGGTGAGGCCGGATGGGAAGGCGGAAATCCTGGCGGAGTATCCGTATGATTTCGTGTTGGAGATGAAGAAATGGGAGAAATAACCACCCGCATCCTCGCCATTGAAACTTCCTGCGACGAAACCGCCGCGATCGCCGGGCCGTGCGGTTGCAATAAATTCCCAATCGTGATACCCTATCGGCATGAACGACCTCCAGTTTGAGTGGAATGAAGAAAAAGCCAAAGCAAATCTCAAAAAGCACATTGTTGGCTTTGATGAAGGCGCGACCATCTTCAATGACCCACTCATCGTCACCATCCCTGATCCCGCTCATTCGAGTACCGAACAACGCTATGTTTCTCTCGGCATTTCTATCAAAGGGCGTTTGCTGGCTATCGTTCATACCGAACGCAATAATAAAACCCGCCTGATCAGTTGCCGTAAGGCAATGCCGCATGAAAGAAAAACCTATGACAAACTCAACAAGTAAAACTCCCACTGAAGATGAGATGCTCCTCGAATACGACTTCTCCAAAGGAGAACGAGGCAAGTTCTACAAGCCGTTGAGCAAAGGCTACAGCGTCACTATCACTCATCCTGGTGGCACAACCACCACAGAGCACTACAAACTCATTGATGGCGCTGTTCTGCTCGACCCGGATGTGCGCGCATATTTTCCCGATTCCGAATCTGTCAATACCGCTTTGCGCTCGCTAATAAAAATAATGGCGAATATCCCAGCCAGAGGCAAGCGTTACGTTCAGCGCCCTCAGAGCGCGCACCGCGTCTCAGAGAAATAACGTTTCCCGCTCACTGATTACTGAACACTGATGACTGCTCTTCCTTCCGCCCGCATCCTCGCCATCGAAACCTCCTGCGACGAGACCGCCTGCGCCGTGCTCGAAAACGGACGCGCCCTGCTGGCCTCCACCGTCGCCTCGCAGATGGACATCCACGCCCGCTACGGCGGCGTTTTCCCGGAAGTGGCCTCGCGCCAGCACATCCTGTCCATCACGCCGGTCGTCGAGCGGACCCTGTCGCAGGCGCACCTGGCGCTCGGCGACATCAACGCCATTGCCGTGACGCGCGGCCCCGGCCTGGCTGGCTCGCTGCTGGTCGGGCTGAACCTGGCCAAGGGTCTCGCCCTCGGCGCGGACCTGCCGCTGGTGGGCGTGAATCACCTGGAAGGACACCTGTACTCGGCCTGGGTCTACGACAGTCCCCCGCAGGGGGGCAATGCCGGTGAAACCCCTCCCCCTGAACCGCAGTTCCCGTTGATAGCCTTGCTCGTATCCGGCGGGCACACTGAACTTAATATGATGGAAGATCATTTGAAATACAAACACCTGGGCGCGACACTCGACGACGCGGCTGGCGAGGCTTTCGACAAGGTCGCGCGTCTGTTGAGGCTGGGTTACCCCGGCGGCCCGTCCATTCAGAAAGCCGCCGAGGAGGGCAACCCGGACGCCTTCAAGTTCCCGCGCGCCTGGCTAGAAGGGACGTGGAATTTTTCATTTAGCGGCTTAAAGACCGCCGTCCTGAGGGAAGTTAAACGGCTGGAAGACGAAGGCAAGCCCATGCCGGTAGCGAACCTGGCGGCCAGTTTCCAGGCGGCTGTGGTAGACGTGCTGCTCAATAAAACCCTGAAAGCTGCACGTGAATTCGGCGCTAAAGAAATTCTCGTAGCCGGCGGCGTTTCAGCCAACAAGCCCTTGCGCGAGGTTTTCCTGGCGCAAAAGGAATTCCAAGTGAATATCCCGCGTCTTTCGCTTTGCACTGATAATGCCGCCATGGTTGCAGCAGCGGGGTATTACCGTTATGCGCTCGGACATCGGGATGGATTGGACATAGACGTTTTGCCGACCTGGCCTTTATCTTAGAAAGTGATCCATCGCCAGGAGGAGAAAAACGGGGTTTGCACCGGCCGTCGTCCGTATTAAAATCCAAACCCCGCTTGGGATCGGCCCTGATCCCTACGGGGTTTGTTATGAGGAGAATGCAATTCTTATTATATCCAGCAAGATAAATGGAAGCTGAGTAAGACTTAAGAAATTGATTAGAAAATTGGGGGTCGGTAAATTGGGGATTAGTAAATCAGGTGCTGGGAGCGAGGCTGGCCTGAATTTGCGCCAACGTAATGGAGCCTTCACGCAGTATCTGCGGCTCCGCGCCGAGACAGTTGACCACAGTGGAGGGCGCCCCGCCCGGCGTCTGCCCGCCATCCAGGATGAGCGGGATGCGGCCACCGAGCTGTGCGTAAACTTCCTCCACTGTACAGGGACTGGCCTGCCCAGATAGATTGGCCGAGGTGACAGCCATCGGCCCGGCAGCGCGCAGCAGCGCACGCGCCACAGGATGATCCGGCACGCGTACCCCGACCGTCGGTAATGGTGAAAGCACATCCGGAATGGAGGCGTGACGCGGCACGACCAAGGTCAAGGGGCCGGGCCAGAAACGCGCCGCCAGTCTAAGCGCCATCTCGCTGACCTGCGCCGTGACTTTCTCCAAATCCGCGGCGTCACCGAGCAGGATGGGGATGGCCTTCTCCGTCGAGCGGCCTTTGGCTTCGTAGATTTTCTCGATGACCGCCGCGTCGAATGCCAGCGCGCCGAGGCCGTAGACCGTGTCGGTGGGGAAGGCCACCAGTCCGCCGTTTTGCAGGATTTGCAGCGCCTGGGGCAAAGCATCGGGATGGTCAGCAGGAAGAATGAGGGTATCCACTTTCGTGAGGTGCATTAGTTACTGCTCAGGCATGCTGCCCGCAGCAGTTTAAACTACACTAACGAGGGCGCGAAGTCGGCCTTCGCCGACTGGCAGTCCACGTAGGCTTCGCCGTGAGCTCAGCCGAACGGTGGACTTCGCGATCCAGTAGCGGCGATTTCAATCGCCAGGCTAAGTTACGGTTCATTTCAGGTTTGGATCTCCACCAGCCGGTCGTGATCGGATAGATCCTGGCGCAGGCAGATTTCAGCCTCAGCGAAGGCATCAAGTGCCAATGATAATACCTTTACGCCTTGCGAGGCTTCTATTTCGAGCAGGATCAACCCGCCTGGCGAGAGGCGGCGCTGGTGTCGGCGAGGAGGACGATGAGCGGACTCATGTACTCAGTATGGGACAACAGGTGTTTCAGCACTGGCCAATTGATGCCACCGGTCCGGATGTTCTTCTTGCATCTTCAGGCTGAGTGCTATCAGGTGGATCTTGAATTCTCGTTTGAGATCACACCATGGGCCAATGGGTGAGGCCAATGATGAACTGGCAAGTATCCATTGGGCCGGGCATGCCGCACAGATGGTCCTGATGGGACAGGAAAGACATTCAGAATAGTCTTTGCGAATCAGAGGCGTGACTTTACGTTGGACCCGGTCGAACGTGTCACTCGAAAACACGTCGGGGCCAGCTGCGACGCTGCCCATGCAAAACTGCGGGTGTCCTATAAATTTTTGGCAGGGATAGATATCCCCACGGGCGTCAACAGCAAAGGAATACATGCCGGCAGTGCAAAACAAGTCGCATTCCCACGGCTCGGCATTGTTGGGATTCACCCCTCTCAACCAAGGCGAGAGTTGCCTGTGGGCCTGCACCAAATTCCCCTCGCAATAGGCCTGATATCCCAATTGAATAATTTGGCGAATCGATTCATACCACATGTCATCTGCTACCCTCAATGCGGGATCGTCGGTCTCTACAGGCGTCAAGAGTACTTTAGAGATTCTCAGACTTTCCTGAATAAAGTTGTATACATCCAAAGGGCTGATCCCTAACTGCGCATGCTTTGCTGTATAGGTCACTTCGGCTGCTTCGGGTTGACGTCCTCCTGTGATTTGTTGGATTCTCCGTACATTGTGAAACATTCGCTCAAACGAGCCCTCGCCGCTGGCCAAAGGACGCAACTGATTGTGGATGAGAGCCGGCCCGTCTATGCTTATTACCAGTTCCAGTTGGAACTTCTCAAGCAGGTTTGGCAGCTCAGGAGGAAGGAGCGTAAGATTGGTCACCGCCGTAAAACACGGCAGGTGGGCGATTTGGCCAGTGTCATGCAGATCGGTCACGAATTCCATCACATGTTTCATCGCAGCCACATTGAGCAGAGGCTCTCCCCCGAAAAATTGAATTTGCTTGATTTGTGGGAATCTTTGTAGAAAAAACCGCACTGTGTCCTGGGCCGTGGTCAATGTCATTAGCATGGGCTTGCTGCTGTAAGAACCACCGCCTGCGTAGCAATACACGCAGCGAGCATTACAGGCTTGGGCCACAAGTAAGGTTATCCGATCGAGGGTACAATACCCCTCCGGTATGATCTGGCGCGTTGGCAGTGCTTGTTCTATTTCTGTGAGAATGGCCATCTGCTCAGAATTAAGAGCACGATCTTCAGCCAATGTCTGGATCGCGGCAATGTAGCGAGGATCCGTAAGGGCAAACCAGGAAAAAGAGTCCTGATCCAGCAAAGTCGGTTGCTGATCCAAAGATAACAGACGCAAACGTCGGCGCAAGTTATCAAAGGGCTGGTCCATCGCACTCATGTTCGTCTTCTTCTCCAAGGCAGAGAATAACCAAACAAAATTAACAACCCCAGGCTGCCCACTGCCAGCATACCTGCCTGGATCAAAGAGTCTGGTGTCACTTGTCCTTGAATCGACGCGCGGAGGAAATCAGCCGCCTGGTGAGCTGGCGAATAGCGCATGATCTGAACTAACCAAAGAGGAAGACGTTCTGGTGGGATCATTACAGGAGCGAACAGAAAAACGATGTAAAGATATAATTGAGAAAGCAAATTTTGGATCCGCATATTCGGCGAAAGCACGCCAATCGCCAAGCCCACCGCACTCAGGGCAATATGCGCTAGCAGGAGAGCAGGCAGGAGCCATACATTAATTTGCACAGGCATGCCCAGGAGGTATCCAACCAAGAGTGCTACCCCTGCAATCGGAAGAGTCGCTCCAAATTCCGCCAGCAAGAAACCACTGGCCAGTTCCAGCAGTGATATTGGTTGAAGGGCATAGTAGTCTAGACCGCCCCTTATCTTTAGAAAAGCAATATCCTGTGAAAGTATCTGAAACGGGCCGCTTATCAAGGTCAGTGTCATACTGCCCGTAAAGGCGTAAAAGATTGCTCGCTGATCGCCGAGCAACCCTAACAGGCCAAATAAAACCAGAAAACCTACCATGAATAACGGTGAAACCAACCAGCGAAAATATAGCCCTCGCCGAATCTCGTTCCCACGCAAGCAAGCGATGAAATAGGTGTTCCTAGCGTAACGTATCATGGCTTGTGAGCATCTGCATATACAAATCTTCAAGAGAGGGGGGCGATATTTCAATATCTCCCCTATAAACAGAGAGAGCCCGAACTATTTCTTCTACCATGTGAGTGGGACACGTAATAGAAACTTGCGACCTGTCATGGCGCACATGGATCTGATCACTCTTCCGCAGGAAAACATTTACAGCGTTTTCCAGAACTGGCGAGCTGAGCGCTCTGAAACGAATCACACGCCAGCCAACGCTCTGCTCCTGTAGCGACCGGAGCGTTTCAGCATGCTGGATACGGCCCTGATGCATGAGAACAACACGGTCAACATTCTGTTCTACCTCCAGCAGATTGTGGCTGATGAGGAGTACCGTTCCTCCCCCTTGTTTCCACTCACCAAGCACGCGCCATAGAATCACTCGCTTTTCAGGAGCCAAGTCATTAGTTGGTTCATCCAGGATAAGCAGCGGTGGATGGGCAACGAGCGCCACAGCCAGCGCACACAAACGAACCTCTCCGCCTGACAGGGACTCAAATCGTTTCCGGCCCAGCGATTCAATGCCGAAAGTCTCCATCAGGCGGTCGCATTCAGTCCTGGCCGCCGTACGTGAGAGGCCTCGCAGTCGCGCGGTATAGTAGAGAGCATCACTCACAACGTGTTCGAGCAAAGCCCAGGGGCGCTGGGGTAGATAGCCGACGACAGAAGGAAGCCGATGGACGCTTGAACCCACATCTATCCCCATAGTGATAATCCGACCTCGATCAGGCCGGAGCAGGCCAACCACTTGCCGCGCCAGCGTAGTCTTCCCCGCCCCATTTGGCCCTAACAGCCCGACAATTTCTCCACGCGGCACGCTTAGATTCACGTTGTCGTTAGCAACGACAACCTGACCTTTTGAGACATAGGTCTTTGTAACTTGCTCAACCAGGATGGCTGAGGTTATATTTCCCTACGCATTCCAGAACTCCTCATTATGTTCCTTGATTTGACACTCAAGTAACTCACAAGCAATCACCCTCGATGGCTAGTGCTTCCTTGCTCGGCTTGTAGAACATCCGAGCAATGTGACATTGTGACATTGTGACATTGTCGAACTAGGTTCCGGCGCCTCTGTGGCAGGCACCGGAACGCTGGATCTGAGAGAAACGCTCACGTCATCGCGGCGCAATTTCCACAGGCGTTTCCCCCCGCACACCCTCCTCTCGCTTGCGGTCCATTCGGACCGCTCGGCAACAGAGCAATGGCTTTCATAATCTCACCTCCTCTCCTTTGAACGATTTCGAGACTGGTTGCTTCACTTCCCGGGTAGTGTCGCCAGCCAATCTCGCTTTTATTTAACCAAAAGTCTACACTAAAAGTGGGGGGGGAATATTGACATTCGTCCTCAAATGATATGACGAATGTCTTGTAGCGGAAGCATTGCTATGAGAAGCAAAATCTGAGAGTTTAGAGCGCTATCTCGATGAGCCTGTCCCTCCCCGCCAAATCCTGATGCAAATTGATCTTAGCCTCGGTGAAGGCATCATGGGCCAATGATAATACCTTCGCGCCCTGCGAGGCCTCTATTTCGAGCAGGATCAACCCGCCAGGAGATAGACGGCGCGGCGCTTCGGCCAACAGGCGGCGGATGACATCCAACCCGTCCGCGCCTCCATCCAGGGCAACGGTTGGTTCGCGGCCGTAAACCCTTAGCCCATGCAAAGTCTCGGTGGGAATGTATGGCAGATTTGCTACAATGAGGTTGAAAGTTGAAGGTTGCACGTTGAAAGTTTTTTCTGAAGGGAATAAGTCGCAGCAGAAAAACTCCACGCGCTCAGATACACCGAATTTCACCGCGTTGCGTTCAGCGACCTTGATTGCTGCCTGAGAAATATCTGTTGCAATGATCTGCAACCCCGCCACGTTGACCGCCAGCGCAATGGCGATGCATCCGGAGCCGGCGCCAACATCCACTGCCCGCAGCCTCCCCAAGTCCGCTTCCCTGGCCTGTCGGCCAGGACAGGCAGCGGACTTTACATCCCTTGCCTGGCGATTCATCGCCAGGCGTTGCCGCAGCCAGGATACTGCCCGCTCCACCAGCAACTCGGTCTCAGGGCGCGGGATAAGCACCTCCGGCGTTACCTCGAACTCCAGCCCAAAGAATTCCCATTTTCCCAGCACATAAGGCAGCGGCACACCGCTTTCCAACTGTAGCAGGGCTTCTTCGAGGGCGCATTCCTGTTTGGGTGTGAGAGTCGCTTCAGGATGGGCCAATACCCAGGCGCGCGGCTTACCCAGCACGTGTGCCAGCAGCACCTGCTCATCAAGGGCAGGCGTATCGCTAAATTTCCCCAAACGCGTTGGGAGGGTTAAGAGGAGATCTCCGACTGTAATTTTTCTTGCACCCACAAATTCAATAATGTTTCAGGGGACACGCCGCGCCGTCGGGCAATAGAGTGAAGCCGCGCCGAAAGGTCAGCATCCAAAGAATAGAACATAACCTCCGATCTGATATCAAACTCGGCATCCACAGCATAAGTTTGATCCCAATAATCGGCGATCTCGTGAGAATCCCAAAACTCCCCTATTTCCTTGTAAGATCGCGCATTTGAGATGGAAGTTTTACCTTTGCTCATATTTTCTCCGTTCGGCGCGGCTCATATTTCGCGCGGACAAGATTAAAGCCCGTCCGTCTCTTTTGAGAACAAAGAAGACAATCAGATACCGGCCACCATCTGTTAATCCCAGTGCCGCATAAACGTTTTCGCCGGAACGATGTCCCTTCTCTACAAAGCGTACGTGGGGTTTATTTCCAAAAATCTCTCTAACATCCTGTTGCCGGACATTGTGCTTACTTTCCAGTTTTTCGACAATGTCTTCGAACCAGATGAAACCAGTAACTTTCAAAGAATTTCTCCAGCGGTCAGCGAAGGGGCAACAATTTCCTCTCTGATTATACAACGGAACTTTTCCGTCGTGGCAGTCGTCTTTTCTATAATTCACCCCTGCACCTCTGCACCCTTGCTCCCCTGCTCCCCTCATACCTCGTTACAGAAAACATGCCGCTGGGCGCAGCCGAACAGCAACGCATCGCCAACGAACAGTATTCCCAACTGGCAACTGCTCCCGCCGCTCCGGCTTACGGCGCAACTGCGGTACAAAAAGCCTCTGACCAGGGCGCGCTGGCTGGAGCCGAATCCGCCGCGCCGCCCTCTGCCGAAGCCGCCGACCGGGTGAAAATCGTCGGCGCGCGGACGTTCGTCCTGAACGATGGCATCTGGGTGGACACGGCCTTCGATCCCGAAGCCATGCAGACCACGAAAGTTGCTTTCATCTCAGATGACTACTTCGCCCTGGCCGATTCCCGCCCCGAACTGGCGGCCGCCTTCGCCCTCGGCTCGCGCGTTATCGCCCTTGCGGACGGCGTGGCCTACGAGGTGGTAGACAGCGACGCCTCCACCGGGCCGATCCAGATCCCGCCCACGATCACGCCGGAAACGTCCGCATCCCCGACTACGCCAGGCGCATCCTCCCCCACCAGTTCTGCGCCCTGCGCGGCAAGTATATTACCGCTACTTTTGCTTTCAGCAGTGCTTGCGATAAGGCGCTATCCGAAGAAGTAATTGGATGACAACAACGAGCCGCGCGTCTTTCGGACGCGCGGCTCGTTTCGTTTACGTGTATAATGGATCTAAGGTTTCACAATGAACAACAAACTCAGAAAAGCAAAATTGGATGCCCAAGATACCCGCATTGCACGGCGGTTCAAAAAGAAACTCCGGCAGCGTCTTGAAATCCTTTCTTTGACTGTTTTCGGTTCGCGCGCCAGAGGCGATGCCTCCCCAGAATCGGACATGGATGTTTTTATCGAGGTGCCTGTCCTGACACCGGACGTTCGGACAGCAATCAGTGAGGCGGCCTGGGAGGTCAGTCTGGATTCGGGCGTGGTGGTTTCGACCATTGTAACAACCCCCGACGAAATTCGCGATGGCCCCATGGGAGCAAATCCGCTGCTTATCTCAATCGAGCGCGAGGGAGTGCCAGTATGAAACCGTCACAGGTTCTCGAACTGGCGCGTTACCGGCTCGGTCAGGCACGTGAGACGCTGCATGAGGCTGAAGTATTGATACAAGAGCAATCATGGCGCGGGGCGGTGAACAGGGCCTATTACGCGATGTTTTATTCAGTGCTGGCGCTTGCCGTAACGCGCCAAATCAGTACTTCCAGGCACAGCGGTGTTATCGCATTCTTTGATCGAGAGTTTGTCAAAACCGGTGTTTTCCCCAAAGATTTCTCGCGGAAACTTCATTTTGCTTTTGATCGTCGCCAGGTTCAGGATTACGGTGAATTCACCACCCTCGATGAAAATAGCGCCGGGGACACTCTCGCGAACGCGAGAGATTTTGTGTACGCAGTTGAAACTTATCTCCAGTCAAGCGTATTCCCTCAACTGGAAACCAAATAATCTTGTTGAACGAAAAAGCAAAGTTCTCGAAGTTGGTGCTTCGAGAACTTTTTTATTCGTCCTCTTCCCCCAATGAAGCTAATCGCTCCGCCTCATCGCTCGTGGCGAGCTCCTCGATGAATTCGTCAATATTGCCTTCCATCACCGAGGCCAGATTATGCACCGACAGGCCGATGCGGTGATCGGTGATGCGCGACTGGGGATAGTTGTACGTGCGGATCTTTTCCGAGCGCTCCCCACTTCCGACCTGGGAGCGGCGGTCTTCTACCCGTTCAGCCCTGCGCTTTTCTTCTTCGATCTCATATAGACGGGCGCGCAGAATGGCCATGGCGCGCAGCCGGTTCTGCAATTGCGAACGCTCGTCTTGGCAGGCGACCACCATGCCGGACGGCAGGTGGGTGATGCGGATGGCGGTGGCAGTCTTCTGGACGTTCTGCCCGCCCGCGCCGGACGAGCGAAAGACGTCAATCTTGAGATCAGCTTCAGGAATCTGGATGTCCACTTCCTCGACTTCAGCCAGCACCGCCACGGTGGCCGTGGAGGTGTGGATGCGCCCCTGCGCCTCGGTCACCGGCACGCGCTGGACGCGGTGCACTCCCGACTCGTACTTGAGCTTCGAGTACGCCCCCTTGCCCTTGACGAGAAAGATGATTTCCTTGAACCCACCAATGCCGATGTCGCTCTGTGACATGATCTCCACTTTCCAACCCTGGCGCTCAGCGTAGCGCGTGTACATGCGGTAAAGGTCGGCGGCGAAGAT
>Ga0210047_1000215_pt1 | contig 23565 bp, 19 predicted proteins | sample CryGeyCG2014_300_3_FD_185453 | JGI IMG/M metagenome (GOLD analysis project Ga0210047, IMG submission 185453) | Groundwater microbial communities from aquifer - Crystal Geyser CG01_land_8/20/14_3.00 (SPAdes) (version 2) | ecosystem: Environmental > Aquatic > Deep subsurface > Groundwater | place...
ATTCATGCCAGGCGCACTAGATACCCACGCCCTTACAGGCGTGGTGCTTTCAAAATTCAAGCTCCGCTTGTCCTGTATCTTCCTTCTCTTGCATTTTTACGTATTCTTTGATTATCTTTTCGTTTATCCCTACCGTAGAGACAAAATAACCTTTTGCCCATATCCCTCTGTCATCCCAATATACCTTTTTCAAGAAAGCAAACTTTATCTTTAGTGCTTTACTGGTATTCGACTTTATGGTTTCCACTACTTTACTCACCGCATACTTTGGGGGAATGACCATATACAAATGGACATGATCAAGATCTATACCTATCTCTAAGTATTCCCATTCAGGGTAATATTTCCTTATCTCTAGGAGTTTTATTTTTAGATAGTCATTTACCCCCTTTACGAGTATCTTCCTTCGGTATCGGGTTATCCAGACAATGTGATATTGAGTTTTGTATACGGTATGGGCTGATTTTTTTAGTTTCATTTTTTATTATATCAAAGTACGAACGGAAGATACAGGAAACTGCTCTCATCCCCACCCTTACAGGTGGGGAGTTCCCGCTATATTAAAAACCTCATCCTGATCGCTTCCTTCATTATTCTCACAATATTCATTAACGAGTTCTAAAACTTTTACATTCGGAGAAAGGACTTTTGATATATCAGCTATCCAAGACTTGTCTTTACAAATAGCTGGGTTGGAAACCTCAAATTTGCGCTCTTTTGGGTTAAAGGCAATGATTATCTTTACTCTTCTATAATCTTTATCAACTATATATTCTCCAAGTAATGCAGTCATTAGTGCGGTTACTCGCTGCTGACCATCAATCAGTATCTTTTTCCCTTTTGCCTTAGTTCCATCCTTAAGTCTCACAGAAGGATTGTGCCATGCAATTAAATAACCTATCGGAAATCCTTCGTATAATGAATCAATAAGATCACGTACTTTTATTGCATTCCAAACAAAAGGACGCTGAATTTCCGGTACGGCAATTTCATTTGATTTGATGTCAACTAGTAAGGCTTGAATGGATCTTTGATTTACTGAATATCTATGGATTAACATATTACACCTCTTTTCTTTTAAAATATAAATAAAAATAGACGCAAGTTTCCTAATTTACTCTACAAAATTATTTAGTCTCTCCCTATTTGACAGTTTCAGAACTTTTTGTATAAGCAATGAAACTGAAAAGTATATCAAAAATTAGAAAAGTTACTGAATTATTTAGCAAGTAAAACCGTCTCTGACAAAATATTTTATCTATACTTTTCATATTTTTTTATGATTTTTTTCGTAAATATCTCGCAAAAATTCAAAGCCTCTAGTGCCATAAATCTTACATATTTCATTAGCGCACTCTTCAAAACCTGAAGCATAAAGACATTCAACAATTGAGCGAATATCCTTTTGATCGTAATCAGGAGTTGAATTTTTTAAGATTTCTAAGAATATTTTACCTACATATTTACCAGCATCTTTATTTTTATCCTTTAAATTATTGAGATATTTGAGGAAAAACGGAGCATTGAAATCAACATGAATATATGGAGCAGATAATTTCAGCCATTCATAGTTTTCACCATCTATCTTTTCTAAAAATACAGTCAGTTTCGATAATTCTGATAAAATTTCTTTAGCTTCTTCTTTTAATTGTTCTTTTTCTTTGTATTTGTTCTGGTAAACCCATCGCCAGAAATCAATAATTAGTTCTCTCATTTTTCCCATTCTAACCGTCTCTTCTAGTTTCTTTTTCTCTTCGATTGGTTCCGTAATAAAATCTCTTTGCATCCAAAACCAGCCAATTACTTCTTTTATCTGTGATAAATTCCATTTATCTAAAATTTTTCTAAATAAACCATTTTTATCGTGTATTTTTTCAATACCTTGTAAATATACTAAACAGATATGTTGCACCACTCTTTCAGATGAATGTTCTTCTTTAAATTTATACTCTATCGCTGTCTCGTAATGTGGTTGCATTAGTTTATATAAATTTATATCAATTTTATTACTATTTAGATATCCTTGCATAAATGCTTCCCATATCTGTTGCTTTTTAGGGGAGATCTGATTTATTTGTTCTTCGGTCCATTTTTTATCTAACAGTAAATAAAAAATCGTTAGATACCTTCCCAACCAGACATAACTTTCAACTATCTCATTTTCTAAGAGTAATTCATATTTATTTTTAATATTTATTTCCCAACTAACCGGTTGTTCACTCTTTATCTCTTTTTCAAATTTTTTAATTCTATAAGTTAACATAAATAACGCTTCTGTAATCTTTCCAAATGTGGAGTTTAATGCATATATTATAAAATCCCTTCTTTCAGCTTGACTTTCTAATAATTCTTTTTTATCTAATAGCATTTTATCTAATATTTTAAAAATTATTTCCTGAACTCTTGAATAATATTTTTCAGAAAATGATCGGGAATCGTTTATAGTACCCTTTTTAACAAGTTCTCCAATTATCCCTAATATCCAAAAACGATTTGCTTTCCAATCATCATCTTTCACCGTATACTTATCATTCCAAAAATCTTCTGATGTAATATATTGTCTAATAAATTCAAAAAGTTTGCCCCAATCAAGTATTTTTTTATCTTCCCAGGCATCCCGAATACCCCAAAGAATATCGTAAACATACAAATAGCCTGTTTTTAAAAAAGGGTTCAGATCATTAATGAATTTTTCCGGACTTTCTTTGATTACTTCTTTTAATATTTTTGATAACCCGTTAATAGAAGGACCTTTCCAATAATCAGTAGTTCTAAAAGTTGATAAAAATTCAGCAAGTTCTTTATTGGACATTTGTAATATTTTTTCCTTTGTCAGAGGAGAAATCCCCAATCCTGAACTGACCTCAACCTTTCCTATTGCAGGTCGTAATTCTATATCATATTTTGTAACATTTTTTATTTCATCATAAAGCTTCTTAAAATATTGTTCATGGGAAAGAGCTTTATAAAACTTCTGTTTATGTAAAGCGAGATGCAGTTTTTGGTCTTCTTTAAAATCTTCTAATTTCGCTGAATCTTCAATTTTGTTTTTTAATATTTCCCGCTGTTCATCAGTTAATTCTTTAAGATTTTCTAATATATGTTTTAACTCATCTCCAAAAGAGGAAGTATTTTTTAAAATAAAATTTTCAGTATCGTCATTCAATATTTTCCAGAAAAATTCTCTATAATCATCTAAATCATTACCAATAACATAGAGTGCCATTTTGGGAAAGTATAAATATTCCTCTTTAAGAAATATTTTTAGTATTTTTAGAGTGATATTTATATCGTTCTTCGCTTTAGCAATTAAAATTCTTTTTAATATAAATGTTAGTACATCCAAGGGCTCATCTAAATAATCCAACTCTTCGTAAAATGATCTGTAAGTTCCCCCTTCTTTTCTTTTAAGTAATTTCCTAACTTTTTCTACTAGATCTTTAATTACTTTCTCTGAGCATTTTTTACCAATATCTTCAGAATACTTTTCAAATACTTCTTTTAAAAAATGAGAATCAACTAATAATTCTATTTTTTTATCTTTTTTCGAATCTCTTTTCTTTTCTTTGCCTACCGGAGGAATTTTAATTGAAGTAATATACTTAATAATTTTCTCTGCTTTTTTAATGTCATCTGGATTATCTGTTAAGAATTTAGGAAGAAACTTTCTGGTAATTTCTGAACCCGGTAGCATTGTACTAAATCTTGAATTAAGCCAAATAGGAATTAAATTAATAATCTTAAGTGTTATTTTATTATTGGGAAAGTTTAAGAGAATTTTTACAAAGTATCGCCAAGTACGATAATTATCTATATGTTGCCCTTCTGAATCTTTGTATTTTGAGATTTCAATAATTATTAAACGTAATTCATCAATATATTTCTCATTACCTCGAATATTAATTTGTTGAGATATCCGTTCAAGATATGGTAAAACATTCCACTGGGGGATAAGGAAATAACCTTTTTCAGTTTCTTGAGGTCGTGTATTTAGATTAGGTATAAAATAACCTCTTTTTTTTAATTCATCAAACCATTTAGTTTCAGATCTCTTTTCAAAAAATTTGTTTTCATAGACTGTTCTATTTTTAATTCTATTCAAAAGTTCTAATTCTTTTTTGTTTAACATTTTCAGATTTCCTCTATTTCCTTAATTACATCATATGTAGTTGGCCGAGTTTTATCTAATGCATTTTTTAAATTTTCTAAAACACGTTTCAGCGTTTTATATCCCTCGTTATCAATTAAATAAGGGATAGACTTTACTCCAAAAGATTCATAATAAGATTGTTCTAGTTTAAATTTGGTAATTTCATGTGTAAACACGGGACTCAAAAGACAACCCGTTATTTCTATTTTAAATGACTCTTTATTTGATTTATATATTTTATATATTTTTTCAATAACATCCCACTCTGTTAACCCGTAACCTATAAAAACAATGAAACCATCGATATTTGAAAAAAGGTTTCTTAAAAAATTTTCTTTATCACTATAATATTCTAAATATTGATCAACGGTTAAAATTGAATTTTCGATATTTTCATAATTGCCATGTAAATATACAATGTTTCCATCTTTAAATATTTGATAACTAATTTCTTTAATCACGCCTTTATCATATGGTGATGTACAATTATAAATTCTTTGATTGGGATTAATATATAAAGAAGAATATCTTTTTATTCCTAAATCTAAATTAGTTGTTAAATATACTTTAGGATTTATGCTAAATATTAGTTCATATATTTCATTAAGGTTTTTTCTACTTTTTCCTTTTTTTATTTTTATTGTATCCTTTATTGTTTTTTCATATATAATTAACTTTTTCCTCTCATTTTTACATAAAGAATAACAAATGCTTATCACTTTTCGTGGATCGATTTCAGATTCTTTAGATAAGATATCCTCTTCGGCATAGGAAATCATTTTATATTTTAATAGTACTTCTGATAGTTTTTTAGCCATTTCACTCCAAAGAAGACATCCATACATTTTAGCTAAGCCTGCTCCTAAAAAAAGTATAATATTGTCATCTTTTGCTGCCTGATGCAGCTCGGGAAAATCTTTTTCTTGAAACCGAAGTAAATTTTCAATTTTGTCCCTTGAAAAAGCATCTTCCATATCCTTGAACTCCTTTTCATTTATATTCTACTTATATAAGTTTTAGAATCGTGTATTTAGGTTAATATAATCGAGTTAATTAGAACCGAAGTCTAAGGATCTTCACATATTCACATTTTTTCGATTTCCAACATTTGCTATAACAATGAGACAACCTTCCTCTATATTTTGTGAACTTGTAAAGCCTGACCCCAATTCTCACCTGATTCTTTAAAAGATCTCATCTATTATAATATAGGAAACTTCTTATTTGAATACAACTAAATAAGGAGGCACAGGGGACTGGAGCATTAGACCCCTTATAAAAATTAAGAAAAAGTTACCGAATTTTTGAGATAATATAACCATCCCCTATTACATTTAATTGTTAGTCTATTCATTCTCACGCTCTCTGTCTGGATCATTGTCATATGGTATAAGTTGTCCACTATTTATAGTTTTAATGCTCTTGGCTGATATTTGTAAATCAAAGGTTAGTATAGCTTTCCAATTCTTATCATTGTTAATTTTGCCTTCGAGAATTGCTTGGCATTTACCTTTGTGAAAAATAAAATTGCCGGGCTTTCGTTGAAACACGAACACCGATGAATAAGATTTACGGCCTTCAACAGCAAACTGACGCGCCCACTCGCGATTTTGTACGTTGACTAAATCATGGACTGTATTGTTGAAATACAGAATAGCTGACCGATTTCCGTTCTGGACAAGTGTTAGTCTAAGATTTTGAATCACTTGGCTTGCAGCACCATCATTATAGAAGACAAGAGGTAATTGAACAATAAGTAGATCATCTTCACTCTTGGAAGTAGCTGCAAAGGATCTAGGTAGACCAACAATTATTTTACCTCTTCGCCAGTTCATCCACCAGAAACTAAAAATAATGAAAAGCAATGCAAAGACGCTAATGAACAGAGCTACGATATTCACTAACCCTCCCCATGCTGAAACTATACACTCACTTTCCATATTTGTATAAACCTCCATTTTCTTGAAATCTTTTACTAAAGATACAAATATTTATTAAGTAATTCGATACATCTAAACGTTTTAATAAATTATTATTTAGTACGAAGGCATGATGTTTTATTACTAATATCAAATAAACCCGCTCTAAAAGTGTGGATTTTTATACTTCACATTTGATATACTGTAATTTCTTAAAATATGATAAAAGTATAATAATAACACGTCAAAAGATTGTTCTTTAATACACATTTTTATCTTGTAAGTGTGTAAAAGAAACATTACTTGTCACATTTATTGAAAGACCGTAGTCGCATATCCCTTGTTATTTTAAGTCAAAAAACTATCTTTCTTTCCTATATTGTTTTATCAAAGTATCAATTAAAAATTCTGATAATGTCTTGCTAGAATTAACTGCTAATTTTGCATGGTGTCTTTCTGGTTTATATCGTCTAGTATGAGCATCACTCATTTCATTTCTCATATTAGCCAAGCCATTTATAATTGAAATTAATCCAGATAAAATCTGTTTTATTGAATCCGGGTAATCAATATTAGATGGGTCGAGATTCAATAATCTTTTAATCCTTTGATATGCAGCTATTAAATCTCCTTTATATTGATAATCTAAATCATATTTTGAGAGAATATCTACAATTACAGTTTCTGCTAATGTCCTGGCATTAGTTATAGCACCATCAAAATCTTCTTCTAAAATTTTATCATCACATTTTTTTATTTGTTCAGTTAAGAAATCATTTTCGATCTCCCCAAGAGATTCAGGCTCAATGTAAACACTTTCAGTATTTACAATCTTATATCTCTTGCCTTTTTCTATTAGCAAGTATCCATCATATGAGATTATGTTATTTATTTTATCAACAGCTTCTGCCACTTTGAATTCGGTATCGTAATATGATCTCGGATCAACAATTTCCTCAATTACTTTTGCTAATTTAACCGATCCATTTAACTTTTTTATTTTTTCTTCAACATACAACCACCTTGATGGGAATCCTTGTCCGTAAGTATCTCTAAATCCATAACGATTAAACAATTCAACAAGCATTGATCCAGTTAAATATGGAGTATAGTCACAGTCACCATTTATTATCCTTGATAAATGTTTAATTGTAAATTCAGAAACTTTCATCTATATCCTCTTAAGACTCGATTTCACATAATTTAAAATAACCTAACAGTGCTGACTCCTAAAGGTTTTTTCTTACTTAATTAAAGTATTTTTAATTGCTGAGTATGTACAACCATCCTCTATCACATTTATTACTCTTTATTTAAATTGTTTGATATTTCTCGTAAGCTTTCGAGGCTGGATTCCAAATTTTCAATGATATCCTCAACCAGAGCATCGGGGTCAGGAAGATTATCTAAATCTGTTAAACTGTTATCTTTCAGCCAGAAGATATCCAAACTTGTCTTATCTCTTAACACTATTTCATTATAAGTAAATTTCCTAAATCGTTCAGCTTCTTTTCTCCCATGTCTATTTTCAGGATTATAGCATTCAATAAAATTTTTTAAATCCTCAAACTCCATCTTGTTTTCCTTTAAAGTGAAATGCATATTGGTACGTAAGTCATATATCCAAACTTCTTTGGTCCAAGGATTTTTATCTGCGGGGTGATTGTCAAAGAAAATCACATTTGCTTTAACACCCGGCTTGTAAAATATTCCGGTAGGAAGTCTTAAAATGGTATGTAAATCAGTTGTTTCAAGCATCTTTTTTCTGACGGTTTCGCCGGCACCACCTTCAAACAACACATTATCAGGAACTACGACTGCTGCTTTTCCATCAGTTTTCAATAAAGTTCTTACATGCTGGACAAAATTCAATTGCTTATTTGAAGTTGTAGTCCAGAAATCCTGTCTGTTATAAACAAGATCTTCTTTTTCCTGTCTACCTTCTTCGTTAGTAAAGGTCATACTGCTTTTTTTACCAAAAGGCGGATTAGTAAGAATATAATCAAACCGCTCTCCGGGATCGGCAATTAAGGCATCATTTCTGGTAATAGGTGGCATACTATTCATATCGCCAATATTATGTAGAAATAAATTCATTAAACAAAGCCGGTAGGTAGTTGAAACCAATTCCCAACCTCTGAAAGTATTAAATTTTAAAAATTCTTTTTGTTCTTGATTTAGCGAATAATTTTTAGGATTAGAAATAAAATCATATGCGGCAAGAAAAAAACCACCTGTTCCACAGGCAGGATCAGCTATGGTTTTAATTGGTTCGGGTTTTATACATTCAACCATCGCTTTGATAAGTACACGTGGAGTGAAATATTGTCCAGCACCACTTTTAAGGTCCTCTGCGTTTTTCTCAAGCAACCCTTCGTAAATAGTACCCTTAACATCTACACCTAGTATCGCCCAGTTTTCAGAATTTATCATCTGTATAATTCGATAAAGCTTTGCCGGGTCCTGTATCTTGTTCTGAGCCTTCACAAATATCTGGCCTATCAATCCCGATTCTTTCCCAAGCTCTTTCAGTAAATTTAGGTAGTGTGTTTCAAGTTCTACACCTTTTTTATCAATTAAAGTTTGCCAGTTATATCTTTCCGGTATTTTTAAATCTCTGTTATACGGCGGTTTTGAATATTCATCTGCCATTTTTAAAAATATCAGATAGGTTAATTGTTCCAGGTAATCACCGTAAGTGACACCATCATCACGAAGGATAGTACTGAAACTCCATACTCGGGATATTATTGTATCTGTGTTCATCTCTTTTTCCACTTCTTATTTCTTGATTCAAACTTTCCTTTATCTTGTTTTATCCTTTCCAATAGTGTTTCGGCAGACTCGCCTGCCTGACTGTCAATTTTTAATAAGTCTTTTAAATATTTTCTCCCACTGGTTTTTTTCAATTTTTTTTCTCTATCTAAAGCTTCTTTAAATGAATCTACTATTTCATAATAAAATAATCTTATCGGTTCATGTTTTTTGGTCCATTGAGCAGCCTTACCTTTCTGGTGTAATTTCCATCGATCTAATATTTTTTTAGTTTGCCCAATATAGACACTCCCATTGTTGCATTCTATCGCATATACAAACCACTTACCTTGCTCTGATACCAGTAAATTCATCTCATTATTAGCTAAATATCTATTTTCCATTTTTGCTCATTTTATCTTTTTTAATTTTTATTTGTTTTAAAAGTTCACAAGCAGGCAGGTCATTCGGATCTTGTGAAACAAGTTTACCTTCAAATGCTTTTTTTAAGATGCTCTGACGTAGATACTCAATTTTGCTTAGATTTTGCTCAACGATTTTTTCAACTTTATCACACACAGAAAGTCGGGATTCGATTTCACGTACTATATCACTCTGTTCTTTAAGTAAAGGAATAGGTAGAACAAAATCATTAATCAATCCGAAACTAATTGCAGGCATAGCTGCACCCTTAACTTTTATTGAAATTATTTGTTGAAAAAACGGAGAATTTAAAAAGTATAGTAAATACTTTTTACTAATTGTTTCATCTGGGATTACTTTAAATAAGTTATTTGCAATAGCACCTTCCAAACCAGAACAAACAAAACCTGTTGTTGCTCCATATCTTACTAGTGAAACATCTTCTTTATTAACAATATATTTTGAGCTAGGTTTATTTATATATCTAGCAAGTTCATTACCTTGGGTGAAATCAATTATTCTCAAAAAACGAATTTTATTTTGTTCTTTTTTTTCATCTTGAAGATGCCCATCAATTTGAATACCTTGTGAAAATTTGAGACATTCTTTGAATTTTTTATAAACCCAATTCCTATTACCATTTGTTAATTTCCCTTCAAATGCGGCTTTAAGAACTGCTTGCCGATAGATTTTTAGCTGTTCTTGTGTTTTTTTTAAATCTTCGGTTGCCTTATCTAAATCAGAAAATAGTGCTTCGATTTTTTCTACAATACGATTTTGTTCATTTAACGGAGCAATGGGTAGGAAAATATTTGCAAGTTTCCCTGCAGATATATTTGAAATATTCGTAGTTGTAGAAGCCTTTTCTTTTACATTGTTTTTAAAATCAAGAGAAGATAAATAATAAAATATAAATTTATTATTAAGTAATTCTGAAACTCTCAAATTAACAATAAAAGCACCTAAAGTAGATACATAAGGAATACTTTTTATTAAGGAAACTTTTCCTAATAATTTAAGACTATTTGATACAGATATGAGAATATCACCCTTTTTAATTATTTGCTCTTTACGTTTTAAAAATATACTATCCACAAACCATAAATCATTCCAGTCAACTTCTTTCTGAACATTTTTAGTTCTTAAGCATGCTATTAATCCATCTTTATAATCAATATTTTTAGCTGATTTTGGAAATGAAATACCTCTTATAAGCATTAAGCATTCACCAATTTTAGACAATTCCCAATTTTTAGAATAATTAAACATTTAAGCCACCAACACCTCATTTAATTCATTAATTATCTCATCGTACTCATCACCAAACACTTGATAGAATTTACCTATTCCACCAAGTGCATCAAAGGGAGTAAAGTTAAAATTCCCTTTAGTTATTTTCATAGAAGTCATAATATGGTCTTTTATCATTCTAAGCCATTCCATTTGTACTTCGGTAAATTGTATATGTCCTGCATTTTTTCTGAATACCCACTCCTTGAAATTTCGGTTAATAATTTCGGAAAACGGGGCTAACTCTTTATCTATTTTAAGTTCATACCTAATAAGCGACACAATATCAGTAAGCATTCTTTTCGTGCTTATTCCTTTTACTTTATTATCGCCAAGCTGATAATAAGCTCCCCACAATTTTTCTATAGTTAAGGAGTAGGGGGGAGAATTTAAGGCTTCATAGAGTTCTTTTATCATCTTGAAAGTAATTTCTTTTATTCTTTGAGGTTGGCTATAAAATATTTTAAGAGCCGTTATCTCATCTTTATTCTTTTTTATAAACTCCTGAAAAGTTTCTATGGTATTTTGCGCCTGGTTTTGGGTTTGTTTATCCCAATCGGCATTTATAACGGTATCAATATTTATCGTATCTATTATTTGTTCATGTTTTTTTCGAACATTTTCAATATAATCCCTAATATCGGGATTATCAAAAATTTTACAGGCTTTATCTAAAAATTCTTTCTTAGTGTCATCAATTTGCTTTTTAGTTATTTCTTCTTTTTCTACCTCATATTTTTCCCCTGCCTTAGTTTTGATAAAATCCCGATCATTTGCATCAAGCAAGTCTTTAACTACTTCGGTTAGGGACTTGCCCGAGGAAATCTCGGTAAATATTTCTTTTTCCTGTTCAGAGACTGCCCGATCTATTCTGATTAATCTATTTGCGGTGGATAGTAAAATATCTTCTTCCCTGCTACCCATTGCGATGTTCATCATCAGGTCTTTTAAAGGAATTGAGGGTTTTCGTTCAAGTGGTCTACTATCCGTTTTTAATGATTTACAAACACCGACTGCATCTATGATTACATAATGGGTTTTATTATCAGAAGCAGAAGGCGTTACTTTTCTTAAATCATCTTTTAAAAGAGTCCTGGTACCCCTTCCTTTCATCTGTTCAAAATAGTTCTTTGATTTTATATCGCGCATAAAAAATATGCATTCTATCGGCTTTACATCTGTGCCGGTAGCAATCATATCAACTGTAACAGCTATTCTTGGATTATAGTCATTGCGGAATGAAGCAAGTATCGATTTCGGGTCTTCATCAGATTTATAGGTAATTTTCTTGCAAAACTCATTACTTTCGGCAAATTCTTCTCTTATTATCTGAATAATATCGTCTGCGTGACTGTCGGATTTAGCAAAAATCAAGGTCTTGGGAACCTCTTGCCTATTAGGAAATATTTCTTTTAAAAGTTTTTCCTTAAATGTTTTGATTATATTTCGGATTTGGCTGGGATTAACTACGCTTCTATCCAAATCATTTCCAAAATATTGAAACTCTTCGTCTAATTGTTGCCAACGTTCTTCTCTGGTCAGCTTATTTCTGATATCAATAAATTCTTTGGCATTTATTTTACTTCCCTGCTGGGTAATCTCGGTTTCTATGACATAGGTATCGTATCCCACATTCACTCCATCAACTACTGCCTGTTCGTGAGAATATTCGCTAACTATGTTTTCGTGAAAGAAAGCAAAAGTCCTTTTATCGGGAGTGGCAGTAAGCCCTATGTGAAAGGCATCAAAATATTCAATCACTTGCCGCCACAAGTTATATATTGAACGGTGGCATTCATCGATCACAATAAAATCAAAAAATTCGGGTGGATATTTTTCATTGTAGACAACATCTTTGGGCGGTCCAACTAATTTAATTTCATTTAAAGAGATCTCTTCTACGCTTTCATCAAGCTCTTTATCCTTTAAGATTGAATACATTCTTTGAATGGTGCAGATACAAATATGACTGTCTTTTGAAATGTAACTTGAGTTCAAGCGTTGGATATTATAAAGCTCACCTAAATTCCTGGAATCATCAACGGGTGAGTATCCGATAGCTTCCTGTTCTGCTTGCATGCCTAAATTTTTTGTATCTACCAGAAATAAAATTCTTTTGGCATTGGCAAATTTAAGCAATCTGTACATAGAAGTAATTGCAGTATAGGTCTTTCCACTCCCTGTCGCCATTTGAACAAGTGCTCTCGGTCGATTTTCTGAAAATGATCTCTCAAGATTCTTTATGGCAATTATCTGACATCCCCTTAATCCTTTAGTATTCAATTCAGGAAATTTGGCAAGTTTATTTCTTAAAGTATCATCCTGCTTAAGCCATTCCTGCAAAGTCGCCGGTTTTTGAAAATTAAATATTAACCTTGAACGATGTATATGGTCATTAGAATCCGTGAATCTGGTAAGTTTTCCTGTACTCTCATACCTAAATCGAAGAGGTTGGTTATTTACGAACCATTTTAAATGGCTTTCTGCGTATTTTGAAGTTTGGTCTTCGTGCCAAGTCAACCCGATTCCTTCTTCCAGTCTTTTTGCTTCGATTACACCAACCGGTTTTTTACCTATGAAAAGTACATAATCGGCTGGACCGGAATCTGTGGGGTATTCCCTTACTGCTATACCTAATCCAGCAGAAAGATTTAATTGATTTTTATTCTGGATTATCCATTCAGCTTGGATTAAATCTTGGTCAATTTGCTGCCTTGCCTTAACTTCTGGGTTTATATAGCTATAGCTATCAGACATTTTCACTCCTTATTAAATTATTAATTAATCTATTTAATATGTCAGGAGATGTTTTATTTAAAAACTCAGCTATCTCGCTGGTGGAAAAGTTAAATTATTTTTTTCATTTTCAATAACTATCTTTATATAAAGAAAATACTCACCCTTTATATATTACGACAACTTTTTCCTGAATCCTTCTTTTTTGGGAAATAATCTAATCGCCTCTATGTATCAAGGGATGGTTCTTTGTCAAACTTCAAAAATCTATATTTCCCTTATTAAAGCGCCACCAGGGAGCAAAAAATTAATCTTTTCTATTTTTCTATAACTTAATATTAATACGACAAAAGATTTATAAAATCCTTCTTCTTTGGAAAAATGTTCTATTTTTATTTAACAGTAATTGTAATCCCCTGTTCTTCCCATTCCTCCCATTCGAGGGTGGTTATCTCGGGCAATTGGATGAGGGCTTGTAGGTCTTTTAATCCTTTTAGTTCTTCTCTTAAGGCAATTATCTTTTGGGCGAGGGGTTCGCTTATTTGTAACACTTTTACAAGTTCATCCTGGGATGCGGAGTTGATATTTATGGTTTTAGTTTTTGATTGGGCAGGAGGAGGAAAGACGGTTAGAATATCTACTTTGGCTTTATTGAATAATGCTTTGGTTCTATCAGGGCTATATTTATTGGTCCATAAATTTACAAATTGATGCTGAAATATTTCGATTATTTCCGGGTCGTCTATTATCATCAGATTTTCTTCATTTTTATTGTTAGCGGCAAAGGTCCAGTTATAGGAGCCGGTGAGCAGTAGGCGGTTATCGATAATGGCAAATTTATGATGCATAATATAATTGTTAGTGCTTATCCTTACTTTTATCCCCTTCTGCACCAGAAGACGGGAGACGCTGTAAGTAGATTCAATCTGTGATCTATCCAGATAAACTCTTACCTTTACCCCTCTTTTTTGGGCATTGGCCAGAGAGAGGGCAATTTCCTGATCAGTGAAGGTGTACATGGCTATATTAATGTAGGTTTCCGCCTGATTAATATTTTTAATGATAGCTTTTTGGGGATTTTCCGAGAGGGAGAAGTAGACTTCGGTTTTGGCAAAGGAAGAAAGGCATAAGATTAAGGTAAGGATAATTATGGTAAGAGTGATAAGAGTGAGTTTGGTTTTTGTTTTAAAATAGAACATTTTTTAAATATTCTCTTTTATTTATATTTAATAGAATTAGAGTAGACAGGCGAGACGCCTGTCCTACATGATTATATATCATTTTTATTATATTCGACAAAGAGCTGGGAAAGTCCTGCTTTTGAGGGAAAGTTTTTTGAAATTAAAAACAAGGGTATACAGAAATAATTAGTATAATAATACCAACAAGGCATGCATAAGTAACAACTATAATCGGTTTAATCCAGAGAAAATTCTTTTCCTAATCCTAATTTTTTTGCTTTTTGGTAAATAAAAAATCCGGTAGCCATATCCTGAATAGATAAGCCTACTGTTTTAAAAATAGTAATTTCTTCCTTATTTTCTCTACCTATTTTTTGATGGGAAATTATTTCCCCGATTTCACCAGTAATATTTGCTTTATCAAATTGACCTTTCTGAAGGGGGATAATGAAGTCACCGGCTTCTTTTAAAGTAGCCTCTATAGAATCAACATATATTTTATCCGCCTTTAAAAGGGTTTGAATATCAATTTCTTGCGTCTGAGGAGTAAATGAACCAACCGCATTAATATGAGTTCCAAGTCTTATTTTTTCTCCAGGGAAGACCGGAGTTTTAGAAGTAGTGGTTATACAGATAATATCTGCGTTTTCAATAGCTTTTCCCGAAGAAGGACTTATGGTCCATTTTAAGGAAAGGTTGGAAAGTTTATTCTTCATTAGTTCCAAATAGTTAATGGACTGTTGTTCATTAATATCATAAATATTTACTGATTTTATATCTCGTACCAAACACACTGCCTCTAATTGAGTCCTGGCTTGAAATCCGGCACCAATAATCGCTACTGTTGAAGAATTTTTCCTGGCTAAGTAATCAGTAGCCACACCGGAAGCAGCGCCAGTCCTAAGGGCAGTTAAATAATTTCCTTCTAATCCAGCTAATGGTAATCCCGTCTCTGGATGGATTAATAAAATAAAGGCATTTGTGGTAGGTAGATTTTTCTCTCTGTTTTTGGGAAATACAGATACAATTTTTAAACCTAAAGCGCCTGAATCTTCGATATATCCGGGCATATAAAGGATAATTCCATCTTCTTGAGGAATTTTTATCTGAGTGCGAACTGGAATAGTAACTTTTCCGGATGAATAAGCAGCAAAAGCATATTTAACCACCTGAATGGCTTCTTTTATGGAAATAGATTTTTGAATATCACTTCTGGTTAATAAGAGCATGGTCAACCTCCTTTTGGGATTAATCTTTTTGTTATTATTTAAAAAAATTTTTAACCTAGTGTCCCCCCCCCGAAGAAGGAACGGGGCGGATAAATCCGCCCCCTACAAAATAATCAGGGATAGAAAGGTAAAAAATATGGTGGTAAAAGGTAGATTTAAAGTAGATATTCTGGTCGGGGCGAGAGGACTTGAACCTCCGACCCCCTGAACCCCATTCAGGTGCGCTACCATACTGCGCTACGCCCCGACTTTTTATATTATACTAAATCAGCCTTATTAAGGCAATAAAATTATAGTTTAATAAATTTTTTACCTTCAATCTCTTTTATTAAATCTTTTAATTCGAGGTTTAGTAATATCTCGCTAACTTTACTGGCAGATAATTTGCTAACTTCAATAATTTCGTCTATGTGGATAGGTTCGTTGGAAATTATCTTATAAATTATTTGGTCTTCTTCAGATAGAGAAAATTTTTCTGCACTTATTTCTTTGGTATTTGTTTCTTGGACTACAATTCCTGGAATTTCTTCCAGAATATCTCGATAATTATTTACCAACTTCGCTCCTTGTTTGATTAAATTATGCGTACCATTTGACAAGGAAGAGGTTATATTCCCTGGAACCGCAAAGACTTCTCTGCCTTGTTCGAGGGCAAAATCAGCAGTTATTAATGCACCACTCTTCTCACCAGCCTCCACTACCACTGTTCCCAAACTTAATCCACTGATAATACGATTTCTGCGGGGAAAATTCTGCCTTTCTGGCAAAGTAGAAAAAGAAAATTCAGTTATTAATGCTCCTGACTCTTCTATTTCTTTCGCTAACCTTCTATTTTCAGGGGGATAAATAAGATCAATTCCACAACCAAATACCGCGATGGTCCGACCGTGGACTGCTAATGCACCTTTGTGAGCCGCTGTATCTATTCCTCGAGCCATCCCACTTATGATAGTCAATCCAGCTAAAGCTAAATCCTTGCTTAAATTTTCTGCAACCATTTTTCCATAATAGGTAGCTTTTCTTGAACCGACCAGGGAAATAGAATTTTTGTCTTTTTCGATAATGTTCCCCTTAAAGTATAGAACTGGGGGAGGATCGTGAATTGTTTTTAAATTCTCCGGATATAAATCATCCTTTATGGTTAAAACATTGGCTTTATATTTAGCTAATAGATCTAATTCTTGTTCGGGAGTAATATTATTTTTTTCTTCGGAAATCCTGGAGGATATTTTGTTGCTCAAATTTAGCACTCTGGATATTTCTTCTGATTTTACAGACCAGGCATTCTCGGCTGAACCAAAATATTCCATCAATTTATGAAATCTTTTTGGTCCTATATCTGATATTTTATTCCAGGCTAACCAGTATTTTAATTCTTGTTCTTTCACCTAATACACCTCCTTACCTAGACAGGCGGGCCTGCCCTCGTGAAAACGGGGGATGCCTGTCCTACATTGGAAATAGGGATTGCTTCCCCTGTTTTTCACAGGGGCAGGCTTGTAAAGCTCCTCGCAATGACAGAGGGTCGGATAAATCCGACCCCTACGCCTAATGACAGAAAATGTTTCACCCTCACTTCAAGGGAGAGGGTAAATCCACCATAATCATATCACTTGAAGAGAGAGGATTAATCTCCACACCATATATGTAATATTAATAAGATCCTTTACTAACTAATAGATTAATTGTATTATTATCTGAAACTATATTTCCCGCTTCAGGGGTCTGAGCAATAACTACCCCCTGAGGTACGGAAAAATGTTTGCTATAGGTGACTTTGCCTAAAGTAAGGCCGTATTCTTCGATGATGGCCGTGGCTTCTTTTAGCTCTTTATTTCTAAGATCGGGAATATTTAAAGCAATAGCCTTACTCCCTTTACTTATCACCACATAAATTTCCCGATTCTTTTTTACTGTTGACCCGCTGGCTGGATCCTGAGTGATAATTTTATTGGGGGAAATATTTTTATCAAATTCATCACCAGAAACCTTTAGCTGTAATCCAGCATTATATAATTTTTCTTGGGCAACTTTTAATTCCTCACCAATTATGGAAGGAACGACAGTATTTGGAACAGAGTATACATTTTGATATATTATAAAGGCACTTACTCCCCCAGCCAGCACTATAAAAATTATAAAAATAATACTAACCAATGATTTTAAAATAATATTAAATATTTTCACTATCCAGTTCATTTATGAACCTATCCTTTTCTGATCATTTTTGCCATAAAGAATCCATCTAGATCTAAATTGGAAAGTCCAGGGATTATCTGAAAAAATTTCTTCTGTTTATTCTGATTTGATGGATAGACTTTTAACTTTCGCTCTTTTATAAATTCATTTAAATTTTCTAACTCAAAATTAGGATTTTTATCTAAAAATTTGGTTACTACTTCCTCGTTCTCTTCTGGTTCGGTACTACAGGTAGAATAAACTAATCTCCCACCCACTTTCAGGTAATTAGAGACAGTAGCCAATAGCTTCCCCTGCAGTTCGAATAATTGTTTAAATCTGTTTAAATCATAAGTTTGCCACTTTAAATCAGGTTTTCTCCTTAACACCCCCAACCCGGTGCAGGGAGCATCTACTAAAACCTTATCTGCCTTCTTTAGATAATTCTTATCTAATCTAGTGCTATCCTTTATCTGGGTCTTTACTATCTCAATTCCTAATCTCCGACAGTTCTCTTTTACCATTAATAATCTTGCCCCATTACTATCCAGAGCCAGAATGTTACCCTGATTAGCCATTAATTGGGCAAGATGGGTAGTCTTTCCTCCTGGGGCACTGCAAACATCAATTACCAATTCACCAGGTAGAGGTTTGAGCAGATGAGGGACCAAGATCGATGCTTCATCTTGAATCTGAAATAATCCTTCTTGATAAGCGGGAATTTTGGTGATATTGGAAAGGCCTTTAACATATAATGCTTCTTCGGTAAAAATACTTTCTCTTACCGAAATGTTCTCTTTTTCCAAAATATCTTTTAATTCTAGTCGAGATATCTTTAAAGTATTGGTCCTAATTACCAAAGTTGGTATTTTATTATTTGCTTCACATATTTTAACCGTATCGGCAAATCCAAATCTTTTTAACCAACGTTCAACTATCTGAAGGGGGTGTGAATAAATGGTGGAAATATATAAGGCAGGTTCTTTGTCTTGATCAGGCCAATTAATATTCCCACTATTTCGAATAATATTCCTTAAAACACCATTTACAAATTTAGACATCCCCAGGTTTCCATATTTTTTAGCTAATTGTACCGCTTCATTACCGATTGCATAATCAGGAACTTTATTTAAAAATAGTAATTGATAAACACCCATTCTCAATATATTTTTAATCAATATTGGAGTTTCAGATAAACCCCGATTGGAAAATTGAGCTATCGCCCAGTCTAATTTATTTCGGTTTCTTATCACTCCATAGGTTATCTCATTGATAAAAGCTGCATCTAAGGTAGAACTTCTATTTTTTTCTAATGATTTATTGATTAGAATATTGATATAGCCCTCTTTAGAATCAATTTCAACTAAAATAGTTAGGATGATTTCTCTTATCGGGTCAACTTTTATTTTATCCATAGATTTAATTTATTTTATATTTCCTTCTATCTTCTTCTATTTCTCAATACTATAAGTCTTAACAACTGCATAACTGCTACTGCGGCAGCGGCTAGATAGGTTAAGGCAGCAGCATTTAAAACCTTTTTAACTGCACTAATTTCTTCTGTGCCTGAAACAATATCTGCTTTCACTAATAAGCCTACTGCTTTATTGCTGGCATTAAATTCAACCGGTAAAGTGACTACCTGGAACAGCACTGCTAAAGAGAAAGCAATAATGCCGATATCCATTAACCCGGGAAGAGTAAATAAAAATCCAATTAAAAATAAAGGAACAGCCATTCGAGATCCAATATTAGTTACCGGCACTAAATTACTGCGAAGAGCGAGCGGAAAATATTTCTCTGCATCCTGGAGGGCATGGCCTATTTCATGGGCTACAATTCCCTGAGCAGCTAATGATTTACCATAATAAATTTCTTTGGATAGGCCTAACTTTTTCTGTCTGGGATCATAGTGGTCAGAAAGGCTGCCTTCTATCGGTTCAATTTTTATATTTACTAAATTATTTTGCCGCAATAATTCCTCAGCTACTTCTTTCCCGCTTAATCCGCTTTTTGCTAATATTTTTGAATACTTTACATAAACGGTCTTTACCTGGTATTGAGCATAAAGGGTTAAAGCTATAGCTGGTAATAAAATAAACATGGTACTATCGAAATAAAACATAAAATCCTCCTCTTATTAAGCCTCAATAGACAGGCGGGCTTGCCCTCGTGAAAACGGGGGACGCCTGTCCTAGGTATATTTATAAACTGTCTTAGGTGTGTCTTAGGTGTGTTTACCTAAAATATCTCCTACTTTAATCTTATAACCATTGACAAACTGGCTGGCGGTTAATTCTTTTGAACCAGCCGGAATCAACCTGAATATCTTTATAATTCCCTTATCAGCGGTAGAAATCAGGATGCTCTCTTTTTCAATTTTAAATACACTACCGGGGATTGAGGAACTTAGTTCAACCTCATTTTCATTTTGATAATTGCCTAAAAATCTCGCCTTAGTAATCTTAAGTTTTTTACCTTTATAAGAGGTAAAGGCACCAGGGTAGAGAGTAGTTCCTCTTATTATATTATATATCTTTTCTCCCTTTTCACTCCAATTTATTTCCCCATCTTGTTTAGTCATTTTCTTAGCAAAAGTTACCAATTTACTCTCCTGGGATATTCTTTTTATCTTTCCTTCTTCTATCTTTTCTAAAATTGTACTGATCATCTTAGCACTTAAATTAGATAATCTATCATAAAGTTCTCCGTAGGTTTCATCTGGTAAAATAGTTATTTTCTGTTGATCTATAATGTCACCAGCATCTACTTTTTCATTCATAAACATAAAAGTTATCCCCGTCTCTTTTTCACCATTTATAATAGCCCGGTTAATGGGGGCAGCACCTCGATATTTAGGTAACAATGAGGCGTGAATGTTTAAGCATCCTACTTTAGGAATATTTAAAATATCTTTAGAAAGAATTTGACCATAAGCAACTACTAAAATAAGATCCGGGTCAAATTCTTTTATTTTTTTTATAGAATCATCATTATTAATATTTTCTGGTTGAAATACTTCTATTCCCCTATTAATATTAAGAGCAATTTCCTTAATGGGGGTAGGCAATATTTTTCTACCACGACCCTGAGGGCGATCCGGCTGGGTAATTACACTTACTATATTTTCTTTACTATCTATTAATTTCTTTAAAACTGGTCCTCCAAAATCTGCTGTCCCCATAAAAATGATCTTAAGTATAAAAATCATCCCCTCTTCGGTTAGTATCCAGAATTTTACTAATTCTTTTGTTTTTTTAATTTATTTAACAATAGCTGCCTTTTTACTTTCCCTATTCTATCCACAAATAAAATACCTTCTAAATGATCGATCTCATGCTGCAGTGCCCGGGCCAATAGACCCTCTTTGGTGATTTTAATCGGCTCTCCACTTTCATTAAGTGCTTTTACGGTTACTTTTGATGAACGCTTAACCTCGCAATATACACCAGGAATACTTAAACAACCCTCTTCCTCTATAACTTCTCCCTCACTTTTAACCAGCATTGGATTTACCAATACTATTAACCCTTCTTCCTCTCCGTCAATAATAATAATTCTTTTTGTTACCCCTACTTGGGGAGCAGCAAGGCCTACTCCAGAAGCAGTATACATTGTTTCTGCCATATCTCTGATGAGATTCAATATTTCTGGAGTAATCTCTTTAACCGCTAATGATTTTTCTCTCAAAACAGGTTCTCCATATTCTTTAATTTCTAATATTGCCATCTTTTTCTCCTATTGCTTTAGCAATGATTCCACCGATTAAAGGAAGATTACGCTGATTTAATCTGTGTAATCTTTATTTATAACATCTTTACCGGATCAACATCAATTATTAACTTATTTTCTTGGTCGAAATGACTTAATAACATTTTATCATATCCTTCCTTAAATGCCTGATTAAATTTTTCTAAATCTTTTACTTTTATTATAAATTGTACTTGAAAGTGGTTTTTAGATTTCCGTAAGACCATATTTTCGGCACCCAGTAATTTAAATTCTGGGGCTTCTTTGATTTTAGGGATGGAATTTAAATAATCAATTAGATGTTTTGCTCTCTGCTTAACGGTCTCTTTTTCTTCCCCTTTAATCTCGATTTTAATGATATGAGTAAAGGGAGGGTAATTCAATTCTTTTCTCAATTCAACTTCTTTTTGATAAAAATAATGGTAATCTTGTTCTTTTATAGCAATGATACAATGATGCTCGGGATTAAAAGTTTGGATAATTACTTCTTTAGGAGAACTAATTTTCTTAAAAGAAGAAATAACCTCGCTAAGTAGTTGAAAGGTCTTTTCTCCTGAACGATAATCTGGTAAATTCAGCAAGGTATCAGCGGAAATAATTCCTATTAAATCTGTATTGCTAAAATCTGCTCCCTTTAGCACCATTTGAGTGCCTATTAATATATCGATATCTCCTTTTTTGAATTCTTCTAAGATTTGTCGATAATCATCATTTTTAATTAAGGAATCCCGATCTAAGCGTCTTATTTTAGCCCGCGGAAACATCTTTTTAATTTCACTCTCTAATTTTTGAGTTCCCATTCCTAAGGGACGAATATCTTTACTACCACATTTACTACAAACCTTCATTACTTCTGTCTTTTTCCCACAGTTATGACACACCAGTTGAGCTTGTTTTTGAATATTTAAATGATAAGAAAGAGAGATATTGCAATCAGAACATTTGGGTATATAGCCGCATTGGTTGCAAATCATAAAACTCGAAAAGCCCCTCTTGTTTAAAAAAAGCACCATCTGTTTCTTTCTCTTTAAACTTCTCAAAATAGCTTCCTGAAGTTCATAGCTGATGATCTTTTTTTTAGACTTTTCTTTAGTCATATCTATTATTTTATTTTTTAATAAATTTTCATCTTGGGCAGGGGAGATTAAATCCACCCCCAGATAATTCTTTTGAAGAACATTCTGATAAGATTCAAGGGATGGGGTTTCACTACTTAAAATCAGGGGAATCTTCTCCAATTCTGCTCGTTTTAAAGCAACTTCTCGAGCATTATATCTTGGCGCTCTCTCTTCTTTATATAAACTGCTATTTTCTCGGTCAACAATAATCAAGCCCAACTTATCAAAAGGCACAAATATAGCTGATCTCATCCCTAAAGCTATATCTACTTGTGAATTTCTTATTTTAATCCACTGAAAATATTTAGCTTTTTGATCAATCTTTTCATCAAAGACTACCATATTATCCTTAAATTCTTTTTCCAGCAATCTGGCTAATTCTGATAAATGAGACTCTGTAGGAGCCAATATAATAGTCTGCTTTCCCTTCTCTAATACCCTTCTTATACAGTTGAAATAAAATTCCACCCTCCTGGTAAAGTCATTGCTGCGCATTAGAATTACTTGAAACTTTTGCTTTTGGATAATTTTTTCTATACTTTCCTTATCCGGGGATTTAGTATCTTCAGATAGACAGTGCTTTAAGGGGGGAAGGTCTATTTTATCAAATTTGTTAAGCCAGGCCTTCCGGGTCTTAGGCATAACATAATTTAGCGTCTTTTCCCAGGAACAGAGATAGTAATTAGAAATCCATTTGGTTAATCTTACTACCTGGGGAGTCAGTAGGGGTTTTTTATCCACTATTTGCAGGATATTTTTTAAATTTTTTATATTTGATTCCGATAAAAACCCCACCAGGCATCCGGTGGTTACCTTATTTCTAAAAGGTATTAATAC
>Ga0210047_1000270_pt1 | contig 21412 bp, 19 predicted proteins | sample CryGeyCG2014_300_3_FD_185453 | JGI IMG/M metagenome (GOLD analysis project Ga0210047, IMG submission 185453) | Groundwater microbial communities from aquifer - Crystal Geyser CG01_land_8/20/14_3.00 (SPAdes) (version 2) | ecosystem: Environmental > Aquatic > Deep subsurface > Groundwater | place...
AAAAGCCATCAAAACTCCCAGAAAAACCTCCATATCAAGAACCAAACTACAACAATTACATAATCATAACAATAATTTTAATTACAATTCTACTAACTGTATTTGTAATTTGGTATAAAAAATTTAGAAGAAAATAAAGAATACGGAATAGGGGATTATTTATTAAAAGTTAAAGCATGTGATTCTGCAGGAAATTTTTCTAATACTGTTGGTGTTGTTTGTGGATTTTTAAAATAAAGGTTTTACACCTAAAAAGCAAAACAATTATTAATTTTTCTAACAACTAATGCTATTTGAATTAGAACAACAACATCTTAAAATTATGCGAAGGGCAGGATTCGAACCTGCAAGTCCTCACGGACACTTGGTCTCAAGCCAAGCGCGTTGCCGTTCTGCCACCTCCGCGAATATTTAGTTTGCATTAGAGTGTTGTTGTCAATAGACAACTCACACACCATCATAACATTTTTGAATATTATAAAGAATATATTTTCTTTTTCATATAAAATTTGTTAAATATATAGCCTAATTTTTTGTAATATTCGCGCGCTCCAACACCGCTCATCACCCAAATTTCTGTTTTTTTGTTTTTTTTGCAAATTTCTTCTGCTTTTTTAAGCAAACAGCGTCCCCAACCAAAATGTTGATATTCTCCTTTGTTGCTCTTTTTTTTACCAATACGCACGCTTTTACCATATATATGAAGTTCGCGCACAATTGCAATATTTTTGTTGTTTGACAAAAACCTAAGCCGGAGATAACCAACCAAAACATTTTTAGCAGAATCTTCTACTGAAATAAAAAACTCCTTACCTCTAGAAGCAACATATTCAAAAACATTTAATTTGAGATTTAACTGTCCATCATAGATCCTATGACCAACTTCTCTAAATCTAATCTCTTTTGTATTTATGCTTGCTTTATTTACTTCTCTCTCTACAATCTCGCGCAAATTGCTCTTTTTAGGTCCTGCTTCAATGAAATTAGCAGGAATATCTCGCTGAATTCTCATAATCCGCACATATTGTGGAAGAAAACAATAAATTTTTTTTAATAAATCAACAACATATTTTTCATCAATAGGCACATATTTCCCTAGTTTCCACATTTTGTAAAGTTCAGTGCCTTTGATAACAAGTGTTGGATATATTTTAAGCAAATCTGGCTTAAAAGAAGAATCTTCAAACATTTTTATAAATGTATTTAAATCATCATCAAAATCACTTCCAGGAAGGCCAAGCATTATGTGATAATTGATTTTAAATCCAAAATCTTTTAATATTTTTGTTGCGTTTTTTACTGTTTTAACTTTATGATTTCGTTTGATTTTTGCTAAAACTTGATTATTTAATGACTGAACTCCAATTTCAATTCTTGTTGCTCCTAATTCTAAAAATTGCTCTGGAAAAACAAAATCAGGTCTTGTCTCAATTGTAAGTCCAACAACTCTGTGCTCTGCTGTTTCATTTATTTTTTGTGCTTCTTTTAATGAATGCGTTGAGCCCTTTGATTTGTTGTTAAATGCTTCAAACGCATTTTGAATAAACTTTTTTTGAAATTCAAAAGGTTGTGCTGGAAAAGTCCCACCCATAATTATTAGTTCGCATTTTTCAGGATAGTGACCTATTGCTTGAAGTTGTTCTAAACGATTTTTAACTTGAAGATAAGCATCATACTGGTTTAACTTTCCGCGTCTTGCTGCTGGCTCAAAACCAACATAACTTTGTGGGGAATTTTCGCCAACAGGACAATAAATGCATTTTCCAGGGCAAGGTGATGGGGGAGTCATAATCGCAATCGCAGATATGCCTGAACCAGATCGAGTTGGCTTTTTTAGCAAACACTCTTTTAATTTTATCCTATCTTTATTACTGGCGGCTGCAAGAATTTCACTGTTTAAAGGGTGTCTTTTAAGTGCGCGACCTTTAGCCCATTTTATTTTCAATGTTTCAATTTCGTTTTTTGTAGGATTTTTCAACAAAATAATCTTTTTTATTAGTGTTTTCATTATTTTTTTAGATTTGTTATGATAAAACTAACAACACAATATCAAATAATAGACTAGATATGATGCAAGCGAGCCAGGTGGGGCTCGAACCCACAATCTGCAACTTAGGAGGTTGCCGCCATATCCATTAGGCTACTGGCTCTTATGGTTTTTTCAATATATATTCTATATAAAAGATTTATGGTAAAAAAGATAAAAGAAGCGTATGATCGTATTTTTAAGAACGTGTTTGTATGCATGCGTTGTAATGCAACAATAAAGGCAAACCCCAAAAAAGTAAATACAAAAAGTATATATTGTAGAAAATGCGGTATTAATCAATTGCGACCCAAAAACGCAGAAAGGCGCGTGGTTTCAGTAGCAACTGCTTCTCCTCCTAGTGGCGATGCAAAACCATCAAAGAAATAGATTGTCGGTTAATAGCAATAGGAAATTAATAAGCAAAAACCGCTATAATATTGTCTTTTTCAATTTTTTCAATTCTAGCATAACCAACTCTCTCAAATTGCACAATATCGCTGACTTTGAGATTAGAAGCAAATGGCTCAACCAAGCCCTTTTTTATAGTTCTGTTTGTCATTAAAATTTGACAATGAAAATTTTCTTTGCTTTTAGGTAACCAATGGATTTTCTTTAACTTAATTTCATCTTTTAAATATGGCAAATGCATATTTTCAAAAATAAATTTATTATTGTTTTTTCTCACATTAAATCCATCTTTTAATCTAAACACATCGCCATCTTTTAGCTCATCAAAATCTTTTTTCGCGATAAAAACAGAAGATCCTATTTCAAGAGATCTTAACCTACTATTTTTATTTTTTGGATTAGCAAGAATTTCAATTTTTTCAGGTCCGCTATAAGTTTCAACTTCAATTAGTACAGGATTTTCAACAAAAAACAAATGAGTGCAGATTGGTTCAATGATTTTTGTGTTTTCTTTGTAAAGAGCCATTTTATCAAAAACAATATTATTTTTTGTGATTTCAAGAGATAGTAAATAGTTTTTGATTGCGTATGGAAAGATGCCGCGCCTGAAGAGTGCGCGCAAAGTCCAGAGTTGGGGGTCGTCAAAACCACTGTATTTTCTTTCTTTTATATCTTTGATAATTTTTGATTTGCTTAGCTCAACACCTTTTAGTTTAAGCAAACCATATAAATTAAAAACTGGCTTTTCCCATCCAAAAGAATCATAAATAAGTTTTTGTGCTTCTGTGTTTGTTAAGTGGTCCATTCCTCTTAAAATATGTGTAACTCCTGTTAAATGATCATCAATAGTTACAGAAAAATTCATCATAGGATACCAATTATAAGGATTTTTTTTATAGGGATGCTCTATTTTTTTAAATCGCATTATAGAAAATTCGCGCAAAGCAGGGTTGTTTGTTTCTGGTGTTTTAAATCGAACAACTGCACCTCTTTTTAGTTTTGTATTGTCAAATAATTTTAAATTTTCCTCTATTTTGCGCTGCCTGCAAGCGCAATACTTATTTTTATGTTTTAATTTACTGAAATCTTCTGATAAACAAGTACAAACATATGCTTTTCCTTCTGAAATTAGTTGTTTGCACAAATTATAATATATTTCCCAACGATCAGATTGATAAATTAATACATCATATTCAACACAAAATTCTTTTAAATCTTCTAAAATCAAATTATATGCTGGCATATAAACTCTTTCAGGATCTGTATCTTCAATTCTGCAAATTAGTTTTCCTTTGTATTTCTTGGTAAAAAAATCATTGAGTACAATCATTCTAGCATGCCCAAAGTGCAATGGACCTGATGGATTTGGAGCAATTCGCATAATAACTTTACTTGTGTCTCCTTCAAGTTTAAGTTCTTTGTTTTCCTCTTTTGCTTTTGTTAGTTCTACGCCTTTTTTATTAAGAATTTTTTCAGCATCCTCTATACTCATTTTTTCAGAGTTTTTGAGTTCTTTTTTTATCTCATCAACAATCTCTTTGATGCTGTTCTTTGCCTCAGGAAACGCGCCAATTATTTTGTTAAGCACACTATTTAGATCAACAGAGCCATATTTTACCTTTGCGCGCAAAATTTCGTCCTTTATTTTGTTATTATATATTGACACAGATCTCTCTTGCGACATTTTTTTATATTTTGTATATATTTGATTGCTCATAATGTTTTTGCTTGTTTTTAGATAATTTAATACAATATAATATGGATAAAAAAGATAAAAATAAAGAAAATGAACGAATAATTGATATTGATTTGCCTGTGCAGCGAATAAGCAAACAGCCAAAAACCGAAAAAATGAATTTTGATGTAAATTTTGGCGATGATTTTGATGAAAGACAGGATTTTTTCAGTAGAGGGTTTAGCAGCCAGTTTTCAGACATTTTTAAACTTTTAAAAAATTTACCTTTAAAAATGGAAAAGCAATTAGGATTTGAGCAAATGAAAATCGAAGATAAACCAGATGAAACAAGAATTACAGTAGCACTTCCTGGATTTGAGAAAAAAGACCTTCACATAACAGTGCAAAACAAAACAATATTTCTAAGCGCGCAGAAAAAAGGCGAAAACGAATTAAAGCGTGTTTCTAAGCAATTATGCTTAGGTGACGAGATTGATGTTAAAAATGTGCGCGCAGAGTATAAAAATGGTTTGCTTGTTTTGGTTATTCGCAAAAAAACCAGCAAGTCGACTGATTTTGATATAAACATAGAATAAATTTACTTATTCTTATTAAGAGTATTTAAACCGCGCGCTATAAATAATATATAGATATTTAAGATAAAACCTTGATGTTCAGACCCTGGTTTTTCTTAATATAAACTATAAGTATTTTGCGCGAGCAAAATATATCTCACTATAAAATATAAAACATAATGGTTTTGCTAAGAAACTATTATTCTTAAAGGAGGAATCAAAATGGTAACAGCAAGATGTATGAAATGCAGAAAAGAAGTTAATGTAAAAAATCCAACTATCGTAACAATGCCTAATAGCAGAAAGGCGCTGAAAGGCACTTGTCCTTATTGTGGAACAACTGTTTTTAAATTTGTTAGCAAAGATTTTAAACTATAAATTTACTAAATAATTCCCTAGTTCCCTAGGGAAATTATTTAGATATTTCTATATTTTTTATAGTTTTTCTTTATAAAAAATATATTTTTAAATTTTATATTATTTCATATTAAGCAAATAATAATTTTCAAGAAATTTAAAGCAATAGTTTATTTGTAGGAGATTTAAATTTGGCATTTTATAAAAATCAGAGATTCTACTTTGTTGCGCGCCCCACATAAATTTAACATAATGTTGCGTGCGTGCGTTTTAACAAACCCAAAATTTTAAAAGAATTTGGCAATGTATTTACTGATTTGTTTAAACATTTCAATTAACTAAAATATTTTGTGCTTAAATATTGCAATGTATTAAAATGTTTTCTTAAATATATTATGTTATTTCCAATAAGATGTTTTTCGTGCGGCCGCGTCATAGCACACAAATGGGAAGAATATGAAAAGCGCGTTGAAAAGGGCGAAGATTCAATTAAGGTTCTTGATGAAATGGGATTTATTGATTATTGTTGCAAGCGGATGTTTTTGACGCATGGGCAGGATAAAATTGATTTGTTGGTGAAACGCGAGTAAAATCTATTAAAATTATCTGTTTTTGTGCTTTTTTTATCTTTTTTTGAAAGCAAAAAGGGCATATGTGCGCGCACCTTATTATATTTTAAAGGGGGTTTTAAATACCCTCGTATAAATATATTATAGGGAGTTTTTACTTTTCTATATTAAATCCCCTGTAAGACAGGAGATTTATAAAAGGTTTGCAACGCAAACTTTCACACAAATAAAGGAAAACAAAATGAAAATAGGGGAAGTTAGGGAAGTTAGTTACTACGCATTACCAAAAAAAAAACAAGATGAATATATGGATAATATATTTAAGGGTACTGCAAAAAAAGATCTTACTGGGATAGATGGACCTATTATACCTGGGCTTTTTTATGCTAGGCTTATTTTAACAGAGACATATTTTCTTGATCTTGAAGGAATGTATAAAAAGTTGTATAATAAGGAGAAGCTTAGTGCTGAGGATATTGCTATTATAACAAGGGCAAAAGAAAAGTATTCTGTTAACAACGAAACAATGATTATAAAAATACCATCTTATAAAGGATTAGTTACTATTCTAGCAAGAACGGGTATTGTTGGTGTTTGTGCTTTGGCGGGGTTTTTTTTAATATTTGGAGATGATGAAAAAACAGATGATAAATGTATTAAGACTTATCTTTCTTTGGAAGATCAGATGGATATAATATTAAAAACCACGTCAAAAACCCAACAAAACCTTAATAATACAATAAAAAAACTAAAAGAATGTAACATTTCTGAAATAAAAATAAGAGATGATAATACTTATACTCTAGAAGAACTGGAAAATAAAAGGGATATACTTGAATGTAAAATAAAAAGAGTTACAACATATAATGAGCTTTTTATTAAAGAGTTAATGCATAGTAACTGTTATGATAGATATATTAAAAGTAGGTTAGATTATAAAACAGATATTAAAATTTTTGATGCGGTTATATTGTATTCTACTAATGTAATAGCAGTTATGGAAGATATAACAAAGATTAATAATGAGTTGGGACAACTTAATAATGTTTTTCCGAGTTGTAAAGATACTAAGAATGATACTATGTCTAATATTTCTAATAAGGATACATCCTCTAATATTACTTTTACTAAAATTTAAATAGTAGTGGATTTGAAGTAACAGAAATAATATAAGAAGGACCTAATGATAAAAATATAACTAATAGTGTAATTTATTAAAAAAGCATAAACACCATTAGGGTGTCATTTCTCACTATATAAGTTGTTATTTATAACAACATTTTGTTGGCAAAAACAACAACAGCGCCAGCATTTGACTTCTCCAAACATGGGGTTTTTAAATAAGAGTAGTAAATACATTATGGGAGGAAGAGAAACAAATAAAAAAGTGAACGTTAGCACAAGTGTTATGCTTGCTCTTTTTACAGTTATATTTGCATTTGTTTCTATAATCTCAACTTTGTGTTTTGCCACTAATTGTACTCAAAATTACAATGGCAATTATATGATATCTTGGAGCTTTACAGACAGCAATGCTACACAGGTGAATGAGACATATATTTCTCCAACAGGAAGCATATTTACAACAACAATATGGAACCGCGCTAGTGATCCAAACAGAACAAATATTACTTATATAAATAAGGCATCAGGAACTTATATTTATGATGTTTCAAAGAATGTTTCAGGCACGATTTATACAATTCAACAATGGCAATGTATTAGAGTAGATGCTTGCAAAAACACAATAAAAGCATTTGTTTTTGATAAAGACAATAAACAGATTAGCAATGCTAAGGTTACGCTTTCTTGCGATTATTTAAGCACTTCAAAAACAGCAAACACAAATGAAAATGGTATGGTTGAATTTACTGGTGTGCCAGCAAGTTATTATTCTAACACAAATTGCAATTTAAGTGTTAATTATACTGGTTTGGTTACAACAAAAACATTTTTAATACACCAAGGCAAATGTGGGGTAGTTTATGATTATACTTTTGCTTTAAGTTACACAGACGCTCAAGTATATTTAAGTGTCTTAAAACTTGAAGATGGATTTTACAAGCCAATGCCAAATCTAACAATAAGAATGGTAGGAACAAATAACCAAATTTATGTTGAAAAAACAGATCAATACGGGGCAATTTTAAAAACAATATTGCCTGGAACTTATAATGTTAAGATAATACAAAAAGGCATTATTTTAAAGGAGTTTACACTACCTGCTTTAAGTTATAGGCAGAACTATTCGCAAGAAATTGTTTTAACTGATTACCAATACAACACAGATGATAGCCGTGATGTTGGATGCAGTCAAAAACCATGCAATGCTATTATAATTACACCTGTTCTTTCAAACATTGTTGCAAAATCAGGAACATCAAACCAAGTTAAATTGCGCGTGGAAAATCTAGAAAATGTAGATATGGAATTTTACATAACTTTTGATAGCCCTGCTTCTAAATTTTTTACACAACAACAGAAAAAATACACTGTAAACGCAAACTCTATCAACATCTTTGCTTTATCATATTCTGTGCCAAAACAGGTTGTAACAGGAAGTTATGAGCTTGGAATCAAGGCGCAATATGATTGCTATTGTAGCCAAACAAGCAAAGTTGTTTTTGACATAGAACAAGTTATTCAAAAAGTTAAACTTCCTGACGAAGGTATTGATTTATATGATTCTGTGGTTTGTTTTGGCAAGACTAAAACACACAAGCTAACAATAACAAATAATGACTTTGAATCAAAAACATATTCTTTTTCTGCTGATGGAATACCTTTATCTTGGATAACAATTAATCCTGCGCAGCAAACAATTGCAACAAATTCATATGCAAATGTTTCTGTTGTTTTGAGAATTCCAGAAAGTGCAACAGAAGGAAATTATAATTTAGGAATACGCGCAAAATCAAAAGATGGAGATGAAAAATACTTTTCAGCAGAATTTTTTGCAAAAAACTGCAAAGAACCAACACTTGCAGAACTTTTTAAGGTTTCAATGCCAGAAAAAATAGAAGTTAATCAAGGACAAAATAAGAGTTTTGTTGTTGAAATTGAAAATTTAGACAAGGTCGCACACACCTTTCAAATCTCTTTTTCAGGAGTTTCTGATCAATGGATAGTAGGTGATAAATTTAAGCAAGCAGAAAGCTTTTCAAAAACAACATCTGTTTTTACAATTGCTGTTCCTGATTTAAATCTCTCAAATTTTACGCGCGATGTTGGTGTTTTTGTTAAAGATGAAAAGAACAGGGTTGTCTTTACCAAAACATTTAATCTTGCAGTTAGCAAAACTTCTATAGTTAACGAAACAAAAGCAAATCAAACCATTAGCTCAGGATCTATTTCAGGGTTTTTTACATCTGTTGACGAGAAAAAAGGCATTTTGGGTTTGATTTTCATTATAATTATTGCAGCAGTGGCAGCTGTAATTTATTACAAACAACTCAAAGGAAAAGGACTATTAAACAATAGCAGAGATGCAACCTTTGCTAAGATTAATACTGATACTCAAAATACCAAACAAAATATAGATTATATATTAAATGGAACTTTAAACTCTGATGTTGGCGGCAAGTTTGAAAAGTAGGGTTTGGTATGAAAGATTTTAGCTTTTTTTAAACCATTTGCTAAATATATTATAGGTATAGGTGAAATAGTTAAAATACCAGATGACGCGTCAAGCTTTTTTCAAGGAATTATAGTTGGAATTATTCTTCTGGTAGTTCTTGTATTTTTAAGTACAATGATAATAAATGTGTTTGAAGGTTTTGGTTATAATATTAACATATGCGGTCTTGTTTGTGGTAAATAAATCTAAGTTTTGATTTTTGTTTGTTCTTTTTTAAACCCTTTATTAAATATATTATGATAGCAACAACAGAAAAAACAAAAAGTGCGTTCATAAAATATGTTCTTGTATTTTTACTTGGTGCAGCAGCAGTATTGGTTGTGATTATTGAAAATAATTATATTGCTCGTGAACTTGGATTTAATATTTGCAATATACTATGTAATATTTTGAAGTAGTTGTGTGCAGACATATTTTTAGCAATATTTGTAGAATTTTAAGATAAATTTTATAGCTTGAATTTAGTATTACTTATTTTTTGTTGACTTTAAGGCAAGTTGTTTACTTATTTTTTTAATTCTTGTTTTTTTCTTTATAAATTATTAGAAGTTCGCGCGTAACCATCAATAAAATAGGACCTATTATTAAGCCAATTACACCAAATAGCATAAATCCGCCAGCATAACCAATCAATACCATCAAAGGATGAAGCTCAAATGCACCTGCAAATCTAATTCTTAAATAATCATCAACTGTGCTTAAAATTAGCAAACCGTGTAAAAGCACAATAAGTGAGCCAAACAAGTTGTCATTTATCAATAAGTAAAATGAAATTGGCAAGTAAACAAGTGTAGGTCCGACTTTAGGTATAAAACACACTATAAAAAGGCATGTCAAAATTAAAGGCAAAAAAGGGAGATCTAGTACAAAATATAATGGCAAAGAGAGCATAACAGCGATTATCGCATAAACAACTTGCAAAAAAACAATATTTTTTATACCATTTTCAATAACTAACTTTATTCTGTCATAGTGTTCAAAAGTTAAAAGATGTTTAAAACTTTCGTTGATTTGAGGCCCGTCTTTCAAAAAATAAAAAAACGCAAAAAGAAAAAGAATTCCATACACCAAACTGTCTCCTGCAAGTGTAACGCTTTTTGAGCTAAGTTGGGATATAAATGTTGAAATTTGAGCAAAAACATTTGTTATAAAGTTTGTAAAAGGAATTTTTATGCTCTCTAAACCAGAAGCAGATAAACCTTTGTCTAAATTTTGCAAGATTGCATATTGAAGGTTTATGAGATTGTAAGGAATATTTTTAAGCAAGTATGCAGAAAAGTAAATGACTATTCCTAACATTGCGGTTAGACCTGCACCCAGCACTATAAATGCAGATAATGCGCGCTTTTTAACAATTTTTTCAAGCATATTGACAAATGGCAGCAAAAAGTAAGAAACAATACCTGCAAAAATCAAAAGATTTACTAACTGAAAAATTAAAGCAACACCAATAACTATTGCTAAAAATAAAAAAGAGTTGGTTTTTGTCAGTTTTTCTGCGATTCTCATATGTTATTTTGCAAAGCAAAATATATAAAAACAGGAAATTTTTATGTTATTTTAGTATGGCTAAATTATATGTAAGCCCCTATATATTTTGATAACAATTATTTTGCTATTAGGCGCTTTTTGATGTTTTGAAAAAGTGCTTTGTTTTTTGTTAAAAAATTTTCACAAGATTATTTTCATAGTTTTGAAGAAGCGCGCTGTTAAAGAATTTTATAATGTTATTGTGTATTTTTCTTTTTTTGATTATTTTTTAAGTTCAATGAAAAGCAACCACTTCAATGCTTTTAATGTTTTTTATAAGTCTGGAATTTATATAATGATTTGAAAAAACCAAAGATTTTAGGAAACACTATAATTATTAGCACTTACAACAAATCATTTATTATTTTTCTTGGCCAACCCAAATATGGAACAACTAAAAATGCTTTGCCAATTACTGCGTTTTCTGGGATTTGGGTAGGGTCTCTTATTAAATTGTTGTCTCCTTTTGTAATAAAAAATATTTTGCTTCCAATTTCTTTTACTTCAACAACCCGGTGAATAATAATAAAATCACTTCTTACAAATTCTGGTGCCGCAACCTTTAAATTATACAAAATAACATCTCCTTTTTTTATGTTTTTTGGCGCCACTGCAATAACCATATCACCCGCATTAAATCCGTTTCCAAGCACAAGGCCATCAATGTCTGAGGTTGTGAAATTGTGTTGCAACAGCCAATCTTTCCACACATCGTTATTATGTTCCATACTTGACGAAACAACACTATTTATAGGAGAAGAAGTTCCAAAAACAAAAGGAAGCACAACAAAAAATACAAACAAAAAAACTGCAAAATAACAAACAAGCTGCACAAGTTCTGAAGAATCATACAACTTTTTTAGTTCAAATATTCTCTTTTTTACCATTATTATCTTACTCCTAATAATTTAGATTGCTCTCTGTTTATCTTTTTTAATCTTTTTTTTACCATTATTATCTTACTCCTAATAATTTAGATTGCTCTCTGTTTATCTTTTTTAGTTTAAATAGTTCTCTTTTTATCTTTGTTAGAATTGTGACCATAATTTTTTTACTCATCAATTTGACGAACACCCAAATCTTGAAATTTGTTTGTTTTTTTGTCTTTTTTACTAATTATGCTTTTTGTTTTTTCTTGGTTAGTCAATTCTTTTGCTTGTTGTGTTTCCTTTTTTAATTTCTCTTTTTTTTCACCACACATCTGGCGACAATATTCTTCAATTTCAGTATTAGTCATACAAACAATTTCTTCTTTTTTACCATTTGTTGTTGCTTTATATTTTTGCGAAAGTGCTTTTAAGTCCTCGGTCAAGCGCGTTTTAATGATTTTGCAAATATAGATTACTGGCTTATCAACCTGTTGGTAGACAGCGCGCAAAAAGATAATTATTTTATAAAATATAAACCCAAAAAAACCAACGAAAAAGATTCGCAAAAGCGCAACATAATCAAAAGACAAACCAAAATTAAAATGAGAATTCAAAAAAACAACTAAAAGAGTCAAAACTGCGCCAATAACTGATGACATTATTAATAATTTAGATAATTGGTAAATAATATAAAAAGCCACAAGCAAAACCAATATTCCTATAAACACATCAGAAGAAGATCCAAAATTAGGCATAGGCAAATACAAAGCAGAAGTTAAATAAACGATGATTTGATTTATTGGACGAAAAAACAAAATATCAAGAAACACAGAAATATAGTTCCATATTATTCCCAAGACATCAAAGCTCATATTATTTTTGAGAGACCTTATTAACAAACCACAGAATTGCGATGATTGTTGTTAGTATTGCAAATAACTGAACAAACCAATAAAAAGAAATTGAAAATGGCTGAGAATATATTGGCCAAAAAGCAAAAATATTTGAATGTGTGCAAATATCTAAAACTATGTGCGAAAATGTGCCGAGCAATGCTCCACTAAAAATTGCCGCTGTACTGTAATTATCATCTATTTTTAAAGACGTTGTAATATTTTTAAGGTGCGAACAAAGAAGCAAAACTATAACAGCTACAACAATACCAAGCCAAAGCGCGCCAAAAAAACTGTGAAAAATAGGGTCATGCGTCTCGCAACCAAGAAAAATCAAACACACAGCTGCTTTAGAATCAACTATAATGCTTCCAAACAAAAGCCCAGCAAGGTTTATGTGTTTTTTAAATATATACCACAAAATAAATGCAGGACCGAGATGAAAAGGTGTTAGGGGCATAATTTAATTTAAAAGTTAATTTAAAAGTCTGTAGCTCAATTGCAAGCATATTTTTTACCATCAATATTTTTAGGACCACAAATACAAGCATCCCAATAAGGACTATATCCTGATAATGCTCCCTCACAGGTTTTATCATAAGAAACCCCCTCTTTATTATAATTAGTACAATAATAAGGACACTTACATCTTGCTCGATAAACCTCAGAACCAATAGTTTCATAATCTGTATCACAGAGTGTGTTACATGCCTCTTTGCGAGTAATATTAGAATTACTAGAGCATGCCTTAGTTTTTATTGCATTTGTGTCAGAAAATATATACATTTCAGAATCACTTGTTTTTAATTCCTTGCTACCTTCACTATTTTGACAATGAGGTCCAAGATTGTCAGTATATATACATCCATAAGAACAATATTCTTCACGCCAAGTTATATCTTGCTTATTTTCATTTTCAAGAGTATATGCTGAATCATCTGCAAGGCATAAAGTATTTTTATCTCCACAATATTTTATTGCAAACACATTATTAAAATAAACTTTTCCTCTCTTGTATGTCTTGAACTTAGAGCGATTATAATTACATTTTGTGGTAGAGGTAGGAGATGTAAAAGATATAACCTCACAATTACCTGTTGTACTATTGCAAGTACCAACACAACTACTAATACTCCATTCAACTATATCTTTATCACTAATTTTTGCTGTGCAAATGCTGTTTGTACTTTTATTGCAATAAGTCAAACAATCATTCTTACAAGGATTTGGGTCTGCTTTTCTTTTTTCTAAACTACCGTTATTATCAGAAGTATTATCTGAACTACACTTATTATCTATTTTATATTTATCAGCAGATTTCCGACACTCATCTTCCGTCTCATTGTTTTTTAAGCAATACATAAAGTTGGTTTGGGCATCTTCTTTACACTTTAAATATTTCGTGCAATTACTACATGATGATTTTGCTATCTTAAGATTTTTAACATTACAAGTATTGTTGATTTCAATAATATTGTTTGGAGCGCGAACATCTCCTATTCCACTCTCACTAAGTTTTTGTAAAAATTCAGGAAGATCTGTTTTAAATGTGTGGTTTATCTGTACTTTATATCTCCAAACTACTGGTTGCTTTGATCTTCCTGCAAAATACTTTTCATTATAATTTGTTAAAACAACAGTATAGTTTAATAACAAATCATATTCATAAACATCAAAATATAAATTATAAGTATTATGTGTTAATATGTGCTCAACGTCTATATTATATTCTGAATATGATATGCGTGATTTTGGGAGTGCGCACTCTGTAGATGTTATATAAGGGGTACATGTATTTGAAGGAGTGCAGCTACAACAACTATCACATGTTATTTTACCACAATTCGCATTTGCTTTGCAACTTGTTGTGGTATATTTTTCTTCGAGCTCACAAGTACAACCACCATCATAACTACATTCCCCAGAACAATACTTATATATCGGATCTATACAACTACCCAATTTATTAGTCTTCCTACACCCCACAGATTTTTTAGTACTACATGTACAAGAAGAAGTATCAGAAACTTTTTCGCATTCATTACAGTCTGCACTACCAACAACACAACAACAAGTTATAGTTAGCGTTGGTTTGCATGCTCTATACCTTTTATATACAGAATTAATACCATACCCACATTTAGACATGCATTTTTTATACTTGCATAAATATTTATTTGTGTTAGTTAAACAATCTAAATTCTCAGCATCACCCGGCCCAAAATGAATTATACTTGTATCTTTAGTTTTATTAGCAAAACCATACATTCTTTTATTAATCTCAACTCCACATCTTCCATATTTTGTAGTTACCTTACCTGAAAGCGTAGGAAAATATTCTCCTTTATCTAATATGTCTTTTGGCAAAACACAACCCCCCGTTATCTCTTTTATTTTGCTTCTAGATGTTAACACACAACCCCCTGTCTCCCCCATTGTAAAAGTTGTATCAGCAAGATCAACACAACACTCTTTTGGAATAGTATATGGTGTGTTTCTTCTTACTATATCTATATCTCTATTGATAATTTCTATTTTCCAATTTCGTCCCTGTTTTTTTATATTATCTGTAGCGCTTTTTTCATAATTGTTTAAATATTTCCATACTTGCTTTGTGATATTTTCTTTTATTTGATCCATATTCATGCCATTAAGTGTATTATTTGTATCATTATCATTTTGGCAAAAACTATTAGTAGTAGAATTATATTTATTATTTCCTGAAGTATTAGTATTGCACCCACATTCCGAATCCTTTAAACTATAACTCTTATTCCATATATATTTATTTTTATCCCAAACAAAAAGATTAGTATAATTATTAGCCCCCTCAATAGTTGGGCGCGTGCTTGTGCAATTATCAATAAAACCCCCATTGTCTGTTAAGTACTTTATAATTTCTTGCTCTAAATATTTATTTAACTTATTTAAACCAGAACTTGCATCATTTCTCAAAAAGGCAAAAGCATATAAAAATTCTGTGTTGTGGTTTTCATATTTCAGTGTGCCATTGAGTGTAATATTGCTGTTTCCTCGCACAAATACTAATTCTTCTTTTGGAGATACTGTTACATTAAAAGTATCTCCCACAGCAATTGCTTGGTTAGTTGTGCTATCTGTGATAAAAATATTATTAAAATTAAACACAACAGAAGGCAGTCCAGTAAACCAAGAAATAATCGCTGAAAACACTTTATTGAAAAAACCAGAAAAAAACTCAGAATCAAGATATTCTCCTTTAAATTTATAGACACCATCATTATATTTTTCATAATTATCTGCTGAAAGCAAAGTTTTAGCAATATTTAAAAACAATTTTTTTTGTTTTAATACAAACAAATCAGATATATTTTTAACTGTCGGCAACTCTATATTTTTATCTTTATTTTTTATAAGATCACCTTTCCACCAAACCATAGGATTATCTGCTCCGCAAGTTTGAGCCCCGCCACACCAAGCAGTTTCAAGTATTGCACCTTCTACTGACCGTCTTAATGCGCTTTCCAAACCTTCAAAAACCCCTGTTGTTGCCTCAACATTTTCCCGCATTTGTGAAATAGATGCCTCGCTTTCATAAATCGTGCGTTGTGTTGATTGAATTGAAGAAGTAGTGAAATAAGTAAATATTACTGTCCCTATAAAGAGCAAAACCATCAGAGAAAAAGCACCTTTTTTATTCATAACCATATATTTTTTATTCTTTTTATTTATAACAATCTATTCTATATCCACAACAATATTTTTTATTCATAACAATATGTTTTTTATTCATAACAATCTATTCTATATCCACAACAATATTTTTTATTCATAACAATATGTTTTTTATTCATAACCACATATTTTTTTATCCAACCCTTTGCCCAAATCATTTTTTACACTTTTTTACTCTTATAATATTAAATCTATTTTCACATATTCTGTATGTTCGATGCAGGACTGTGACATTGTTGCTTCTGCTGTTGAAATTATTGTGGTGGCTGCTTTTTCTGGATTTTTTGGTAGTTTTCCGATTGTATACACATTATAACAAGCATGGTTTGTGCAGTCCATTACACGCAAATATGGTGCTTGGCTACTCTTGCGCGCAACCAATTCAATTCTTTGTCTCAATTCACTATTTATTTCTTGACGCTGCGCGCTTCCCTTGTGAAACTGACAATAATAATCTGCAAAAGTTGTGCTAAATGGCTCTCCATTATATGTGCTTTGAAGAGCAACGATTAGTGTAGGCTGAGCTATGCTTTTTGTTGTTTTTTGAATTATTTTTATCTCTTTTTCCTGATGATCCATTAGCATCATCTCAGCTGCAATAATACCCATAAGAGCCATAAGCAAAATTATCGCGCCTATTATAGCAAATGGGCTGCCTATATCTCCGCGATGGTTTAATTTGAATCGCATCTAATCTCTATACCCCCTCGTCTTATGTCTTTGTCAGAAAACCTTATTGCCACAGGCAAAAAATATTGTTTGTGTGCAAGACCCATGTCCCAAACAAGAGCAGCATCTTTAGTTTTATAAAAGACATATTGACTTACTCCTCTGCCTTTAAATATATGCTCCCCATAATAAAATATATATATTCTACAATTTGTGTGAGAAATATTTGAACAGTTCGCAAGAAATTCGTTTTTCTTGTTTTCTACTTCATTTTTTTTACCAGAAAATGCACTACCATTTAAAATATATGGGTGTAGGCGGCCGGTTATTGGATCTTTGTATGCTAAACATGGCCAAGGGTTTTGAACAATCCGCAAGGCAACTTCTTGCGCATGCTGCTCATTTGTATTTAATACAACATTATAATTAAACTTTACAACAATAATATAAAAAGTAAAGCATATTGATATAACAGATATTACAAAAAGAAGCAATATAAATATTTCACCAGGTGATTCACCTTTTTTGTTTAACTTTAGAATATTATATCTTTTATTCAAATTCAACATTTTTTCTCCTTATTTGGATAATAAGCCACAATTTATTTAACATTTTTTCTCCTTATTTGGATGATATAGTGTTATTTTTGTGGGGTCTGCTCTTGCTTTTTTAATGCAAACACTTCCTGAAAAGATAAATGCATTCTCTGATACTTTTTCTTGCGCATGACATTTAACTTCTTTATTTATTATTTTAAAGCAAGGTTTTTCACGATTACTGGCGCACTCTCCTTTTTTATTTATTAATGGGGTTTGATATTCTTGCGTTCCAGCAGGACATACTTGTATATTGCTTTCAAGTGTTTCAAAGCCAGTTTTATTAATATCAATAATAATATCTCTAAAAATATAAGATGTGTGTGTTGTTTTGTTTGTTGAATCGCGGTCATCAATGGACTCAGTGACAAAAGTGCCATTTTCAGAATCAGGAAAATTAACCACAAACCTGCCTTTTGTTTGCGTTAGCAACATTGTTGAATCACGATCAGATGGAGCTGCATAAACAATGTTAATTGCGTGTGCTAAATTTTCTCCTACAAGACCTGTATAAGTTGAACTTGCTGCAGAAATTATGTTAATATATATTATTGTTAGCACAGAAAACGAAGCAATTGTAAAGATAATCATAAAAGTGTGCTTGAGTGAAAGGTCAATACCTACAGCCATATATTATTTGTTTTTACAATTGCGCGCATTTGTTTATTGTTTATTTGTTCACAATCTCAATAAGAAAAATATATTATAAACTCGTTTGAAACAATTTTATCTATATATGTTAAAAAAAATATGAACTCAAACAAAATTCGCGCGAAATATTTAAAATTCTTTAAAGACAAGGGGCACGTGATTATTCCTTCAGCATCTTTGATTCCAGAAAATGATTCTACAACTCTTTTTACTGGTTCGGGAATGCAGCCCCTTGTGCCTTTTTTGCTTGGAGAATCTCATTCTCTTGGCAAGCGGTTGGTAAATTCTCAAAAATGTTTTCGTTCAGAAGATATTGAAGAAATTGGTAATAACAGACACACAACTTTTTTTGAGATGTTGGGTAATTGGTCGCTTGGAGATTATTTTAAAAAAGAGCAAATTTCTTGGATTTTTGAGTTTTTGACAAAAGAGATAAAATTAGATCCAAAGCGAATATATGTAACGGTTTTTCGCGGGACAAAAAATAAAGAAATTACGCGCGATAATAAATCTGCGAAAATTTGGCAACAGGAATTTGCAAAAGTGGGTGTTGACGCAAAAATTGTGGACAATGTAGAAAAAAAAGGGATACAAAATAGAAGGATTTTTTTCTATCCCGAGGAAAAAAACTGGTGGTCGCGCGCAGGAACTCCTATAAAAATGCCTGAGAGTGAGCCAGGAGGTCCTGATTCAGAGATTTTTTGGGATTTCGGAAAAGAACGAAATCTGCATGAAAATTCACAATGGAAAGACCTTCCATGCCACCCAAACTGCGATTGCGGAAGATTTATGGAAATTGGAAATAGTGTTTTTATAGAGTATATAAAAACCAAAAATACTTTTAAATTCTTACCCAAAAAAAATATAGATTTTGGGGGCGGGCTTGAAAGAATTTTAGCTGCAGCTAATGATAATCCTGACATTTTTTTAATTGATATTTTTGAGGATGCAAAAAGAAAAATTGAAGAAATTTCAGGTAAAAAATATGCTAAAAATAAAGAGCAAACATTTGCGTTTCGCGTTATCTTAGATCACTTGCGAGCAGCTACTTTTTTAATATCTGATGGAGCAGTTCCTTCAAACAAAGACCAAGGATACTTTACCCGACGACTGATTAGGCGCGCAGTTCGTTTTGGGAATAATCTTGGAATTAAGCAAAATTTTTGCAAACAAATTTCTAATTCTTTTGTTGAATTTTACAAAGATGTTTATCCTGAGCTTGAGAAAAACAAGGACAAAATTTTTGAAGAAATTGACAATGAAGAAAGCAAATTTAAGCAAACTCTGGGAAAAGGATTAAGTTTATTTAAGCGCGAGACAGAAAAAATACAACAAGGACAAGTGATTCCTGGAAAACAAGCATTTTATTTTTATCAATCTTTTGGCTTTCCAATTGAACTTACTCAAGAATTAGCAAAAGAAAAGGGCTTAAAGGTTGATGTTGAAGGTTTTAATGAGGAGATTAAACAACATCAGAAATTGTCTCGTGTTGGCGCTGAGATGAAGTTTGCTGGTGGTTTGGCAAATCATAGCGAGCAAAATATAAAATACCATACTACAACCCATCTTTTGCACGCTTCTCTTCGGCAAGTTTTAGGCGAACATGTTGAGCAAAAAGGAAGCAACATCACTTCTGAACGATTGAGATTTGATTTTTCACACCCAAATAAGATGACAGATGAAGAGAAAAAACAAGTTGAAGATCTTGTGAACAAATGGATTAAGCAAAACATAGAAGTTGTTTGCGAAGAAATAAGTTATGAAAAAGCAAAGGAAAAAGGCGCGCTCGGTTTGTTTAAAGACAAGTATGGCGACAAAGTTAAAGTTTATTTAATTGGTGATGTTTCGCGCGAAATTTGCGGAGGTCCGCACATTAAAAAAACAGGAGATCTTGGCAAGTTTAAAATAATAAAAGAAGAATCAATATCTATAGGTATAAGAAGAATTAAAGCAGTTTTAGAATAAATTTTAATAAATAAATATTTAAAAAAAATATGAACAAAAACCACAACCAAGCAAAAATTATAATTCCTTTATGCGAAAAATGCCTAAATAATCAAGATAAAATCTGCGAAAAATGCAATAAAAAATATGCTGTGGGTTTGATCAACAAAACAGACATTAGATGCATGCGCGCCATCTGCGAAGCAATAAGTAATTTTGAAAATATAAATATTGTTATTTACAAAATAATCGCTTGTAGTGAGACCTTTTTGATTTTATGCAGCAAAGCATCAAAGTCCAAACTCATTGGAAACAAAGGTATCATTGCAAAAAAAATCGCGCATAAAATCAAACACAACATATCTATTATTGCTATTCCTAGTGCACAAACAAATGAAAATTTTTTGAATTTTTTTAAACAAATTTTTGGAGAGCAAGCAGTTGATGCTCAAATAACACCACAAACAATTAAAATAACATTAAGTGAGGATTTACAAAGTAAATATTTGGTAAAAAATGAATATTTACTCAAAGAACTCGGGCGCGCGCTTAAACTTGCAGAAATTAAGCAGAAGTTGGTTGTTTTGAATATAAAATCTACTCCGGCAACCCAATAAATCTGCTGAAATTAAACAAAAAATTGTTTCAAGCAACATTTACTACATCAACACACCAAAATTTGTGTAAAAATTATATGCAAATAGAGATCAATGAGCAGGAAATTCCAAAAGACGTTAGCGGCCGCTATCTTGCAATATTTGTATTAAAAACATTTGGAATAATAAATAATGAAAAAACAGGTGAATCAGACATTAAAATGCTGCTTGCTTTTGTAAAATACGCAAAGTTAGAAAAACCGTTGAGCGCAGAGGAACTTTCGCAAATGTCAGGTCTTAAACTAGCAGCAGCTTACAAACACATCAACAAATTTTTAGACGCAGAAATTATTAAAAAAGTAGACGGAACAAAATATTCTCTTTCAGAATCAACATTAGAAAACACAATCAAGTGGCACATTTCAAAAAATGTTGAAAAAACTTTGAATAATGTGTCTGTGTTTGCAGCTGCATTAGATGCTGAAATTTCAAAGGAGTTTTAGATATGGCAAATCCTAAAATAAGTATAATAATTCCCGCATACAACGAAGAAAAATACATCAAAGAAACCTTGTCAAAACTCAAAGAGATAAAAAATAATGAATATAAAAATTTAGAGGTAATCGTAGTTGAAAACGGAAGCACGGACAAGACTTATGAAATAGCAAAACAATATGCCAATGCAGATAAAAATTTTAAG
>Ga0210047_1000296_pt1 | contig 20571 bp, 19 predicted proteins | sample CryGeyCG2014_300_3_FD_185453 | JGI IMG/M metagenome (GOLD analysis project Ga0210047, IMG submission 185453) | Groundwater microbial communities from aquifer - Crystal Geyser CG01_land_8/20/14_3.00 (SPAdes) (version 2) | ecosystem: Environmental > Aquatic > Deep subsurface > Groundwater | place...
GCCGCCGCCCTGTCGACTGCGGATGGCTTGATGCTGACCATCGCCAATGCCCTGTCGCATGACGTCTATTACAAAATGATCAATCCGGCCGCGCCGACATCGCGCCGTCTCGCGATTTCCAAAGGGCTGTTGTTGCTGGTTGCGATTTGCGGGGCCTATGTGACCTCGCTCAAACCCGGCGACATTCTGTTCCTCGTCGGTGCGGCATTTTCGCTGGCCGCTTCTGCCTTCTTCCCGGCGCTGGTGCTGGGGATCTTCTGGAAACGCGCCAACCGCACCGGCGCGGTCATTGGCATGGTTGGCGGCTTGGCCGTGTGCATGGTCTACATGTATCGGACTTACCCATTTTTCGGTGTCAACGGCAGCCTGTGGTGGGATATTAATCCGATCTCGGCAGGCATCTTCGGCATGCCGGTCGGTTTTGCCGGGATCATCCTCGGCAGCCTGCTGACGCGGGCGCCCGCATTGCAGATACAAACGATGGTTGATCAGGTGCGCTATCCGCGTCTGGCGACCGATAACGAAGTCGAGAAAGTTTGAGCGTGAAACTGCGATGACGACTCCTCCGGCACTGTTCAGCATCGTTGTCCTCAAGGCACTGATCGAGATCGCCGCCTTCTCCCTGCTGGCGCAAGCCATCGTTGGGGCGCTGGCCGGACCGGCGCGGCAGACGAATGTCGTTTATGGTCTGTTGCAGACGGTCACCCAACCGGTGTTGCGCGCGGTGCGAAAATTGACCCCGAAGCGGATTGCAGATCACTACCTGGGGTTGGTTGCATTTCTGCTGTTGTGCTGGTGCTGGTTGCTGCTGTTGTATGCCAAGGTATATGTCTGCCACGCGCAGAATCTGGCCTGTTTCGCCGCGCCGTAGTAGTTGGACTGCAAAGGCAAAAGCCGTTATCCTGCGCACCGCTTCAAAACGCGCTCGTAGCTCAGCTGGATAGAGTATCGGTTTCCGAAGCCGAGGGTCGTGGGTTCGACTCCCGCCGAGCGCACCATTTATTCCCGGATTCACGGCGCGCCGCGCCGTATCCATCGAACAGGGGCACGGCATGTCACGGTTGATCTTTATTGCGCTGGCGATCGCCCTCGTGTACTGGCTGCTGCGTTCTTTTCGCAACAAGCGCGACGAACTGAAAGCCCCGCCGCCAAGCGAAGACATGGTCGTTTGCGCGCGTTGCGGCGTGCATCTGCCCAAAGGCGAGTGCATCACAGAGGGCGGCAAACATTTCTGTTGCGAAGCGCATCGCCGCGAGTGAAACGGGCGCCGCGCGCATGCAGGAAAGTCCGGCCTCCACCACCGCTCTGCTTAAAGCGCTGAGTCCGTCGGTCGCGCTGGCGCCGCAAAATATGTGGCGTCCGCTGGCCTTGTTCAATCTCTATCGCCTGCTCCTCGGTGGTCTGCTGCTGGTCCTGTCGGCGCTATACGGTGCCGCCTTATCACCGGACGCGCACGAGCAATCGGAGTTCTTCTGGGTCGGTGCAAGCTACACCTTTCTGGTGTTGGTTTCAGTATTGGCGGTTTCGTGGCGCAGGCCGTCCCCGGGCTGGCAACTGGCATTCCAGGTATGCACCGATATCCTGTGCCTCACCCTGCTCGCTTATTTTAGCGGCGGGGTGCAAAGCAACATTGCCATGCTGTTGCTGGTGTCGCTGGCTTTCGCCGGGTTGATCAGCCACGGCCGGATTACCCTGCTCTACGCCGCGCTGGCGAGTATTGCGCTGTTGCTGGAGCACGCGTATTCGGTGCTGACCCGGGAGGCCGCAGCGGCACAGTTCTTCCAGGTCGGCATTCTGTGCATCTCCTATTTTGCCCTGGCCTGGCTGGCGCATACCTTGTCCCGCTATGCCCTGATCAGCGAAAAACTCGCCGCATTGCGCGGCGCCGATCTGGCCAGCATGGCCGAAGCGAACCGGCTGATGATCCATGACATGCCGGATGGCATGCTGGTGGTGGATGAGCGCGGCCAGGTGCGCCAATCCAATCCCGGGGCGAGCCGCCTGCTGGGTTTCGCCTTCGCGCCCGACAAACAGGTGGGACTGGCGGAATGTTCCCCCTTGCTGGAGGCGCTGTATGCGGCCTGGCGGCAGAATCCGGAGTTGGGCAGTGAAATTCTGCATCTACCCCGTACAAACAGTGCGGTGCGGGTGCGTTTCCTGCGCATCGGCAGCGAGACCTTCTGGGGCGCGGTGGTGGTGCTGGAAGATGTACAGCGGGTGCAGGAACAGGCGCGCCAGGTGAAACTGGCGGCGCTCGGGCGGCTCACCGCGAACATCGCGCACGAGGTGCGCAATCCGTTGTCATCGATCAGCTATGCGGCAGAATTGATGCGGGAAGGGGAACATGAGCCGTCCCAGGTGCGCCTGTTGCAACTGATTATGGAGAACACGTCGCGCCTGGATCGCATCGTGCAGGATGTGATGCAACTCAACCGCCGCGACCGGGTGCAGGCGGAAACACTCGACTTGACCGGACTGTTGCCGGGGTTTGTCGAGGCACTGTGTCTGACCGAGCAGGTCGAGCCGGTCCTGTTCGCCCTGCAATTGCCACCGGCGGGCGAGATTCGTTTTGATCGCGGGCATTTCGAGCAGGTGCTGTGGAATCTCTGCCGCAATGCGTTACGCTATAGCCACAGGCGGGCAGGGAGTGTGCAACTGCGGGCGGCGCGCGCGGAAGGCGGGAGCATGGTGCTGGAAGTCGAGGATGATGGCCCGGGTGTGGCGCCGGATGCGCTGCCGAAATTGTTCGAGCCGTTCTACACCACGGACAGCCGCGGCACCGGACTCGGCTTGTACATTGCGCGCGAACTGTGCGAGGCCAATGGTGCCCGCATCGAATACCGGCAGGGCACAGGGGGCGGAGCCTGTTTCCGTATCGCTTTTGCAGTGCCGGCCAATGAACAGGGAGATTAGGGTGAGCGCACCGATGCAGCGGGTATTGATCGTGGATGACGAACCGGACATTCTGGAGCTGCTGGAGCTGGCATTGCTGCGCATGGGGCTGGAAGTGACGCGCGCGGCGGGCGTTGCTGCCGCCATGCAACAACTGGAAGCGGGAAAATTTTCGCTCTGTCTGACCGATATGCGCATGCGGGACGGCAGCGGGCTGGAGATCGTGCGCCATATCACGGAGCGCAATCTGGATGTGCCGGTGGCGGTGATCACGGCGCACGGCAATCTGGAAAATGCGGTGGCGGCGCTCAAGGCGGGCGCGTTCGATTATCTGTCGAAGCCGGTCGCGCTGGAGCAGTTGCGCTCCCTGGTCAATTCCGCCCTGCGCCTGCCGGCATGCCGCAACCGTGCCGACGATGCGGCGAGCGGATTGCTGGGCGAGGCACCGGCGATGTTGCAGGTGCGCGATTTGATCGCGCGCGTGGCGCGCAGCCAGGCGCCGGTGCATATCAGCGGCGAATCTGGCAGCGGCAAGGAGCTGGCGGCGCGCTTGATCGTGGCGCACAGCGCGCGCTGCAGCGAGCCGTTCGTGCCGGTGAATTGCGGCGCGATTCCCGAACATCTGATGGAAAGCGAATTCTTCGGCTATCGCAAGGGGGCTTTTACCGGTGCCGACCGCGACAAGGAAGGACTGTTCCAGGCGGCGCGGCAGGGCACACTGTTTCTCGACGAGGTGGCGGAATTGCCGTTGCCGATGCAGGTCAAGCTGTTGCGCGCGATTCAGGAAAAGCGGGTGCGCAGGGTCGGCGCGGCGGAAGAGGAAGCGGTCGATGTGCGGATTCTTTCCGCCACCCACCACAACCTGCAGCAGCGCGTGCAACAGGGGAAGTTCCGTCAGGACCTGTATTACCGCCTGAATGTGATTTCCCTGCGCATGCCGTCGTTGCGCGAAATGCGCGAAGACATCCCGTCGCTGGCGCGGGCCTTGCTGGCGCGAATCGACAACAGCGGCCGGATTAGCTTTTCCGCTGCCGCGTTGCAGGCGCTCGCGGGCTATGATTTCCCGGGCAACGTGCGCGAACTGGAAAACATCGTCGAGCGGGCGGTGGCGCTGTGCGCCGACGGCCTGATTCAGACCGCCGATTTGCAATTGACGCCGGCCGTGCTGGAGGAGGCGCCCGCAGCGGGCAGCCGTTACCCGCTGACCGACTATTTGGACCGGGTCGAGCGCGAGGCAATCCTGGCCGCGCTGCAGCAGACGAATTTCAACCGTACCGCGGCTGCAAAGATCCTGGGGGTTACCTTTCGCGCGCTGCGCTACCGCATGGAGCGGCTCGCCATCAGCGGGCAGGACAAACCATGAAACCGGACGCCGGCGGCTGGTTTAGCGGGCTGCGGCGCCTACCCTCGCCAAATTTTGACCGGCGGCCGCCGCGCACGGCGGTGACACTGCTGGTGATCCACAGCATCAGCCTGCCGCCAAACGAGTTTGGCGGCAGCGCCATCGGCCAGTTTTTTACCAACACGCTGGATTGCGCCGCCGATCCCTATTACGCCAAATTGCGCGGGGTGCGCGTGTCATCCCACTTTCTGGTGCGACGCGACGGCGCCGTCCTGCAATTCGTCGGTTGTGCCAGCCGTGCCTGGCATGCCGGGGTTTCCCAATGGCGAGGGCGCGGGCGCTGCAACGACTTTTCCATCGGGATCGAACTGGAAGGCTGCGACACGATTCCCTTTGCGCCGCAACAGTACCGCGCGCTCGCCGGGCTGACCCGCCATCTGCTGCGTGCCTATCCGATCCGCGACATCGCCGGCCATGCGGACATCGCGCCGGGGCGCAAGACCGATCCCGGCCCCTGCTTTGACTGGCCGCGCTTTGTGCGCGAAACGCGGGCGGGTAGCGCGGGCGCAAAAAATATATAGGCAAAATTTCTGCTTGCATAATTTCCTCTAAACACTAGAATCAGCGCCAAACCAGTCGTTTGACCACTATATGTAGTGTTTTTCGTTTTCGGCTGCGGCACCGTGCATCGCTGCCGCGCCGACCATCCAAAGGGGAGTTATATGCTGCAAGCCACATCCGGTGTTTCATCATCCGTCCCGCCTTCTGCTGTTGACCGTTCCGCCTTTTCCTCTGTTGCCGCCTCTGCCGGCATGCCGCTAGACCAGTACAAAATTATTCGCCGCAACGGCTCTGTCGCGCCGTTTGAGCCGGGGAAGATTTCCATCGCGTTAACCAAGGCCTTTATCGCCGTCAACGGCGGACAGGGCGCGGCCTCGGCGCGGGTGCGCGAGTTGGTGGAGCAATTGACCGATTCGGCGGTGGGCGCCTTGCTGCGCCGCCAGCCCCACGGCGGCACTTTTCATATCGAAGATATACAGGACCAGGTCGAACTGGCCCTGATGCGCTCGGGCGAACACGACGTGGCGCGCGCCTATGTCCTGTATCGCGAGCAACGCAACCGCGAACGTGCGACGGCGGTGCCGGCCGCCGCCGCCGCGCTGAACGTCAATCACGACGGCTCCCTGCGCCCGCTGGATGTGGCGGCATTGACGGGAAAGATCGAAGCAGCCTGCACCGGACTCGGCGACGCGGTTGAAGTCGGCAAGATTCTCGGACGCACTCTGAAGGATCTGTATGACGGGGTGATGGTGACGGAAGTGCGCAAGTGCGCCATCCTTGCGGCGCGCTCGCTGATCGAACAGGATCCGGCCTACGGCTATGTCACCGCGCGCCTGTTGCTTAACAACATCTGTTGCGAAATCCTGGGCGAGGAGGTGGTTCAGTCAGAAATGGCGACCCGCTACGCCGATTATTTCCCCAAATTCATCAAGCGCGGCATCGAGGCCGAACTGCTGAACGAGGAGTTGGGACGTTTCGATCTGGCGCGGCTGGCACAGGCACTGGAGGCGGAGCGCGATCTGCAATTCAATTACCTCGGCCTGCAGACCCTGTTCGACCGCTATTTTCTGCACGTGGAGGAGCGGCGTATCGAATTGCCGCAGGCGTTCTTCATGCGCGTGGCGATGGGTTTGGCACTGAACGAAGTGGACCGCGATGCGCGCGCGATCGAATTCTACCGCCTGCTGTCGAGCTTCGATTTCATGAGTTCTACGCCGACCCTGTTTAATTCCGGCACCCGCCGCTCGCAATTGTCTTCCTGCTACCTGACCACGGTGGCGGATGATCTGGACGGCATCTACGAGGCGCTGAAGGAGAACGCGCTGCTGTCCAAATTTGCCGGCGGGCTGGGCAACGACTGGAGCAATGTGCGCGCGCTCGGCAGCCGGATCAAGGGCACCAACGGCAAATCGCAGGGGGTGGTGCCGTTCCTCAAGGTGGTGAACGATACCGCGGTGGCGGTGAACCAGGGCGGCAAGCGCAAGGGCGCGGTGTGCGCCTATCTGGAGACCTGGCACCTCGATATCGAGGAATTCCTCGACCTGCGCAAAAATACCGGCGACGACCGCCGCCGCACTCATGACATGAATACCGCCAACTGGATTCCCGACCTGTTCATGAAACGGGTGATGGAAGGCGGGGAGTGGACGCTATTTTCGCCCTCGGACTGCCCCGACTTGCATGACAAGTTCGGTGCGGAGTTCGAGCGCGCCTACCTTGGCTACGAAGCCAAAGCCGCCAGTGGCGAATTAAAGCTGTTCCGCAAAGTGGCGGCGCAAAGCCTGTGGCGCAAGATGCTGACCATGCTGTTCGAGACCGGCCACCCGTGGGTGACATTCAAGGACCCGTGCAACATCCGCTCGCCGCAGCAGCATGTCGGGGTGGTGCACAGCTCCAACCTGTGCACCGAGATCACCTTGAACACCTCGGAAGATGAAATCGCCGTGTGCAACCTGGGTTCGGTCAATCTGGCGGCACATCTTGGCGCAGACGGCCAGATCGACCACGACAAACTGCGGCGCACCATCCATACCGCGATGCGCATGCTCGACAACGTGATCGATATCAACTATTACGCGGTGTCCAAGGCGCGCAATGCCAACCTCAAGCACCGTCCGGTCGGACTCGGCATCATGGGCTTCCAGGATTGTTTGCATACCCTGCGCATTCCCTATGCGTCGGAGGCGGCTGTCGAATTCGCCGACCGTTCGATGGAGGCGGTGTGCTACTACGCTTATCTGGCTTCCACCGAGCTGGCCGAGGAGCGAGGGCGTTACGCTTCGTACCGCGGCAGCCTGTGGGATCGCGGCATCCTGCCGCAGGACAGTCTGAATCTGCTGCGCGAGCAGCGCGGCGGTTTTGTCGAGGTGGACATGTCGGCCGGCATGGACTGGGAGGGATTGCGCGAACGCATTCGCCAGTTTGGCATGCGCAACTCGAACTGCGTGGCGATTGCGCCTACCGCGACCATCTCCAACATCGTTGGCGTGTCGGCCTGCATCGAGCCGACCTACCAGAACATCTTCGTCAAATCCAACCTGTCGGGCGAGTTTACCGTGATCAACGAGCATCTGGTCACCGACCTGAAGCAGCTCGGCCTGTGGGACGAGGTGATGGTGGCCGACCTGAAATATTTTGACGGCAGCCTGACCCGGATCGACCGCATCCCGGCGGAATTGCGCACCTTGTATGCCACCGCATTCGAGGTTGAGCCGCAATGGCTGATCGAGGCCGCATCGCGGCGGCAGAAGTGGATCGATCAGGCGCAGTCGCTGAATATCTATATGTCGGGGGTTTCCGGGCGCAAGCTGGATGAAACCTACAAATTGGCCTGGCTGCGCGGCTTGAAAACCACCTATTACCTGCGCACGCTGGGTGCCACTTCAGCGGAGAAATCCACCTCGCGCGCGGGCTCGCTTAACGCGGTGTCAAATGGCACCGCCGCGTCAGGGGAAACGCAATTTTGTTCAATCGATAACCCGGAATGCGAGGCATGCCAATGACCACCACCACCCTTAATTTTGAAGATGACATCGCCCCCGCTGTTGCGCCCTCGGTGCGCATGGTGGCAACAGGAGCAACCCTCCCGGCGGGGGGTGCCGCCGATTCTGATTACACCATTGCATCGGTATCCGCCGGACGTATCCGCGCCGAAGACAAACGCATCATCAACAGCAGTGCCGACGTCAATCAGCTGGTGCCGTTCAAGTACAAATGGGCGTGGGAAAAATATCTGGCGGCTTGTGCCAACCATTGGATGCCGCAAGAGGTCAACATGTCGGCCGATATCGCATTGTGGAAGAAGCCGGATGGATTGAGCGAGGACGAGCGCCGGTTGGTGATGCGCAATCTGGGTTTCTTTACCACTGCCGACAGTCTGGCGGCGAACAATATCGTGCTGGGCTCATACCGCCACATTACCAATCCGGAATGCCGGCAATATTTGCTGCGCCAGGCATTTGAAGAGGCCATCCACACCCACGCCTATCAATACATCGTGGAAAGTCTCGGCCTGGACGAGGGCGAGGTCTTCAACATGTATCACGAAGTCCCCAGCATTCGCGCCAAGGATGAGTTTTTGTTGCCGTTCATCGATGTGCTGACCAATCCGGGCTTCACGACCGGGACGCCGGAAAACGACCAAAAGCTGCTGCGGAGCCTGATCGTATTCGCCTGCATCATGGAAGGCCTGTTCTTCTACGTCGGTTTTGTGCAAATCCTTGCGCTGGGCCGGCAAAACAAGATGACCGGTGCGGCCGAGCAATACCAGTACATCCTGCGCGACGAGTCGATGCACTTGAATTTTGGCGTGGACGTGATCAACCAGATCAAACTGGAAAATCCCCATTTGTGGACGCCCGCTTTCCGCGAAGAAGTGCGCGGACTGATTCAAAAAGGCGTCGAACTCGAGTACTGTTACGCGGAAGACACCATGCCGCGCGGCGTGCTCGGACTCAATGCCGGGATGTTCAAGGAATATTTGCGATTCATTGCGAATCGGCGCTGTCAACAAATCGGGATTGATGTACTCTACGCGGGAGCGACAAATCCGTTCCCGTGGATGGCCGAAATGATCGACTTGAAGAAAGAAAAAAACTTTTTCGAAACACGCGTAACGGAATACCAGACGGGCGGATCGTTATCGTGGGACTGAACTTTGAAGTTTTTTCGGCGGAGGCTAACTGGCGCGGCAAGTTAAGGGCGGCGTTGCAGCCCGGCCGTAACCAAAAAAACTTCTTTGCCACACGCGCAAAGGAATTCCTGACAGTCGGTGAGCTGTCTTGGGATTGGAGATGTTGAAGAAGGCTGCTTTTGCAGCCTTCTTTGCAAGGGCTTCAGGCATGCTGCATTTCGGCACACTGAAGGTGGAGTAGATGTTGTTCTTATTAACTTTCATATCTCAAGGAGGTTGAAATGGTAGCAGCAAAGAAAGCCAAACCCGCAGTGAAAAAGCCGGCCGCGAAGAAACTTGTTGTCAAAAAAGCGGTTGCCAAAAAACCGGTAGCCAAGAAGGCGGTAGCGAAAAAGCCGGCGGTCAAAAAAACAGTCGCCAAGAAACCCGTCGCCAAGAAAGCGGTTGCGAAAAAGCCGGTAGCCAAGAAGGCCGTAGCGAAGAAACCTGTTGTCAAAAAAGCAGTTGCCAAAAAACCGGCTGCGAAGAAGACAGTAGCGAAAAAGCCGGTAGCCGCGAAGGCCGTAGCAAAGAAACCCGTCGCCAAAAAAGCGGTAGCGAAAAAGCCGGTAGCGAAAAAGCCGGTAGCGAAGAAGGCCGTAGCGAAGAAACCTGTCGCTAAAAAAACGGTTGCCAAAAAGCCGCTTGCGAAGAGGCCGGTTGCCGCGAAGACCGTAGCGAAAAAAACGGTGGCCAAAAAAGTAGTCGCCAAGAAGCCGGCTGCCAAGAAACCGGTCGCTGCAAAGCCTGCAGCAGTCAGCAAGCCGGCCGCCGCACCGACCGCCGTAGCACCCTCGGCTGCGCCTCCGATTCGACCGGCTGCAGTCTGGCCGTTCCCGACACCGGGAATCAGCAAGCCGAATTGAGATTGGCGAGAAGGCTGTGAACACGGCCCCGATCTCGCCGTAAGCGGTAGGGGCTGATTCACACAAGCGGTGGATTTGCGCCGTGTTTAGTGCCTTCAGCAGGCAAGGTATTTTTTACCCCAAATTTCCCGGGTAAATTTGAGGCAGTCGTGCGTGCGGGTGATCGTCACGGCGAAGAGAATTGGCCGGAAGTTTTTGTTCGCCCCTCGATTTTTCAGTCGCCCGGGTTTGGCGCAGTCTTTTACTTTCCGAGCACCATCAACGCGGCTATTCGCCTGCACAATGAATTTATGGCCCTGCCCCCAAGCGAATTCTCTGGTCACTCCGGTAGAATCCCGACATGCGCGGTTCCATTGCTGCGGACAGGATGGATTGCCGAAGGTCGCCAGGGTGGCAGTGCCAACCACGCCATTCTTCTTGACGGTGAAGATTGTGCCCATGCCTGCCGCGCCAAAATAATCCGGGTGTAATTTACGATTCATGCTGTATCGCTCTGCGCTTCCCTATTTCCCAGATGCCGGCACCTACTTTACGGCTCTGCGCGATCTGCCGTGCGCGGCCTGGCTGGATAGCGGGGGCAGTGGCTGTGATGTGCTGGCGGCGGCTCCGGTTGCCACAATCAGCCGTGAAGCAGGTAAATCCGTGCTCCGCGCCGGCGCTGAAGAACACCGGACGGACACTGACCCCTTTGAATTAATTCGCCAACAACTGGGGACGCTGGAGGCGGTGCCGGATATTCCGTTTGCCGGCGGGGCACTGGGTTATTGGGGCTATGACCTGGCGCGGGATTATTTGCGCCTGCCGCCACGCGCGCATGACGGGGAGCAACTGGCGCAAATGGTCGTCGGCATCTATGATTGGGCCGTCGTGATTGACCATCCGCAGCGCAAAGCCTGCCTGGTATCGCGCCTGCGCCATCCCGGCACACGCAAAGTGCTGCCGCAGATTTTGCAACGGCTGCTGGCGGCCGATCCGGGAAAAATCCCCCGCCCGGATTTTCAGGTGCGGGGCGGTATCACCTCTAATCTGTCCGCGCGGGAATACCGCTCGGCGTTTGACGCGATAAAGCAGTTTCTTCACGCTGGAGATTGTTATCAGGTCAATCTGGCACAGCGCTTTTCTGCGGAGGCAGGAGGAGATGCATGGGCCGCCTATCTTGAACTGCGCCGCCTGAGTCCGGCACCGTACTCGGCGTATCTGGATTGGCCGCATGTCCAGATACTTTGCGTTTCGCCGGAGCTATTCCTGCAAGTGCGCAACGGGGAGGTTGAAACGCGCCCGATCAAAGGCACGCGCGCGCGCAGCGCCGATAGCGCCGAAGATGCGCGGCGCGCGCGGGCACTGCGCTGCGATCCAAAGGACCGTGCCGAGAATCTGATGATTGTCGATTTGTTGCGCAACGATCTGGCCCGGAACTGTGCCACAGGCTCGGTGCGCGCGCCGCAACTGTTTGGGGTGGAGAGTTATTCCAATGTGCACCATCTGGTCAGCACTGTGACAGGTAAATTGCGCGCGGGATGCGATGCGCTAGATTTGCTGCGTGACAGCTTTCCCGGCGGTTCAATCACCGGCGCGCCAAAAATTCGGGCGATGGAAATCATCGAACAACTGGAGCCGCACCGGCGCGGGATCTATTGCGGCGCCATCGGGTATGCAGGCGACGACGGCAACATGCAAACCAACATCGCGATTCGCACCCTGGTGTATTCGCGCGGCGAAATACGCGGCTGGGCGGGTGGTGCCATTGTCGCCGATTCGGACTGCGCCGGGGAATATCAGGAAACGCGGGACAAGGCGAGCGCGATGCTGGAAGTGCTGCGGCGCTTTGGCGGGAAACTCGACTGGTGACGGGGACTAAGCCGTATTCTTCAGGCGGGTAATGCGCACGACTTCCGGAATCCGACGCAGATTGCGCATGATGCGCGCAAGGTGGATGCGGTTGCTGACCTGAAGCGTGAAGTAGGTGGCCGTGTATTCGCCTTCACTGCTGAAATTGACGTTCTCGATATTTGAGTCGGCATCGGCGATGGCGGCGGCTACCTTGGCCAGCACACCGCGTCGGTTGGCCACGACGAGTTTGAGGCTGACCTCGAACAATCTCGAAATATTCCTATCCCAAACCACATCCAGCCATTGCTCATTGCCGCGCCCGCGGCGCAGGGTCGGACAATCGTGGGTGTGCACCACCAGCCCCTGGCCGCGCTTGATGATGCCGATGATCGGATCGCCCGGGATCGGGCGGCAGCATTTGGCAAACTCGACCGCCATCCCCTCGGTGCCCTGAATGGTCACCACTGCATTGCCTTGCGCGTCGCTGGAGATGGTGTCGCCGCGACTGGCCAGCTGTTTGGCCACGACCATGTTCAGACGGCGACCGAGTCCAATATCGGCAAAAATATCCTGGCGCGACTTGACCCCGGTTTCGCGCAGCAACTTTTCCCAGTGCGTATCGTCGATTTCTGTCGGATTGAGTCCCATCGCGGCAAGCGATTGCGCCAGCAACCGTTCGCCCAGCTTGGCCGATTCGCCCAAGTGCATGGTGCGCAGCGAGTGGCGTATTTCGGCGCGCGCCTTGCTGGTGGCGACATAACCCAGCCACGCCGGATTGGGGTGGGTCTGCACTGCGGTGATGATCTCGACCCGGTCGCCGTTGCGCAGTTCGGAGCGCAACGGCACAAGCTCGTCGTTGACCTTGGCGGCGACACAGCGGTTGCCAATATCGGTATGGACTGCATAGGCGAAATCGACGGTGGTGGCACCGCGCGGAAGGGAAAAAATCTTGCCCTTGGGCGAAAAGACATAGACCTCGTCCGGGAACAGATCAATCTTCAGGTGTTCGAGAAATTCCACCGAATCGCCGCTTTGCGCCAGGCTGCCGATAAGCCCTTGCAGCCATTGATGGGTCTTTTGCTGCAGATCGTTGATCTGCGAGTCCGACGCTTTGTACAGCCAGTGGGAGGCAACGCCGCTTTCCGCCAGCTTGTCCATCTCTTGCGTGCGAATCTGCACTTCGATCGGCGTGCCGAAGGGGCCGAACAGGGTGGTGTGCAGGGACTGGTAGCCGTTCGCCTTGGGGATCGCGATGTAGTCCTTGAATTTGCCGGGGAAGGGTTTGTACAGACCGTGCAGGGCGCCCAGCGCAAGGTAGCAGGAGTCGACATTTTCCACCAGAATGCGGAAGCCATAGATATCGAGGACTTGGGCAAAGGCCAGTGATTTTGCCTGCATCTTCTGATAGATGCCGTACAGATGTTTCTCGCGCCCTTTGACTTCGGCCTTGATCTGGTGCATTTCCAGGCGCGTGCTGATTGCTTCCAGTATCTTGCTCACCACCTCGCGCCGGTTGCCGCGCGCCACCATCAGGGCTTTGCACAACACGCTGTAACGGTTCGGATACAGATACTTGAAGCTAAGGTCCTGCAGCTCCTGATAGATATTGTTGAGCCCGAGGCGATTGGCGATGGGCGCATAGATATCCATCGTTTCGCGCGCGATGCGCGTGCTCTTTTCCGGCGCAACCGAATCCAGGGTGCGGGCGTTGTGCAGGCGATCGGCGAGTTTGATCAGGATCACCCGCACATCGCGCGCCATCGCCAACAACATCTTGCGGAAGTTCTCTGCCTGCGCATCCTCCCTGGTTTCGAATTTGAGTTTGTCGATCTTGCTCAGGCCTTCAACCAATTCGGCCACGGTGGTGCCGAAAGGCGCGGCGATTTGTTCTAGGGTGACCGGCGTGTCTTCGACCACATCGTGCAGCAGGGCGGCGATGAGCGCGTGCACATCCAGGTGCAACGGGGTAAGGATTCGCGCGACGGCGATCGGATGGGTGACGTAGGGCGCCCCGGACTGGCGCAATTGTCCCGCATGCGCGGCGTGGCTGAATTCCAGCGCCGCGCTGATTTGGGCTACGTCTTCAGGCTTGAGGTAAGCGGAGACTTCCTGCAGAAGCGCGTCGGCATCGGCTTGTGACATGAGTCAACTCCGGCGCGCCTGCATCGATTTGGCCGGTTCAGGCCATGCCGCGGTTGAGGATTTCGACGCCGACCTTGCCTTCGCTGATTTCGCGCAAGGCAACGACGGTCGGTTTGTCCTTGCTGATTTCCACCAGATGGCTGGCGCCATTGGCCAGCTGGCGCGCGCGGTAGGCGGCGGCCAGGGTCAGCTCGAAACGGTTGGGAATGTTTGCCATGCAGTCTTCGACAGTGATGCGGGCCATGATTTATTTCTCCGGGGTCAGGAATTGATTGATGAGATGACGCTGGCGGACGAGTTGTTTTGCGCAACGCAAACGTGCGGTCAGCACAATCGAACCCAACTCGCGCCCCGCTTCATCCAAGTCGGCGTTGATAATAACATAATCGAATTCAGACAGATGCGAGACATCCTCGCGCGCGGCGGCGAGACGGGTTGCAATCACCTGCGCGCTGTCTTTGCCGCGCCCCTGCAAGCGCCGGGCCAAGGTTTCCAGCGAGGGCGGCAGGATGAAAATACACACGCAGTCGGGAAATAGTTTGCGCACCTGGGCTGCGCCCTGCCAGTCGATCTCCAGCAGTATGTCGCGGTCCTTGGCGTTTTCCCCGGCGATCCAGGTGCGCGAGGTGCCGTACAGATTGCCGTACACCTCCGCGCTTTCCAAAAACTCGTTGTGCGCCGCCATCGCCAGAAAGATTTCGCGGCTGACGAAATGGTAATCCTTGCCGTCGATTTCCCCCGCGCGGGGCGGACGCGTGGTGTACGACACGGACAGATCGATCTGCGGGTTGGATTGCAGCAGGGCGTGCACCAAACTGGTCTTGCCCGCGCCGGAAGGTGCGCTGATGACGAAAAGGCTGCCGGACATATATTCCTCCTACTCTATGTTTTGTACTTGCTCGCGCATCTGCTCGATCAGCAGCTTGATCTCCATGGCGCACTGCGCGACTTCCGCGTCCGCCGACTTGGCGCCCAGTGTGTTGGCTTCGCGATGCAGTTCCTGCATCAGAAAGTCCAGCCGCTTGCCCGTGCGGCCGCCTTTTTCCAGGGTGCGGCGCACTTCTGCCAGATGCGCCGACAGGCGCGACAGCTCTTCATCGACGTCGATCTTGCTTGCATACAGGGTAATTTCCTGGCGTACGCGCTCGTCGTCGTTGCTACCCAGCGCCTCCTGCAGGCGTTGCCGCAATTTTTCCTCGTATGCCGCGATGGCACCGGGGATACGCGGCGCGACCCCGGCGCGCAGCGATTCGATCTGCGCCACCCGTTGGCGCAGAAAATCGGCGAGTTTTTCGCCTTCGCGTTGGCGCGCAGCAGAGAATTCCTGCAGCCCCTGCTGCAACAGTGATTGCAGGGTGGCGCGCAAACGGTCGCCGTCCGTGTCCGGACTTTCCAGTGCGCCATTCCAGCGCAGCACATCGATCACCGAAAGCTCTCCGGCTTCGGGCAGGACCGCGCGGATCTGAGCGCGCCATTGCGCCAGTTGGCGCAAGACCTCTGGATTAAGCCGGGCCGGATGCTGCGCCGTCTGGCGCGGCGTATGGTTCACCCGGCATTCCACCTTGCCGCGCGAAATTTGCGCGCTGATCGCCTCGCGCAGCGCGGCTTCCTGTCCGCGCAATTCGTCCGGCAGGCGCAGCTGCAAATCGAGATAACGATGGTTGACCGAGCGCAATTCGACAGAGAGCGAGCCGCCATCAAGTTCGGCGGCGGCGGTGGCATAGCCGGTCATGCTATAAATCATCGGAACTCCGGAAGGTGGAAAAAATACGGGCTTAAGGCCGCGCATTATATTACGATTGCGCCACCTTGCCTTGGCGCGCGGCGGCAACCGGCGGCAAAAGCGGTGTGCCGCGCGCCATGCCTCATAACGGAAAAGCATAAATGAAGTTTGCCATTCATCAGGCCAATCAGATCGGCGGTCGCAGGTACAACCAGGACCGCGCCGGTTATGCCTACACCAGCGATGCGCTGCTGTTGCTGCTGGCTGACGGCATGGGCGGCCACCTGCATGGCGAGCTCGCCGCCGAGATGGCGATCTACACCTTCTTGCGCGCGTTCAGCCGCCTCGACGACGCACGGGTGCAGGAACCGGAAGTATTTTTGCGCGCCACCATGCGCGCGGCGCACGACGCGATTGTCGAATACGCGCAGGAACAGAAATTGGGCGGCAATCCCGGCACCACCTGTGTCGCCGCGCTGGTGCAGGATGGCCGGGTATGGGTTGCGCACGCCGGCGACTCGCGTTTTTACCTTCTGCGCGAGGGCGAGGTGGCCCAAGTCAGTCACGATCATTCGGTGGTGCAACAGTGGGCGGACTGGGGGGTGATCAGCGCGGAGGAAATGAAGACGCACCCGGATCGCAACAAGATCACCAACTGTCTGGGCGGCGTGGAAGACATGTTCTATGCCGAAGTATCACCCAGCGCCGAGGTGCGGGACGGCGATACCCTGCTGTTGTGCAGCGACGGTTTCTGGAGTCCGCTGGAAGAACAGGAATTGTTGCAGGCCCACACCGCGCCCTCGCTGGCGGCGATTGTCAACGACCTGATCGGCAAAGCGGTACAGCGCGAGGCGGGGCGGGCGGATAACACCACGGTGGTGGCAGCCCGTCTGGGCGCGGTCGAGGCGGAGCATCCGACCCTCATCCCGGTGTGCCAGCCGCTGGTGATCGCCGCGTTATAATCGCGCCCCATTCAAACCCCGAGGTTTCACCCATGCGTCCCAGCCAGCGTCAGCCAGACCAGCTTCGTTCAATCCGAATTACACGTCACTACACCAAACACGCCGAAGGTTCGGTGCTGATCGAGTGTGGTGGCACAAAAGTCATCTGCACCGCCAGCGTCGAAGAGCGCGTGCCGCCGCACAAGAAGGGCAGCGGTGAGGGCTGGGTCACCGCCGAATACGGCATGTTGCCGCGTTCGACCGGCAGCCGCATGCAGCGTGAGGCTGCCAAGGGCAAACAATCCGGGCGCACGCAGGAGATCCAGCGCCTGATCGGGCGCAGCCTGCGCGCCGTGGTCGATCTCGGCAAACTCGGCGAGCGCACGATCCAGCTTGATTGCGATGTGATCCAGGCCGACGGCGGCACGCGCACTGCCGGTATCACCGGCGCTTTCGTTGCCCTGCATGATGCGGTGAGCGGGCTGATGCAACAGGGATTGGTGCAGCAAAATCCGCTCAAGGATTTCGTCGCCGCGATTTCGGTCGGCATCTTTGAGGGTGTGCCGGTGCTCGATCTCGACTATGTCGAAGACTCCGCCTGCGATACCGACATGAACGTGGTGATGCTGGGCAGCGGCCACTTCGTCGAAGTGCAGGGCACCGCCGAAGGCCATCCTTTCTCGCGCGAGGAGATGGATGCGCTGCTGGAGCTGGCGAAATCCGGCATCGCGCAACTGATCGAAATGCAGCGCACAGCCTTGGCGCAATGAAACAACTCGTCCTCGCCTCTAACAACCCCGGCAAGCTGCGCGAGTTCCAGCAGATGCTGGCGCCGCTCGGCATCGAGGTGCTGACCCAGGCAGAGCTCGGCATCGCCGAAGCGGAAGAGCCGCATTGCACCTTTGTCGAGAATGCGCTGGCGAAGGCGCGCCATGTCAGTGCGGCCTGCGGCTTGCCCGCCCTGGCGGATGATTCCGGCATCTGTGTCGAGGCGCTCGGCGGCGCGCCCGGCGTGCAATCCGCGCGCTATGCGGGAGACAATCCCAAGTCGGACCAACGCAACAACGAGAAATTGCTGCACGAGATGCAAGGTGTGACCGACCGCCGCGCGCATTACTACTGCGTACTGGTGCTGGTGCACGGCGCCGCCGATCCGCAACCGCTGATTGCCGAAGGCGAGTGGCAGGGCGAGATATTCCATACAGAACGCGGCGCGGGCGGTTTCGGTTATGACCCGCTGTTCTGGTTGCCCGGTTTCGGCAAGACTGCGGCCGAGCTGACGCATGAGGAAAAGCACGCCATCAGCCATCGCGGCAAGGCGTTGCAAGTTTTGCTGCAACGGCTGCGGGGCGCATGAGCGTCCAGCCGCTGCTTCCGGTCGGTCTCAAATCCCAAGCGGTCAACTTTCAGCTGATGCCGCCGCTGTCCTTATATATCCACATCCCATGGTGCGTGCGCAAATGTCCGTATTGCGATTTTAATTCGCATGAGGCCAAGCCTGTCTTGAGTTTGTCGAAGGGCGGCAGCATCCCGGAAAAAGAATATGTCGCCGCGCTGGTGCGCGATCTGGAATCGGCGCTGCCGTTGGTGTGGGGGCGCAGGGTGCAGAGCGTGTTCTTCGGCGGCGGCACGCCCAGTTTGGTGAGCGGCGGCGGCATCGCCGAAATCCTGCGCCAGGTGCGGATGCTGTTGCCGCTTGAACACAACGCCGAGATCACGCTGGAGGCGAATCCGGGCACGGTTGAGGCAGAGCGTTTCGCGGCGTACCGTGACGCGGGCGTGAACCGCCTGTCGCTCGGCATCCAGAGTTTCAACGACCAGCATCTGCGCGCGCTGGGACGCATCCATTCCGCCGACGAGGCCAGGCGTGCCATCGCCATCGCGCAACAGCATTTTGATAACCTCAATCTCGACCTGATGTATGCGCTGCCGCAACAGACGCTGGGGCAGGCGTTGCAGGATGTGCAGACCGCGCTGGCATATTCACCCCCGCACCTGTCCTGCTATCACCTGACGCTGGAGCCGAACACCCTGTTCGCGCATCAGCCGCCGCCGTTGCCGGACGACGATGCCAGCAGCGCGATGCAGCAGGGCATCGAAGCATTACTGGCCGGGCATGGCTATGCGCATTACGAGACCTCCGCCTTCGCCCAGCCCAAAAAGCAGTCGCGCCACAATCTGAATTACTGGCAGTTCGGCGACTATCTCGGCATCGGCGCGGGCGCCCACAGCAAGCTGAGTTTCCACGACAAGGTGATGCGGCAGGCCCGTTACAAGCAGCCGCAGGCCTATCTGGATGCGGTGGCACGGGGCGCGCCTGTGCAGGACGAACATTTGCTGGGCAAGGAGGACATTGCCTTCGAGTTCATGATGAATGCCCTGCGTTTGAACGGTGGTTTCGATGAGGTATTGTTTCAGGAGCGAACCAGCCTGCCCTTGTTGTTGATCCGGCGCGAACTGGATGAAGCTGAAAAGCGCGGGTTGTTACAACGCGAGGGACAGCGCATCGCGCCGACCGAATTGGGGCGGCGCTTCCTGAATGATCTGTTACAGATTTTCCTTGCGCCGGAACACTAGATCCCATACCCCATGGCCGAGACGCAGGCCGCGTTGCTCGAACTTGGTGAGCGGGCGGTAGTCCGGGCGCGGCGCGTAATCGGCCGCCGTGTTTCCCAGCAGCGGTTCCCCGCTCAACACGCGCAGCACCTGTTCGGCATAGTCCTGCCAGTCGGTGGCAACATGGAGGTAGCCACCGGGTTTTATTTTCTGCACCAGTTTGGCCACGAACGGCGCCTGGATCAGGCGGCGCTTGTTGTGGCGCGCCTTGTGCCACGGGTCGGGGAAAAAGATATGCACACCGTCGAGGGTGTCATCCGCAATCATGTCGCGAAGCACTTCCACCGCATCGTGTTGCATGATGCGGATATTGTTGAGGTGTTCCGTCTCGATGAGTTTGAGCAGATTGCCGACGCCGGGTGTGTGCACTTCCAGTGCCAGATAATCGATTTCCGGATGTGCCAGGGCAATGGTCGCCGTGCTGTCGCCCATGCCGAAACCGATCTCCAGAATCTTTGGCGCAGTGCGACCGAAAGCCTGATCGAGATCGAGTTGGCGCGTGATGTACGGGATGCCGTAGCGCGGCAGCCAGGTGTCGATGGCACGCTGCTGCGCAATCGAGACGCGGCCCGCGCGCAGCACGAAGCTGCGGATATGCCGCTTGCTGAAGTCTTCCGTTTCGTTCATCAACTGCGCGTCGAAGAGATGATGCCTGCGGTCGGCGAGCTCGGGCTGGCGCTGTAGAGTTTCTTCGGCATGCGTCCGGCGAGGAAGGCGCTGCGTCCTGCTTCCACTGCTTGTTTCATCGCACTCGCCATCAACACCGGATTCTGTGCGCCGGCGATAGCCGTATTCATTAGCACACCAGCGCAACCCAGTTCCAGTGCAATGGCGGCGTCCGATGCCGTGCCCACGCCCGCATCGACAATTACCGGTACTTGCACGCGATCCATGATGAGTTGCAGATTCCACGGGTTCAGAATGCCCATGCCGGAACCGATGAGGGAGGCCAGTGGCATGATCGCCACGCAGCCGATATCCTCCAGTTGTTTGGCGATGATGGGATCGTCCGAGGTATAGACCATCACCTGGAACCCTTCGGCCACCAGCGTCTTTGCCGCGGCGAGGGTTTCGATCACATTGGGATACAGCGATTGCGGGTCGCCCAGCACTTCCAGTTTAACCAGCGAGTGGCCGTCCAGCAGCTCGCGCGCCAGGCGCAGGGTGCGCACCGCATCGTCGGCGGTATAGCAGCCGGCAGTATTTGGCAGGTAGGTGAATTTTGACGGCGGCACGGCATCCAGCAAACTGGGCTCGTTCGGATTCTGGCCCAGATTGGTGCGGCGGATCGCCACCGTGACGATTTCCGCGCCGCTGGCATCGATGGCCGCGCGCGTTTGGGCGAAGTCCTTATATTTGCCGGTGCCGACCAGTAGTCGGGACGAATAGCTTTTTCCTGCGATGATGAGTTTGTCGTTCATTGCTGAATTCCTGAATGTGGGTTAACCGCCGCCGACCGCGACCACGATTTCGATTTTATCGCCGTC
>Ga0210047_1000299_pt1 | contig 20521 bp, 24 predicted proteins | sample CryGeyCG2014_300_3_FD_185453 | JGI IMG/M metagenome (GOLD analysis project Ga0210047, IMG submission 185453) | Groundwater microbial communities from aquifer - Crystal Geyser CG01_land_8/20/14_3.00 (SPAdes) (version 2) | ecosystem: Environmental > Aquatic > Deep subsurface > Groundwater | place...
AGCTCGGGCTTCACCCAAATTTTTCTTTCACTTCGTTCCAGAAAAACTTCGTATATCCCTAACGTTATACGCAATCGGCTTGGAGTTGTATAAAAATATAAAGCAAAATATAATCTATGAAAGGAGAAGCCACTATGAAAAACGAAACAAAAATCTATGAACAGGGATTAGAGGAATACCCTAAAACAGGCATAATTTTAGGCAATCTTTGATGATTCTCTGGATTGTTTTAGGAGCTGTTGCCTGTTGGTTCTTATATCCATTACTTGCTTGGATTTATCTTGTTTTTGCGATGATAATGGTCTTTGTTGTCCTGCGAAAGTTAGTTTGCACAAATTGTTATTACTATGATAAATGGTGCTGTGTGGGTTGGGGAAAACTATCTGCTTTATTTTTCAAGAAAGGAGATATTGAGAAATTCAGCACAAGTCCGGGTATAAAGATTGCGCCACTTGTCTATGGCTCACTCACTTTGATTCCCCTCATTCTTTGGGTAATCTCAATGTTCAAGGGTTTTTCGCTACTTAAATTATCTGTTCTCGTTCTACTTGTTTTAATTGGCTTCTATAGTGGCACCGTAAGTAGAAAAAAATCCTGTGCAAAATGCAGGATGAGATTAATTTGTCCCTATTCCCTCTCATGTTCCGAAATGCATATTAATAGAAACAATTTGCTTAAGGAAGAGATAAAAAAGGAGGCGAAGCCATGAGAAAAATGAAAATAATAGGAATAGCGGGTAGCCCGAGAAAAGGGAACACAGAGGTTATGGTGCGTGCAGCTTTGGAGGGTGCAAAAGAGGCAGGAGCTAAAACAGAAATAATATTGATTAGAGAGCTCAAACTGGAAATGTGTGATGGATGCCTCCAATGCGATGAGATGGGTAAATGTCACTTTGATGACGGTATGAATGAAATAAATGAAAGGCTAGCTGGAGTTGACGGTTTCATAATAGGCACTCCTGCGAGGTGGTCATTGCTCTCTGGTAACTTAAAAGTGTTTTTAGACAGGACTAATCCTTTGGCTGTTCCTGAACGATTAAAAGGGAAAGAGGCTGGTATAATAGCAGTAGGACAATCACCAGAGGACGAGGAAGAGCAATCTATCAAAAAAGCCGTGGACAGTGTAAAGAATTATTGTTCCAACGCTGGAATAGATGTAATAGGAATGGTTCTAGGTTTTAATGCAATTAATGAGGGTGATATAGAAAAAAATGTTAAAACGCTGGAAGATTGTAAGAAGCAGGGTAAGAAATTAGTTGAACATCTAAAAGGAAAAACCTGTGGAGGGTAAATCATGGCCATAGTGATAATAGCGGTAAAGGAGCCACAAAAACCGCACGTTGAAGGATCGGGAGTTTTATGGATGTATGAAGACATATGAACAGATGATAACGGAGATGCAGAAATATTGTTAGAATCTATTATAAACACAAAAGATCATAGGTATGTTAGATTATATCACGGCAAAAATGTATATGATATTGATTATCCGTCTCAAACATCTGTAGAGGAAGGTGAAGAATCTCCTCGTTTACAGTTAGGTTATCATGATCGTTGGGGGGGTAATGACCAAAAAAGCGTATGGATAGATAAAGTAATTCTAACAGATGACGAGACAATTTAGATCTTCTTTTTAAACTCGTTGTTAAAACAACATATGATAAATAAAAGTCGTAAAACTCCTATTGCGTTTGCTTCAATACAAACTGCGGGATTAGGTGCTATTTCATTTGGTATCTTTCAAATATACCAAAGCAATTTGCTTGGTGGTATTATTATGGTTGCTGTAGTTGCTGTAGGATGGTTTCTCCTATATGTTAAATATGATGGCATTCTCTCTAACATATTTAACATCCATCCCAGCAACTAAAAGTATTTTGCCTGTATTTTACTGTATTTTAAATTCTTCACCACAGATAGCACATAGTGTTTTTGTTTGTGTATCACTTACTATATTACTTGCTTTACAAAACGGACATATCACCTTTTTTATATTAAATCCTTCCATTTCTGATGCTATATGTGTTTTTTCCAACTCTTTTGCTTTCATAATTAAATATTCTTCATCTTCATCGTCTAATAATGTCTTTAAAACTTCTTCTTCATCTGCCATAATATATTTATAACATAGTTGTTTAAAAGGCAAAAACAAGAAACTTATTAAGAAAAATTAACAAACAGGGAATTGAAGAATTTCTTAAAGGAAGAAAATACTGGTATGCAAAGCCAAAATGAAAATTTGGGCAGGGTTCGGAACTCTGCGGTTGCTTCGCAACCTTGCCCTTCGTGTCATACAACAGCAGATAAAGAGCTTTGCTACGCTTCGCCCAAATTGCCTTCACCAACTTCTTTTATCCGCAGAACGTTAAGTGAAATTGCCCTACGTTATCTATTTAGGTAAACAAAGAGATAAAAACAAAAGATATGAATAAATATAATGAGTTAAAGGCAAATATTCTCAGTATAGATAAAGAAAAAGGAAGCATAGAACTTATAAATATTCTGCGTAAAAAGATTAATCCATGCTTATGGGATATATTATACAACAAAATTGTTTATAATATAGATATAAACAAAGCAACTTATATTGAAAAAATAAGGGATGAAATATATAGCATCATAGACACACAACCAAGACTAAAGAAAAATAAAAATGTTAAAAAAGCACTTTATACACTTTATAAAAAATATTCAAGTATGAGAAAGTATGAACTTGCTAAAAACACATTGTATAAAATATACAATGTAACCTCAAACACTGACCTTGTTGAAAAACTCAAAAACGAACAGAATGCACTTTATATACAAAAAGCTTTTGGGAATGGTTACACAACTGTGTTAGCACAATTAAATATTATTTAAGATTAAAAGATGTACCTTTTTCTAATAATGAATATACTAAAATAATAAAACAATATTCACAACCAACTTCATCCCGAGCTGGAAACACAGCATCTGAACAAACACAAAAAATAAACACGCCCACCAATCAAAGCCCAACTATCTAAATTATAAATCAAAAAAGTGTTTTGTATCAACAAATTTAGACCCAAAATCAGCGGGTTTTTTGTTTTCACACATAGCTCCTTTTAAATACCTTGTTAAATAATATTATGGCGACAGATAAAATTAGTGGAGTAGGAGTTGCATTAGATCACGCAAACGAACTCTTGAGACAAATACTTAGTAATAACTTTTTTATACAAACTATTTTACCGTTTTTGCTTATATTTTCAATTGTGTGGGCCATTCTTTCAACAACTGGTCCTTTTAAGGACTGAAATGGCACCAAACACTGAATCATCTCCTTCCTCTGAACCTCCAAAAGAAAAAGGTAAAAGATTTGCGCGCTTTATAATTTCATTTGTAATTGCCTTTATGGCAGCAGTTTATATGCAAATAGGCACGTGGATGGCTGATTTTTTTGCTCACGGTACTATAATTATTATAATATTTATACTTATTATAATTATACTTGGTTTGTTTGGACTAAATCCTACGGATTTACTTAGGAGTTTAGTTATAGATAGTGGGGGGAAGATACCAATGTGGTCAAAAGGAGTAGCATTTATTGCTGTTATATTTTTTGTTTGGTGGATAGCAGGAATGATTTGTATAAGTCCATATAATAATATAAGCTTTTGCCAAAACCAAAGTGATCAGATACAGATACCTTTTATACAATCAGCAGGATTTCCTACACTTCAAGGAGTAATTAGTGGTGTGTTTGGAGTAAGTGGTGGGGGCAATATTAATCTTTGGGGCAATGATTTGTTTATTGCATTTTTTGTTATTCTTATATTTGCAGCACTACTTTGGGTGGTATATAAATATATTTTAAAATAAGAGTAGTTTCTAAACTATAAAAACAATATGTTTATTTGAAAAAGAAAAAAATTTGAAATAAAATTTCATTCTAAGATAATGTGTTTAGATTAAATTCTCTAAAAATCTTTACTTATTTTACAAACAAATCAACCAAAAAGCATTCTGCTGATTTAACATCTTACTTGTATCAAGTAAAAGATTTTCTAAATAAAAGCAAGAGAATTATTATTAAACATATAACAACATATATTAAAAAAGCAAGTTGATGATGACAACACCAAACAAGGTTTTTATATTTTTTACTCAATAAATACAATAACCTACCATATCTAACAAACACTATATTTTTTGCTTTTATAATAGAGTTTTGCTTAGTATCTGCGATATTTTCTATTAATTTCTTGGAAATATTCAGCCAAATATACTATTGTAAATATAATTGCTGCTGTTAATCCAAGCACAAACAATAATTCAACCCAAAGATGTGAACGAAGTAATAAAAGGCAAGATAATAGAACCAAAACAGTAAAAAAATAAAGTAATATATATTTCTTATTTTCAATTGCTCCGCGCACAAGTAGCATTTCCCAGTTTTTAAACAAAATTATAAAAAATATAAAAAGAAAAAACCAGGCTAAAATAAGAAAGAAATATAAAAAAAATGAGTGAAAAACAACCAAACAAAGAAAAAATATGCTGCCTATTAACACTCCATCTCTTGCCTGTAAGTTTAGTTCTTTTTTTGCTGCTACATAATTATATTCTTTTTGCTTGCTTTTTGAATTAGCTAATCCTATTGAAAAGATTGTAAATAAAAGAATAGCTATAAATAAAATACTATTAATAAACACATAATCTACTATATAAGAATTAACAATTAGCAAAAACAATAGATAAGCTGCAAAGAGCGCGCTACCTGCAAGCAAGAAATATTTAAATATTTTTCCTAAAATTGGATGTGTAAGCGATCCTATATAATCATCCCAAGAAACACTTTCTTGAACTTTGCATGAAATTTTTAAAAAAACACGTTGGCATATATAAACAAACAACAAACCAGCAGCCACAAATAAAACAAAAAGCGCGATGCCTATAATCAGTTTAAAGTCAGTAATTTCATTTATAAAATACCAATATATAAAATTAGCAAAATGCATAGAACATATTATAAAATATATAGAACATATCATAAAAAATAACAAATATTCAAATCCAAACAAAGATATATTTTTGCTTTTTTCCTTTAAAAAATTAAACCCCATATATTATTTAATATATCATTGCGTAGTATATGCCTTGCCTGCAAATTTAGCGCCGCATTTTTTACACAACCAAATACCTAAAGATACTCTTTTTACTTTATTATGCCCGCACACAATACATACGTTGCTTTTTGTTTTCTCTTTTACAGCAGCGTATTTTTTCCTTAACCTAAATCCGTATCGTACACCAAAAGATGTTCTAGTTTTTTTAGATGTTCTAGTTTTTTTTATTACCATAATATTTTTATAATGCTCCTGACGGGCTTTGAACCCGTGTCTTCGGCTTGAAAGGCCGAAATGCTAGACCCCTACACCACAGGAGCAATAATATTTGCGCGCTTTGTAGTTTATTTATAAGTTGCGCAAAAGTGTTTGTTTGCAAATGCTTCGCACTTTTGTGGCTTGCTAATAAATCGCGCACAAACTTAATATTTTTTATATTTTTATTGTTTTCTATATTTTGGTTGCTATGTTATTACTTTCCTGGGTTTTGGTTGCTATGTTTTATCTCTTGGGTTTTGGTTGCTATGTTTTATCTCTTGGGTTTTGGTTGCTATAAAATTTTTATAAAAAAAGCAAACAAATGAAAATATAGTGTTATGCGAAAATTCTATAAATCCAAAATTACTTAATTCTTGGACCAACAAAAAAACCATCTTCAAGGTCTTTACTTAAAATAATTTGCTTGTGATTTTTATTGCAAACAATGTCTTCCCTTGTAATGTTTTTTACTTCAATTGGTTGAAATGATGGCGCAACATTTTCAACATCTATTTCTTCAATTTGTTCAAACATTTTCAATATTTCATTGCATTGTTTCTCAAATTTAGCTTTTTCAGCAAGAGAAAGGTCTATGTGTGCTGTTTTGGCAATGCTATCTAAATTTATATTAACCATTTTATTGTTTTTGTGTGTTTTTTGATTTTTGTTTTTTATGCGTAGGTGTTGTTTTTTCATCAATTTGCACTTTTTTAGTAAGCGGGTTTATTTTAGATTTTTTGGAAAAACTATGTATGCTCCTATTTGAAGCATTAGAATTTGTTATTGCAGGGGTTGATTCTAAATTTTGCGCAGAAGATAAGAGATGCAAATCATTGTTCTCATCTCCAACTCTAATTATTTTTGTTAATATTTCAGATTTACCGCCTGTTGGTCTAGCTAAGACCTTCCCACAATTATTGCATTTTATAACAGCTGTTGCTTTGTTGAAGATTATTTGCTTGTTATGACAATTCTTACACTCAACTTCTAAAAAGCGTGAGTTAGGATTTTTAAAAAGTTTTTCAACAGTTGTCATTCTTTTGAAATCTCCAATATTTTTAGGCGAGGATAATTTTTAAGTGTGGATTTTTTGCATTCTGCACATGTCAGCAAAAGAGTATGTTGTATATTTACTTTATACTTACCCCCCCCAACTTTTACAGGAAATCCATGATAGCCTTTCAGGCGATCTTGGTGCAATCGTTCTGCATGTCCTAATTTTGATCTCTTTTTGCTTGTTTTTTGTGTTTTAACAGCGTGCACAGTGTATTTTTTGCAATGAGGGCAATATACCTCCATCTCTTTTGGAACCTTCATATTCTTTTTATATAAAAAAGAGTGTTGTGTTTTCTCAAAGAAAATATAATATGTTTTGGTTGATAATAATACAAAAAAAATTATGTTTCTCAAAAAGATCTAACTTACACACTATGTAAGATTAATATGCCTCTGTAGTCTAACGGTTAGGACATTACCCTGTCACGGTAATAATCCGGGTTCAAATCCCGGCAGAGGCGCTTTTTTGTGCTTGATTTTAGCTAAATAAATCAATATCTAAAATGAAGTTCTAAAACATCTTTATCAAATATCTCAAAATCAAGACCTATTTTTTGTCCATTATATCTTGAATCTTTGCGAAATATCCTTGCAAATCTTATATCTTCTTCTTTAAATCCTCTGCGAATTTGCTCGCACACATCAAAAACATTTGTTCTTCCTTGAAAAATTAGGGGGTTTTCAAAATCAATCTCACTGTTTGGCTTTTTTAAAAGCAATCTTTTAAGTTCTAATTTCTCAAATATTTTTTGCTTGAGATTGTCGAGGCCTTGCTTGTTTTTTGTTGAAATAAATACAATTTCTTGAATTTCTGCTTTAATTTTAGATTTTTCTTTACCAGAAAGCAAGTCATCTTTATTAAAAACAACAATTGATGGCACATATACTTTATTTCTAGAAAATACATCAGTAAATTGATCAAAGCTCACTAACCCACAAATCAAAACATCACCATTATACCATCCTTGCGACCGCAAAAATTCTTTTGCGCGCTCAACAGGGAAAGATTTATCTGTAAGAATATTTACTCCTTTGCTTGCTTTTTTGAAGAAAAATATTGGCGGGGCTTTTTCATTGATTCTTACTCCCACATTATAAAGTTCTTTTTGTATTTGTTGGAGCTGGGATATTTTATCAAGTAAGATTAAAACCAAATCAGCATTATGTAAAGCACTCAATACTTTTTTTCCTTTTCCTTTTCCAGTAGATGCATCTACTATAATACCTGGCAAGTCAATTAGCTGTATTTGCGCGCCATTATATTTCATCATACCCGGGATTGCTAATAATGTTGTAAAATCATAATCACCTACTTTTGAATTTGCATTTGTCAATTCATTTAAAAGCGAGGATTTTCCAACAGAAGGAAAACCAACAAAACAAACAGTTGCATCGCCTGCTTTTTTCAGCATAAATCCTTCACTATCAAGCTTTTTGCTCGCTCTTTTCTCTAATTCGCACCTTAATTTTGCAATTTTGCCTGTTAGCAAACCAAGATGTTTTTCAGTGGCTTTATTTTTTTGTGTGTGTGTTATTTCTTTTTTTATTTCTTCAATTTTTTCTTCAATTTTTGGATTAATAGGATGCATAAATTTTTTGGATGGCAAAAATATAAATTACAAAACATCTTCAATTTTTGGATTAATAGGATGCATAAATTTTTTGGATAGCAAAAATATAAATTACAAAACAAAGCAAAGTATTTATTTTGTTATCTTTTGAATGTAATTTACAAATCAAATTCAATACTTTTCAAATCCCTTGCAACTTCTACATTTTTAAAAACTGTTTTTGCTTCTTTTTCAAAAAGAGTGATGTCTAAGTGACGGCTGCTAAAATGCGTTAAAATCAAGTGCTTTACTTTTGCTTTTTTTGCTGTGGTTGCCGCATCTTTTGCTGTCATATGATAATAATCTTCTGTGCGGTTATCTTCTTTCAAATAAGTAGATTCAAATACAGCAATATCTGCTTCTTTTGCAAAAGAAATTAAATTTTTGCAAGAAATTGTGTCTCCAGAAAAAACAAGAGAAAACGACCTTTTTTGAAAAGTTACATCTTTTGCTTTTATTTTTTTTCCTTTGTATTCTATATCAAAGCCTTTTTGCAATTTATTCCATTTTGGACCGCGCGCCAACCCTATTTTTTCTAACTTTTCAACATTTACTTTTATAGGAAATTTTAATATTATTTTATATGCAAAACTAGGCACATTATGCTCAACTTTTTCGCAAAGCACTTCAATTTTTTCATTAGCAAAAACAAAGCCAGCATCTTCAATGACCTTTGCGTGAAACCATTTGAATTTGTTGCTAAAATAAGCGAGCTGTTCTTTTATAAAATTTTCATATGGTTTTGGTGAAAATAAAATCAGTGGTCTTTCTCTTTTGTTTAATTCCATGCTTGACAACAAAGGAAGAAGTCCTGACATATGATCAATATGCCAATGAGTAATCAAAATATAATTAATGTTTTGGTAATTTTTTTTTAATAAAAGCAATTGTCGTTGGCAGTTTTCGCCGCAGTCAATTAAAATCGAATAATTTTCATATTCAAGTAGATTGCAAGTATGGGCGCGTGCCTTTGTCGGCATTCCGCTTGCTGTTCCTAAAAAGCTCAGTGTAGATTTCATAGATTTTTTAAGATTTTGTTTAAAAAAGAAGTGTTGATTTTTAAGATTTTGTTTAAAGAACAAACAATTAAAAAAATAATAAATATTATTAAAAGGGTTTTAACTTTGTGTTGCGCATATTTTAGTTTTATTTAAATTTTGTTTTTTTATATTAAAATATATTTAAAAGTTAGTTTAAAAATTAAAGAATTTGTAAAAAAATATTGTGATTTTTTGCTTTTTTCGGGCGCAATTACAAACATTAATAAAAAAATTGTGTAAAAAATATCTATTTTTATAAGTTGTAACCAACAACCACATCTGCATTTAAATTTTATTAATACAGAGTTTTTAAACAACAATAAATATAAAAATTATAGGAGAGCCACATTCATTTAATGCTTTTCTATAATGGAGGAAAAAATGGCAAAAAAAAAGACAACTAAAAAAATAGTAAAAAAAGATACGAAGAAAAAAAAATAGATATAAAAAGAGGGGGCATAACTTTGTGTTATGCCTGCACCTCCTTAAATTTAAATAATATTTAGTTATATTTAAATTAGAATTAAACGAGTTGATTTTTTAAATTAGAATTAATGCAGTTTAGTTATATTTAAATTAGAATTAAACGAGTTGATTTTTTAAAGTTATAGCAAAAATAATTTATGATATTAAATAAATAATATATGAATAAAACTCTGAAAAAGATAAGTCATACTAAATTAAATGAATTTGATATTGTGATAATTAGAGGGGGGCCGGCAGGGATTTTTGCTTGCAAATGAATTGTGCGCAACAAAATCCAAAAAATTAAAAATACTTATTATAGATAAAGGAAAAGAGCCATTAAAAAGAGATCCTAAAAAAGAACCAACAGATCTTGTTTTTGGTGTTGGGGGTGCAGGTATGTTTTCAGATGGAAAACTAAACCTAAATGTTGATATTGGCGGTGACCTTAAAGAAATAAACATATCTCGAGAAGAATTATTACAACTTATTGAAAAAGTTGATGAACTTTTTGTGGAGCTTGGAGTGTCGCGCTCTTTTTTAAATGCAAACAAAATTAAGATCAATGAATTAAAAAAGCAAGCAAGCATAAATGGTATTGGGTTTATTTATGGAAAACAAAAGCATATTGGCACTGATGTTTTAAAAAAAATAATTAATAAATTTTACAATAAACTAAAAACAAAAGATGTTAAGTTTATGCTTGAAACAGGTGTTGAAAATATAAAAATGTTTAAAGAAAGGTATATAATAGAAACAAATAAAGGTATAATTATGGCCAAGTATGTTTTGTGCGCGCCAGGAAGATGCGGCGCACATTGGCTCAAAAATCAAGCAGATTTATTGAATATAAAAACAAGTCCTGGGTATATAGATGTTGGTGTTCGTGTTGAATTTCCTGAATTGGTTTATAAAGACATTGAAGAAGTTATGTATGATGCAAAATTTAGATGTTATACAAAGACATACGATGATTTGGTGCGCACTTTTTGTACAAATCCGCGCGGTTTGGTTGTTAGAGAGCAGTATGATGGCTTTTCTATTATCAATGGACACGCAGAGTCAAAAGGTAAAACTTCAAATACAAATCTTGCTCTTTTAGTGCGCGTAGAATTAATGGAACCATCAAAAACCAGCGTAGATTATGGTAAATATATTGTTCATCTTGCAAATGTTGTTGGAAATGGGAAGCCATTGATACAAAGATATAAAGATCTAACCGCAGGCAGAAGAAGCACTTGGGACAGAATAAACAGATCATTTGTAGAGCCAAGTTGCAAGGATGTTTATCCTGGCGATATTTCATATGCATTACCCCACAGAATAGTTCAAAACATAATTGAAGCAATTAAAAAATTAGATAAGATAATGCCAGGCATTGCATCTGACACAACGCTTTTGTATGCTCCTGAGGTTAAGTTTTATGAAATAAAATATCTAATTAATAATTGGTTTGAAACAACATCTTCTGGTTTGTTTGTTGCAGGTGATGCAAGCGGTTTTTCTCGCGGAATTGTTTATTCTGCTTTAACAGGTATTATTGCTGCACAAGGTATAAAAGAAAAAATATTAAAAACCCCAAACAATTAGGTAATTAGTTGTATATGGTTGAGCGCAAAATATTTAATAAACACAATATAATATTTAGAAAAAATATAAATTTTGATTTTGTAATTGCTGTTTATTTAATGATTTTGAATTTTGATTTTGTAATTGCTGTTTATTTAATGATTTTGAATTTTGATTTTGTAATTGCTGTTTATTTAATGATTTTGAATTTTGATTTTGTAATTGCTGTTTATTTAATGATTTTGAATTTTGATTTTGTAATTATTATTTATTTAATAATATCTCTTTGACGATCTTTCAACTCTTGTAATTTCCCTTTATTCCATCCTTTAATATTTTGATAATAGCCTGTAATTCTACTCCACATTTGAACATTTTCGCTGCCACACTTTTGGCATTTTTCGTGCAATCCGCCAACAACATTACCACAAGCATTGCATATTGTTAGATCTTTTGTAAAGGAAAAATATTGAATCGCTGTTTGTGTTGCAATTTTTTTTATTAGTTCAACAATTAGATGAGAATCTGAGTTTTCCTCACCCAACCAAATATGGGTCATAGCTCCTCCGTCAGTTAAAGGATGAAATGCTCCTTCAATCTGTAATCTTTTCCACAAAGGAATGCCTGAATTTAATCGAACATGAAATGAGTTAGAATAATACACAGCACCACTACTTATTTCGCCCTGAACAGTTGCTTTACTTGGAAATCTTCTAAGATCAATCTTTGCAAATCTCGTGGCTGTTGTTTCAGCAGGTGTGCGCGCTAATGCAAAAGTAAGTCCCGTCTCTTTTCTAAACATAGCTATTTGATCTTTTAAAAATTTCATAACTTTTAATCCAAAACGCCATGCTTCATCACTTTCGTGCATTTCTTTGCCTGTGTGATATTTGACTAACTCATTCATTCCAACAATACCTATTGTATAGCTTTGCTTATCAACCTCTAAATATTTTTCATCGTTATGATATGTTGGTGAGTTCATAAAATCTATCATTCCTATTTCTTGGTTTTTTTTAATAATTTCTCTTTTTAATAAAAGTATTTCTTTGGCTTTTTGCAAGCGATCCATTAAAACCATAAATAATTTTTCGTCACTATGCTCTGCTTCATATGCTGCTTGAGGCAAATTAAGTGTAACTACTTGAAGTGATCCTCCTCGCACAGTTCCATTTCTTATGTCACTTTCACTATTCGCATCTTGCAAAGGCATAAGAAACGCGCAACACTGGTAACATGCAATTTCAGGCATATATGGTTGATGTACAACAAAATAAGGAGTTCCAAATTTTACTGTTAGTTGCGACAATTTTAATAACTCTTTATCATATTTTCCTGACTTTAACTCGTTTGGAAAAAGATTAACTTCAAACTTAGGAAAATTAAATGGTTTGCCTTGCGCATCTCCTTCTAAAAATATATCTAAAATCGCATTAAACAAAAGCCTAACTTCTTCTTCAAAATCCTTATATGTCACAAAAGGATCTATTTTTCCACCAAGTTGGATAGCAGGAATATCTTTCAAAAAATTAGGAACATGTATATCACAGTCAATACTGCTAAATACAACTTGTCCGCCGCGCGCAACATACATTTGAGACATTTCATATATAAATTGCTGCATTAATTGTTTTATTTCTTTATATGTTAGGCCTTTAACAGCTGGTGCTAAAAAAGTATTAAAATAAGAAAAACCTTGCCCCCCAGCACAGTTTGTTTGTGCTACACCTAAAACCTTTGTTAGTTGTGAAATTAAAACACTTGCATATTTTGCAGGGCCTGCTGTTGCTGTGTGAATTCCCTGCCCATCAGGTTTAAACCCATATTTCATAAAATATCTCAAATCATGGCTAAAGCAAAAAGGCCGAAGTGCAAAATATTCTAAATCATGGATGTGAATTTGTCCTAAAACATGCGCTTCTTCTAAAAAGAATGGCAATATATGTGTTGTTACATACTCTTTCATAACATGGTCTGCTATATGTTTATGAATTGTTTCAGGATTGTGTTGCATGTTTGCATTTTCAGTATCGCGAGTAGTAATGAGTTGAGTAATATCATAAACAGGCAAACCGACCCGCGTGTAGAGAGCTTTTTCTTTTTGCATTCCATTTTTAAGCAAGACCAAGCAAACTACTTCACGAATTATAGAAGAAGTCAAAATATTTATACCTATTTTATTTATTTCAATAGTCGCTTCTTCTGCAATATTTGTAGCTTTTTCTTGGTTTAATGCTGTTTCCTTTATAAGTGAATCAATTATCGTTTGTTTTTTAAAAGGCAATTTTTCTAAGCGCGAGGTAACTACAAATTTTCCTTTGTCAACAAGCAATTCGGTTAGTTTGCTTTTATCTTCACTTAAATTTCCAACAGTTATTTTTTGTAAATTTGCCACAACACTTTCCATAAACTTTTTAGATTTTGATGTTTAAAAGGAGCAGAAAAAGAGCAATATGTTGTGTTTTTATATTGTGCTTTCATAAAGCATATGCTTTATTTCTTATGTAAAAAAGTATAATATTGCTCTTGTAACAGATATTGCCAAAATCAATATTTATACTTAGATATAAAATAACAATATTGTACAACAAAGAAAACTTTTTTGATTAAAATTATTTAAAATATATTATGGTTTTCCGTATAGTAGATGTTGACGACGCAGCAAAGAAGGGAGCGTTTATCTTATTAGATGATGGAGATACATATACAATCCAAGATATTCAGTATTCTAGGCCCGGAAAACATGGGCATGCAAAATACCGTCTAAAAATAAAGCATATTTTTTCTGACAAAAAAAAGGATATGTTGTACTCAGGTCATGATACAGTAAAATGTCCTATGGTTGAAAAAAATAGGGGCCAAGTTTTAGATGTTGGATTTGACTCAGTTCAAATTATAGATTTAACAACAAACGAAACAAAAGATCTTCTCCTTCCTCTTAGTGAAGATATTAAATCAAAATTAGAGCTAGGTGTTGAAGTTGAATATTGGGTATCTGAAGGTAAAGTTGGAATTGTTGAAGTTAGATAAATAGAAGTTGAATATTGGGTATCTGAAGGTAAAGTTGGAATTGTTGAAGTTAGATAAATTGAAGTTGAATATTGGGTATCTGAAGGTAAAGTTGGAATTGTTGAGGCCCGATGTATTTTTCATTTCGCGCGATTATTTGTTTAAAATCATTTTTTATAAAATATATTTATTTTTTCTTTACAATACTTATTATATTTTTAAGGCCTTTTCTTAAATTTTTTTCAGATGTTGCAAATGATATTCTAAAATGCGTATCTTTTTCAGAGAAAGCAATACCAGGAATTATTAAGGTCTGTTTCTCTTTTATTAATTTTTCACAAAATTCAGTTCCTGTAAATCTTTTTGGGGCGCGCACGAAAATATAAAACGCTCCATTTGGCTTAGTAATTTCAAAATGTTTTTTCAGTATTTCATAAGTTAAATCGCGTTTTTTCTTATATTCTTTGATTTTGTCAGAAACATCAACATCAAATGCTTTTAAAGCAGCATATTGAGCTGACGTTGGCGCGCAAACATAAATCAGCAGTTGAAGTTTAATAAGTTCCTGAACAATTTCAGGCAACCCATGTAAATATCCTATTCTGTTGCCTGTCATTGCATATGTTTTTGAAAACCCATTCATAGTTATTGTTTTTGAATAATATTTCCCAATGCTGACATGTTCGCAACCATAGACAAATTTTTCATAAATTTCATCTGAAATTACGAGCAAATTGTATTTTTCTGCCAATTTTGCAATTTTTTTTATTTCTTCTGCTTCTATTACATTTCCTGTTGGGTTTGACGGAGAATTCAAAATCAACATCTTTGTTTTAGATGTTATTTTTTCTTCGATTTTTTCAGCAGTTATTTTAAAATCAGGGTATATATCAACTAAAACAGGTTTTGCACCTAAAAAAAGAGCATAGTTTTTATATTCAAAAGAAAAGCCAGGATCAGGAATAATTACTTCGTCTCCTTCTTCAATAAAAGCATTAAATGCAAGAAAAAGCGCGCCAGAAACACCAGATGTTATAATCACATTTTCTGGTTTTGCGTCAATTTCATTTTCTTTACGTAGTTTTTCTGCCACTTTTTCGCGAAGTTCATATATTCCTTGTGGGTGAGCATATTTGTTTTTTCCATCTTGAATTGCTTTGATTTGTGCTTTTTTAATTTTATCAGGAATATCAAAATCAGGCTCACCCAAGCCCAAGTTTATTATGTCTTTATATTGCGAAGCTAAATTGAATATTTTAAGAATTGTAAATACATCAATTGTTTTCATACGGTTTGCTGTTTTTAGATTAGACATAAATTATTTAATTATACAATTTGTTTTGATTAAATCAACCATATTCTCTTTTCCTTTTATAACTTCCTAAAAACCTTATTTTTAGGTTTTCATCTTTTTTGATTTCATCAACAACTTTTGCTATTTTTTCATCTTTAATATGCCCTTCAGCATCAATAAAAAATAAATATTTTCCAAATTCACCATCAGGAACTGATTCAACTTTGCTCAAATTAATGTTTTCATCTGCAAATGCCTTTAAAACACCAAATAAAATCTTTGGTTTGTCTTCTTTATATGAAATCAACAAACTTATTCTATCTTTTCCTGTTGGTTGTGTATCTAAGGATTTTCCACTAATTATTATAAATTTTGTTATATTATTTTCGTTGTTATGAATATTTTTTTTTAAAACTCTTAATCCATATATCTTAGCTGCCCGTTCAGATGCAATTGCAGCGATTTTTCCATTGTGCAAACTTCTTACTTCTTTCAATGCAAGGGAGTTAGAAGCACAAGGAGTTCTTCTTAGGTCAGGAAAATTTTCTTGTAAAAATCGCGCGCACTGAGCAAAAGATTGTGTGTGCGCTCTTATTTCTTTAATTCCTTTTATTTTTGCCCAACTAAATCCAATCAAACAATGTCTAATTGGCAAAAAATCTTCGCCAATAATTTGAATATTTTCATACTTAATTAAACTATTTACGGTCTCATCAACAGACCCGCCAGTTGAATTTTCAATTGGCACAACACCTATTGATGTGTTTTTAGAAACTTCTTCAAAAACATCTTGAATTAAAGTTTTATATCCTATTTCTTTTCCACTAAACAATTTGCTTGTAATTTCTTCAGAATAACTTCCAGCAGGACCAAGTGTCCAAACCTCTGGCTTTTTGATTAAATACATTATATTTTTACTGCGCTCTAAAATATTTTCAAAAAAATCGCGCGCTTCATATGGATTTATATTGTGTTCTTTTGCTTTTTCTTCAATTTTTCCAAATATTTCTGTTTCTCTATTAGCATCATAAACAAGCAGATTTTTCTTTTTCTTAATTATAGCAACTTTTTTAACAAGCAATTCTCTACGTTTCAACAAGTCAACAAATTCATTGTTTATTTTATCAATTTCATCTCTTAGTTCTTTTAGGTCTGTTTTTTTAGAGAGATTTTTTGGGTAATTTACGAGCCGCTCAATAAAATAGTCTGTTTTTTCTAAGGATTCTTTTTTAAAATTTCCAAAATATTGTGCTATGTCTTCGAACTTTTTAATAAAGTTGTTGTAATCTTTGTTTTTAACAAACTCACTCATTTCCATAGAAACATTTGTAAATTGTTCTGCCCTCCTTCGAATTTCCTGATTATCCATCTGAATACTTGCGTAAAGTTCTGGATTTTGAGATAAAATTCTGCCGATTGTGTAGAGTTGAAGTTTGTAAACTGGGCTCGCGTATTCTAAAGTGTCTTTTAAACTTAATCCTGATTTTTCAATTGCGCGCGCAACAACTAAACTCGAAAAATGGGTGATTCCTTGCACAACAGACATTATTTGATCGTGCTTTTCAGGTAAAATTTCTTTGACATCTACATTGTTTTCTTCAAGAAATCTCTTCAGCCAAACAAAACCTTTATTACCGCGACCTTTGCAAAGAACAACAATTTGACCCTTCATTGACTTTATTGTTGGCCCAAACATAGGATGCATTCCTACAACTTCGCAAGTTTCAGGAGCATATTTCAACATTGCTTCAACTGGCTGTTTTTTTATAGATGTAAAATCTGTAATCATCGCACCTGGCTTTGCAAATGGAGCAATATCTTTTATAACTTCAACAGTATTTTTTATTGGAACTGAAAAAATCAACACGTCTGCTTTTTGTGCAAGTTCTTTTGGCGTGAGTTTTGTTTCGCGACCACACACTAAAACTTCATAACCATCTTTTTCAAAAAACGCTTTGAATTGACTGCCTGTTTTTCCTGTTCCACCAATTATTCCTATCAAAGGTTTTTCAAAACCCATATTATTTTTAAAAAACTTATGGGTATAGTAATAACTGGTTTATTTGGAAATGTAGATCACGGAAAAACAACACTCCTTCAAGCACTTTCAGGCAAATGGGCAGACACGCATTCAGAAGAAGTTGCGCGCGGAATCACTATTAAAATAGGTTATGCTTCTGCTGATTATTTTGTTAATAATACAAAAAAAGATTTTAGTTTATCTCTCAAAAAGGGGTTTAAAAAAGCATTTACGCTTTCTTTTGTTGATACACCCGGTCACGAAAGTTTGATTATACATGCACTTGAAGGAGCAGCAGTAATTGATGTTGCTATTTTAGTGATTGCAGCTTCTGACACAGAACTTTTTGAAAAATGTAAAAAATACTTAGCAGCTATTATTGCAAACAACGTTCCTTATCTGATAGTTGTGCAAAACAAAATAGATCTTGTTGATAAAAATAAAGCAATGCAAAATTATAAAAAGATAAACCAGTTACTTGAAAATACAAACTACAAAAACAGCCCTATCATTCCATCATCAGCGCAACAGGGAATAAACATAAACTTTATTTTAGAATCGCTTTTTGAAATTTCAAAAAAACAAAACATAATTGCTTCTCAAGAAAAAAATAAAAATTTCAAATTAGATATAATTCACAGTTTTGATGTAAACAGGCCAGGAACTAAACTCAAAGACATCAAAGGGGGTGTTCTTGGTGGTGTTATAAGATCAGGAAATATTTCTACAAATAAAACTATTTTTATTTCACCTATTGATGAAAAAAGCATTTCAACAAAAGTTATTGGTGTTTTTCAAGGAAATCAAGTTGAAAATGCTTTTGTTGGTGGGGGGTTAGCTAGCATAGAAACAGAACTTGATCCATCTTTAACCAAGGCAGACCAAATATCAAATACGCGCGCTTCTTCTTATGAAATTCCTTTAAAAAATACAATAGATATCTCTAATTTTTTTTCACTTGTTGATTTTTTACCAAAAGAAATACAAACAGAATCAGATCTAAAAATAAATGAAGTGGTCTTAGTTAATATCTCTACAATGAAAGTTACAGGAACAATAACAAACCTTGATAAAAATAAAAAAAATTTAAAAATTGTTTTGGGATCCAAATTTCCTGTTGAAAAAGGAGATAAGGTAATTATTTCAAAAAGAGCAAATGATCAATGGTTTTTAATAGGGTTTGGAGATTGTGAGTAAAAAAAAAAGAACAAACCAACAATCTTGATACTTAAATATTGCTAAACAAATCTTATATTTGAATATTGTTATATAACTCTGTATTTAAATATTGCTAAACAAATCTTATATTTGAATATTGTTATATAACTCTGTATTTAAATATTGCTAAACAAATCTTATATTTAAATATTGCTATTAACTATTTTCTGCCTAAAAAAAATATGCAACAAACAATAAATATTAGTGAAAACACATCTCTTAACCTAAAACATGAAGAAAGACCAAAAGAATTGTTAAAACTTAATTCTGCTCTGCTGATCAAAGTAGAGCGCGCAGACACAAATTTTGGCAGATATTTTGTTATTTACTTGCGGCACAAGAACAAGAAATACGCTTTTTCTATCAAGAAAGATTATTATTCTCACAACGAGTTTTTATTAAAAGAAAAATTGAGGTTATTTGATTATGTTGATGTAGAATATTATGATGAAGATGAGTGTGATGGGGGCATTCCTATTTTCAAAACCAAAGAAAAGATTTTTTTACTCAAATTAATAAAAACAGCAGAAACAAAAGGTGATGAAAAAATAGTGGTTGCTGCTTTTGATTTAGAAACAGATGTTAATGAAGAAAGCGAGGAGTTTGTGTTTGATATAAAAAACCAAATATTATGCATTTCATATTGCGATTCTAACAAAACATCAAAAGTTTTGTATTGGGCTCCAGAAAAATTAGAAGAAAAATATGATGAAAATAGTTTTGAATATTATAATACAGAGAGAGAGTTGATCTTGGGCTTTTTAAAATTAGTTGGAGAAAAAATGCCAGATATACTTGTATCTCACAACGGGTATAATTTTGATGTAATTTTTTTATGGGCGCGCGCAATGTTTCTTGAAGTTCCACTTCTTTTCGGTCCATCAGACAAGGGATTGTATTGGAGAGAAGGATATCCTCAAAAAAAGATAACTTCTGATGAGCAGAGTTTGAGAATTTTGAAACAAATCACAGACAAAAAAACAAACAATATAAAATCCCCCATAATAGAATATAACTACAAAGCGGGCATCATTTCTTATGAAGATATTGCATTTATTTTTAAAGAGTTTGTGGACAGAGGAAACATAATATACAATATAAAAAGTTATTATTTGCTTGATACGCTTTTGATTGCACGCCGCGAATTATATTATTTACTTGAAACATTTGAAATCCAAAACTTTAAGCTTGATACTTTGAGCAAATATTTTTTTAAAGAAGGAAAAGATGGTGTTGAAGGAAGCAAAATAGGTGTTTATTGGAGAAAGGGAGGGGAAAAATTGCGCGAACTTTTGCTTTATAATTTGCAAGATTCTGCTCTTAATTTAAAAATAGCACAATTGCATCTTTTTGTTCCATATTATTGTGCACTTTCCCAAAAAATCAATGATTATCCTGAAAGTATTTCTTTTTATAATGCGCGCGCAAACACATCACTTTACAAATCTTTAATTAGAAATAAGGCAATTGAGACAAATATTAGAATTCCGGGTAATTCTAAAGAAAAAGCTCAATTTGCGCAGAGTGCAAACGAGCCCAATAATGATAAAATAATGAGTAGAAAGGATTTTTTTAATGAAGCAATAGGAGACGCAGACATTAAATTAAAAATTGAGGAAATAAAAACTTTAAGAAAAGAGTTTGCAGATCAAATGCTAAAAATAGGAAAATATATTTGTTAAACAGGTTTGAGAAATATAATTTGACACCCCAACATTTTGATAAACAACACAGCAAATTCAAATAAAAACAAATATAAATTATATAACTTCACATCCCTCTAAAATTTTTTCCGCGTCTTCTTCTATATTAAATTTGTTAAATATTGTCCATCTGTCCCTGACTTTTGGTGCAAATTTTAATGCCTCAATTATATGTTTCCTGGTTATT
>Ga0210047_1000305_pt1 | contig 20194 bp, 16 predicted proteins | sample CryGeyCG2014_300_3_FD_185453 | JGI IMG/M metagenome (GOLD analysis project Ga0210047, IMG submission 185453) | Groundwater microbial communities from aquifer - Crystal Geyser CG01_land_8/20/14_3.00 (SPAdes) (version 2) | ecosystem: Environmental > Aquatic > Deep subsurface > Groundwater | place...
CGAGCCGCCGCCCGCGAACGGGTCGAGCACGCGCGGGCGCGGAGCGCGTCCGGCTTGGATGTCTTCGACAGTCACCGTTTTGCCGGTTTCTTCGCTCAGCCGGGCGGCGTGCGCTTCCAAAATCGCTTTGCGGGCGCGTTCCAGCAGTACCGGGTTGTTCGAGTTCTCCCACTGGCACAGTTCGATGATGAACTTGCGCTGGCGCTCCCATTCTTCGATGTCTTTGGGGGCGGGCACGAGCGCGGCATAGGCCGTGGCGCGGCTGGCGGCCAGCGGTCGCCTTGCCCACCAGATGTGCAGCGTGCTGATATGCCCGTGGCGGATGCTCTTCTCGCGGGAGGAGGCCGCTCCCACTTCCTTGACAGGGAAGGATTCTTCGATGAAACGGCGGTCGGGTGATGGCGTGCCGGTCATTCTTTTCCCCCTTCGGACAGGGTCCATTCGGCAAGCAGGTAGCGCAGGCGCAGGATGAACTCGCCGGGCGCAAGCACAACCAGGTCAGGATGCCCGGGCTGGAAATGGCGCACGTTGAAGGTTACCAGCCAGGAGCACCCGGCCTGGAGGGCGGCGGTCAGGATGGGCAGATCTTTGGGGTCGGCCCGGCCCTGGTGTGCCGCCAGTTCCTCACGGCGCGGGTCGGGGAGCACCTGCAGGCAGCGGCTGGCCAGCAGGCGGAAGGCCGGCAGCGCGGCGGGCAGTTTCGCTTCCAGGTTGCGTTCCACCTCGGTAATCACCTGCTGCGAGGCCACCGCCTCGATGAGCGTGATCTCCGAGAGGCGCAGGATGAGCAGGCTGGCGCTGTGTTCGTCCGCCGAGGCCGCCCCGGCGAACAGCACGTCCGCGTCCACAAAGACGCGCGGCTTAGGCGGGCTGGTCTTCGGCATACTTTTCGGTGTTATAGCGGGCGCGCTGTTCGCGCAAACCCTTCAGGAATTCCTCCACACTCAACCCGGCCTCCTGGCGCAGTCGCTCAATTTCATGCGCCAATTCGGGCAGCATGGGCGTCATGGGGGTCAGGACGAAAATGCCGTCCACGTCCACCAGGCGGTAGGAATCGCCCTCGCGGATGCCGTAACGTTCGCGCAGTCCAGAGGGGAAGGTCACCACGCCGCGTTTGCGCACCTGTAAAGTTGCTTCGGTCATTGCAGTCTCCTTGTCGGTAATACGGAAAAAGCAGATTTTCTGCATTTAGCATAGCACAAATTGAGACAGAATGCAAGCATCCGTGTGGAAAACTTATCCGGCGCGTACCCCTTTGGATGTAATATCGCTGGCCGATACCAGATAACGGACTTCGACCTGCTCTTCCGGTTTCAAGATACTCGCAGGATTCTGGATCATGTACAGAGTCGGACTGGAGGCGGTATTCAGAACGGCGTACAGGTAATACTCGTTCTGGAAGCGCTGGGCCTTGAACCACTCGTTCTGCGTCAGCGCCACGGACCCGCAGCCTGCCCGCCCTTTCACTTCGATATACCGCCGCTGACCGTCTTTCCCGGTCGAGCGCACGTCGAAGCCGAGGTTCTCCTTCGAGACATCCTCCGGCGCGCGGCCCTGGGCCTGCTCGTATGCCATCGTCGCCTGCATGGCGATGCGCTCGACCTGCGGATCGGTGACCATCGCGTCCGCCCCCGCGGCCGGGACGACGCGCACCGCCCCCAGGAAGCGCGGCGTGGAGAGGGTCAGGTTGCGCTCGCGCTCCAGGTTGCGTTTCAGGTCCGACTTGGAATTCTGGTAACGTTGCATTTGCTCTTCTTTATTCCGGATGGCCAGATCTACATTCTCCCCATTTTCGTGCCTGATTTTCAAATTGATCAAGTCACCATCCAATTTCACGATCAATTGGTCCAGCGACTTCAACCCGTACTTCTCCTTGACCGCCGCCTGGCGCTGGCGTTCCTTGAGCAAGTCCAGGCGGTAGGACTCCAGCTCAGGCAGCAGGAACCCGATAGTCTGGTTTTGAATTGCATCCAGGGATGGTTGCTCCCCTCTCCTGCCTGCCCCCGTTTTTTGGGGGTTAGGAGAGGGGCCGGGGGTGAGGTCACCCTCCTGCAAGTCCCATAAAATGGCCGGGTTGACCGGGGTGACCGCGCCGCTGCGCCCGTCGGCAAAGAGCGCGAACAGGCGCGTGCCGGCAATCTCGTTCTGCCCGTCGCGGATCTCGCCCTGGTAGAAGAGCAGCGTGCCGTTCATCAGCCCATCCGGGTCGGTGAAGACCGCCCCTTCCTTCAAGGCGACATCCAGGTTGCGCTCCACCCAGGTCAGCAGGGCTTCGAACAGCGGGTTGCCGAAGGTGACCAGTTCCGCCTGGGAGACGCGCATCGAGGCGTCCTTGTCGAAGGTCGCCAGGGGATAGCGCCGCAGGAGCGGGGCGAACTGCTTCTTGAAATTCTCTTCCTCGCCGACCTGCCGCAAGGCGGCCGGGACGCTCTCGATGCTCAAGAAGGAACCCTCGGGATATTCGGGGACCGTTTTCGGCTGCCACTTGCCGCCCAGCGTCTCCATCGCCCGCTTGAAGAAAGCCTGGGTGTATTCCGGGATCAGGCGGTGCTCGCGGGCCTGGTCGGCCATCTCGCGGATGCGGGTGTAGTCAATGAAGCGGGTGGCCAGGCTCTCGCCCAGTTCTTCGCGCACCCGGGCGATGTACTCCGGGTCCACCTTGATCTCGATCTCGCGCAGGATTTCGTCCATGCTGCGCGCCTGTGAAGCCGCTTCCACCAGTAACTGCGCCAGGTTCTTTCCCTGCACAATGTCGCCCAACACGTCGAATACTTTGTCGCTGCCCAATTCCTTGCGGATTTCCTCCAGCTTGTCGAAGAGTGCTTTTAATACCTGCCCCTCGCGTGTATCGGTAGCCACCAGGTTGAAGATAAAGACCTCGCGCGTCTGCCCGTAGCGGTGGATGCGTCCCATGCGCTGTTCCAGCCGGTTCGGGTTCCACGGGATGTCGTAGTTGATCATCAGGTTGCAGAACTGCAGGTTGATGCCTTCGCCGGCCGCCTCGGTGGCCACCAGCACCTGGGCCTCGTTCTTGAAAATCGACTCGGCCCGGATGCGTTCCTCCAGCCCCATCCCGCCGTGGATGGTGCAGACGCTGTAGTTCCAGCGGCGCAGGTTCTTTTCCAGATAATCGAGCGTGTCGCGCGACTCGGTAAAGATGAGCATTTTGGAACCGGGATGCTGGCGGTTCAGGTCTTCGAGCGCTGTCTTGAGATGGCGTAACTTGGCCTCCACCGGCGGAGCGGAGTTGGCGATGGCCCTGGCCTGATCAATCAGCCCGGCCAGCGTGCGTAACTCTTCTTCCAGTTCCTGGCGGTTCTCAGCGACGCTGAGCGTCTCCCAGACTTCCTCCTGCTTCCAGCGCTCCTCCTCGCTCAACTCCTCGACTTCCTCATAGTCGTATCCGCTATCATTCCGATTCTTCTGCTCCGCGCCGTGCAGCAGGTCCTCCAGGCGTCTCTTGCGCCGTTCGAGCGACTTGAGCAGGGCGAAGGTGCTGGAGGCCAGCCGGCGCTGCAGGATGACCAGGGCGAAGGCCACATTGCGGCGATTGTCCTTGCTGAGCGCCTTGTTGTACTGCTCGTTGACGTAGCGCGAGAGTCCGTTGTAAAGTTCCTTCTCGGGGTAACTCTCCACGCCCAGGTTGAACGGCTTGGTCTCCACGTAGCGCGGCAGGAACAGCGGCCGGCCTTCGAAGTCTTTCATATCTTCCTTGACCCGCCGGATGAAAAGCGGGTTCTCCTGCTGGCGGATGGATTCGGCCACCATGTCTGTGGTGGCAAAGAAACCCGGCTCCAGCAAATCCAGGAACAGGCGAAAGTTCTCCGGGTCGCCGCGATGCGGAGTGGCGGTCAGGAAAAGCAGATGCGTGCAGATCTCCGAGAGCCGCTCCCCCAGCCGGTAGCGGATGGTCTTGTCCAGTTTATCCCCATAGCGGAAGGCGGACATTTTGTGCGCCTCGTCCACGACGATCAGGTCGAATTGTACCGAGGCCAGGCCAGCCAGGATGTCGTCCTGTTTGGCGAAGTCAATCGAGGTAATTAATTGTTGCTCGCGTGCCCAAACATTCTGCCCGTAGAAAGCACCCATGATGCCTCGATCCACGACCGTGAAGGTTTCCTCGAAGCGGTCCTTCATCTCCCGCCGCCACTGATCCTTGAGATGCCCCGGCGAGACGATCAGGATGCGCTTTGCCAGATGGCGCAGTTTCAGCTCTTTGATGACCAGGCCGGCCATGATGGTCTTGCCGGCGCCGGGGTCATCGGCGATCAGGAAGCGGATGCGCGGCAGTTTCAGCACGTGTCCGTACACTGCCTCGATCTGGTGCGGCAGTGGGTCCACTTTGGATGTGTTCATCGCCAGCAGTGGGTCGTACAACGAGGCAAAGCGATAGCGGTGGGCTTCCAGAGCCAGGAACACGCGGCGCGGGTTGGCATTAAATTGTGCCTTGATCTCCCCGCTCTTCATCTCGTCCAATTCGGATTTGGGCAGCACCTGGTCAATGTGAGTGCGCGAGTTCACCGTCGCGCCCACGATGCGGGCATACTCGCCGAGGTCCTCGACCAGGTCAACCTTGATTGGTTCGGGCCAGCGGGGGCCCTGGATGATACTGCCGATTAGATGATCCATGCGTTGATGAATACCTTCCCAGCAAACACAATGCTTTTATTAGGACGACCTTTAAAACAAAGTATACAACGAAATTGATGATATCATCTGCCATCTTTAGCCCCTTTAGCCCTCCGGCCACAACTGAATATCCCATCCGTTAGCCAGACACGCCACATTCGTTCGCAGTATTCCCTGCCGGAGGATGTGGCGATTTGCGTTTATCTCGGTCACTTTAGCTGAATACTTGCACAAAACCCTGAAACGGCGCGGCAACCGCAAATCCCCCATCCTGTACTGATGGCCGGGTCGGGGAGTTTCAGGCACACGAACCCTCGTTAAAACCACAAAACCCGCTCAAACAGGCGGGTTTTGCGTATCTTGGGGGAGGCGGGGAGAGTGGGATTCGAACCCACGGCAGAGGTTTTATGCCCCTGCACTCACTTAGCAGGCGAGCCCAATCGGCCTCTCTGGCATCTCCCCTTACTTGCTCTACCGGCGCCATCAACCCTCAAGGGTCTGCTTGCCATCCGGCGGAAAAATTCTACCACACATACAAACAAGGTGCAACTACCTGAAGTTACTCGTTCGAACTTCGACGACATTTCTGTTCGGAAATCGTCACCCTAAAGCAACGATAAGTATCCCTTCAACAACCGGATAGTCTCCCTTTCCGGTGTGGTTATCGAAGATGCGCGAAAGTTAACCGCGAAGACGCGAAGAACGCCAAGAAAACCTTTGTAAAAAGCCTTCGCGGGCTTCGTTGCTTCGCGGTTCATAAATCAGGAGATTCAACTCACCTTATTTATCATAGCGCGGCTTCCAGCCGCAACCAAAAAGATTTACCGCGAAGATGCGAAGGCCGCGAAGTTTTATTAACCTTCGCGAAGGTTAATTTTCCTTCGCGCTCTTCGCTCCTTCGCGGTTCCAAATGATTTGCGCAGATCGCGCAAATGCTGAACGGTAATACCATAAATTAGGTGAGGTGAAATTGGAAAAGATCAATTTAGGTATATGCGCGTCCTGATCTCCCTCGACCGTCTTTTCTGGCTTTGGCTGGCGCTGGCGGTGCCATTTAAGCTCTTTCATTCAGAAAGTGTTTCTCAAAAAGCGCAAAAAAGTAGTGATGTTATTTCTACAGAGCCACAAATTTGGATAAAAAACCGCTGAAAAATTCCTCAAATCCTTTTTGTCTGTATTCGTCTTTTATGGAGCGCCAATCCAAATTATCCTTCCCCATTCCTGAGGATCCGAAACTTACATGTGTTCATTTGGTGTCGAGTTCGTCAACCAGGCGGGCAATGTCGCTGATACGCGCTGCATTCCGAACGACTTTTCGGGCGGATTCGAGATCCAATTTCCCCAATCGCGCCATTTGCATCAGAATAGCTGAAGGAACATCACCCACCATCTCCGCATACGCCTTGGCTTGCTGGCGCTGTTTAAGTTGGCTGTACCTGGGTGTAAACCGAAGCTTTGCAAGGATGGCCGCACTGGCAGCTTCCACCCTCTCGATCAGTTCTGCAAGAGCGGCATTGTCTTGTTCGCCCCATGGTTCGCTGGATGTGATGGCACCTGGTTTCTTTGCCATCCTGTATGCCCGTCGCACGCGGTCCCACAGGTTGCCGCGACTGGGGACGGAGACGATCCTAAATGAAGGCAGCAGAAGACCGGTCAGGGATTTGCCCATCACGCAGCTGGTATCCAGCCCAAACACCTTGTCCTGATAAATGAATGGTTGGTCGGAATTCGTATAGTTCTGATGCCCCACGATCACTGGCCGGTCACCGTCATACAACTCATACCAGGGAAGTTCATAATGACCTCGCAGAATCCTCTCGCCTCCCATCGTACCACAGACAATCAATGGGCTCTGTTCAGAGAGAGGAAGACCCGGTTCGAGATAACCGTGTACAATGATAGCCTCTGGAAGATCCAGGTAGAGGGGCAGGGTGCTCATCCATTGGATTGCCTCAGAGTAAGCTTCGGCCAATTGGACCCGGCTGATGCGTTGTGAAACCGAAAGCTGAATCTCTCCTCGACTGGCGCGAACATGCTTACGTTCGTGGTTACCCATCAAAGCATGGGCATTCGGCTTGTTCTGGAAGAAGTCCAATACCTGTGGTGTTTCCGGCCCACGATCTACAATATCACCGACAGCCAATAGAGTATCATCATCTCCAGGGCCGGCTTTATCGAGCAATGCCTGAAGTTCAGCGCAACAGCCATGAATATCGCCGATCACAAGGGTTGTCATTATTTCAAAAAGGTTCGAAATATTTCTTCGTCCAGGAGCAATCGTATGCTGGGATTCATTCTCCGTTTTGGACAAGGTCCTCGACCGTGAACAAACCGATCTCCTCGCGTGCCGCCTGTTCTTTCAGTGCATCCGTAAAACCTTTGCGTGAGAATAGAACGTACAGAATGTGTTGGATGCCGCTTTCCTCGGCCATTGCCCCTGCCCGGTGTTTCAGGTCTTCCAGGATGTTCGTCCCGACCGGGTTGACCGACCACTTGCACTCCCCGACCAGCCCCGTCTTTCCGGTCTGGTTGAGCGCCAGAACATCCAACTCCGCACCATGGCTCCACCAGCTCCCGATCCTTTCGGGCAGGAAGGACCATTTCCCTGTCCGCGCCCCGGCCGCGACGAATTCCCGGGCGGCCTCTTCGAAGGCGGCCGCGGCAAAATGATCCAGGTCCGGCTGCACGCGCTGGGCCAGAACGGAGTCGGCCAATCCCAGGTCGAGCGAACCCTGGTTGGGATGCACGTAACGGAACCAGAAGCGCAGGAAATGATCGTCAATCTGGTACAAGCCGCGCTTGCTTTTTTCGGGCTGGCTTTCGGTGGCCGGCACCCGGCGAGTGATCAGCCGCATCTGCTGCAGGATGTCGAGGTAGCGAGCGACGGTATGTGCAGATCCGATTCCCGAGGCCTGGGCGATCTCGTTCAGCCGGGTATTTCCCTGGGCAATCGCCCGCAGGAGGGAGAAATAGTTGCGCGGCTCACGCAGTTCTTCCATGAGCAGCAGGCGCGGCTCACTGTAGAGCGACCCTGAACGGGCATCCAGGATGTGCTGGCGGATGTTGGCCAGCAAGGTTTGCCGGTCACTGAAAGTGGTCAAATAGTAGGGCATGCCGCCGACGATCGCCCAGGCCAGGAACTGCTCTTCTGGTGTATATTTCGAGTAGAAGAGAGCAGAGGAGGGGAGGCCGAACGGCTGCAGCAGCGCGCTGCCGGTCCGCCGTCCATACAGTGGAGCCTGGTATCCCAGGATCTCGGTCTCCATCATTCCGATGTACGAGCCGCACAGGATCAGCATCACCCGCGTGTTTTTCAGACGTTCATCCCACACCTTTTGCAGGATGGAGGGAATGGCCTTGTTCCCACTGATGAGGTAGGTGAACTCATCGAGCACTACCACCGGCCGACTGGGCAGATCCGCCAGGGAGCGGAACGCGGCTTCCCAGGATGGAAATGTAAAGCCCGCCGGCGTCTCGGAATGGTTGAAGCCCCAGATTTGTTGAGAGAAGGTCGCCAGTTGCTCACTGTCTGCACTGAGGGTTGCAATGAAGAAAATATGCGCTTTCTCGGCGCAGAAAGCGCGCAGAAGTTCGGTCTTGCCAACCCGACGGCGGCCATACAAGACAAACAGCTCCGCCCGCTCCGAGTGATACAGGTCTGACAACTGGTCGAGCTCGGTTTTCCGATTGATGAACATATCTGCCTCCAGAATACAAATCGTGATTATTATAATCGTAATTTGTATTGGTGTTCGGCCTCCCGTTTCCAACTTTCATTTCTTCGTAATTCGCCACTTTTTCGATTTTAGTGGCGAATTACGAAAACAGTTGCCAGTCAGGGCAAATCACAAAACCGAGAAATCTATAACAATTCCGGCGCTAATAAAACGATGTCACCGATGACCTATCCATTTTCCAATTTCCAACAGCCCATTTGCTTGGGCAGCATCGCTGTAAGCGAGCTATATCAGCAGTGGCTAGACGCGACAGGTCAGAGATGGCGTATCCTTTGAAGTGCAAGAACTCAACGAAAGAAAAGGGGAATAACTCTACCGGCACATAACGACCCGTCAATCGTGTGCCTAACTCTCGACTGAGCAGTGATGCGTTCGAGCCGGTGATGTAGAACTTGATCCCCATGTCCATAAAGCGACGCACGAAGTGTTCCCAACCGGCAATGTTTTGCACTTCATCAATGAGAAACACCCTCCGTTCGCCAAAGAGTTCCAGCAGCGCCTGGTACAGGTCATTGGCATCCTCAGCCTGGAATCCCAAGAAGCGATCATCCTCGAAGTTGACGTAGTGGAACTGATCCTTTCCCAGCCGATGAGCAAGCTGCGCCAGCAGGGTGGACTTTCCCACCCGTCGCAACCCTGAAATGATCACAGCATGAGGAAGTTATGTCAGTAATAATATCGTAAATCCCCAGCGGAGGGAGTGGGATTCGAACCCACGGTGACTTGCGCCACGACGGTTTTCAAGACCGTTACCTTCAGCCGCTCGGTCATCCCTCCAGGCGAAAGGATTTTACCATAACTTTGAAGGCCTGCGGCGGGCGAAGGCTCATTTTCCCGAGGCGTGATGCGTGATCCGTGAAGTCCCCCCACGCATCACGCATCACAAATCACGTTATAATACCGGACATGAAATATCATATTTGGACGGAAGGCTGTCAAATGAATGTGGCCGACTCGCAGCGTTTGGGGTCGGCCCTTGAACGCTTGGGCTACAGTCTTACCGATTCCGCCGAAGAAGCCGATGTCATCGTGCTCAACACCTGCGTGGTGCGCCAATCCGCCGAGGACAAGGCCACCGGGCGGCTCCACTCGCTGCGTCCGCTCAAGCAGCGCAACCCCAGGCTGGTCATCAACCTGATGGGCTGCCTGGTAGGTGTGAAAGGGGATGAGAAACTGCGCGCCCGCTTTCCTTTTGTGGACGTGTTCTCGCCGCCCTCCGACCCGGGGCCGCTCGTGGCTTACCTGACCCAGGGCGAGGCGCGGGCGCTCGAGGCGGCCCGGACCTCGAATCTGTCCGCCGTTATGGACAACGATTTGACTCTGCCCGAGCACGAGCGCGGCAAACTGGTCTCGGCCTACGTGCCAGTCGTTTATGGCTGCTCGCACGCCTGCACTTTCTGCATCATCCCGTACCGGCGCGGCGTGGAGCGTTCGCGCCCGGCCGGCGAGATCGCGGCCGAGGTGCACGCCCTGGTCGCGCAGGGCGTGCGGGAAGTCACCCTGCTCGGCCAGATCGTGGATCGCTACGGCAAGGATCTGCCCGGCGGCCCCAGCCTGGCGGGATTGCTGAAGATTCTGAACCAGGTCGAGGGTTTGGAACGCATCCGCTTCCTTACATCCCATCCCAATTATTTCAGCGAAGAGTTGATGGAGGCGGTCGCTGAATTGCCCAAAGTCATGCCGCACATCGAAATCCCCCTCCAGGCCGGGGATGACGAAATCTTGAAAAATATGCGGCGCGGCTACACCCAGGCCGACTACCGGAACATGATCGGAAAAATCCGCGAGAAAATCCCCGGCTGTTCGATTGCCACCGACATCATCGTCGGCTTTCCCGGCGAGAGCGAGGCGCAGTTCATGAAAACCTACGAGTTGCTTTCCACCCTGAAGTTGGATGTGGCTCACCTGGCGCGGTACTCGCCGCGCGCCGGTACGGTCTCGGCGCGGCGCATGAGCGATGACGTGTCAGACGAGGAGAAAATGCGCCGCTTCCGCCTGCTGGAAGAATTGCAGGAGGGGATTGCCGCCAAGATCGCCGCCCGTTATCTCGGCCAGACCGTCGCGGTGCTGTTCGAGGAGAAGGTCAAGGGCCGCTGGAGAGGCCGCACGCCAACCAACAAGCTGGTCTTCGTCGAAAGCGACGAAGACTTGCGCGGCAAGATTCTGCCGGTCACCGTGACGTGGGCCGGGCCGTGGTCTATGCAGGCAAAGATTTAGCCATGCACGCAGAAAAAATCCGCCCCATCGCCATCTGCGTCTGCCGCGACGGCGACCGCATCCTGGTCGCCGAGGGTCGCGACAGCAAGAAGAACCAGGTTTTCTACCGCCCTCTGGGTGGGATGATCGAGTTCGGTGAGCGCGGCGAGGAAACCGTTACTCGTGAGTTGATGGAAGAAATCGGCGCGACGCTCACAGACGTGCGCTACCTTGGCACACTGGAAAACATCTTCGTTTACGAGGGCCGCCGCGGCCACGAGATCGTGCTGGTCTATGATGGGAAACTGGCCGATCGCTCTCTCTACCAAAATGAAGTCATTCAAGGCGACGAATTAGGCCAAAAGTTCAGCGCGGTTTGGAAGCGATTAGGCGATTTCGGAGATGGCAGACCGCCGGTATATCCAGATGGCCTGCTGGAACTACTCAAATCATAGCGATTAAGACCAACCTCCCGCAGCATCGAACGCTCGGGAGGTTGTTCGTTTTTTCTGGGGATTCCACAGGATCAAGGTTAGCTCATTGCGGTATTTTACTATTTACCTTGCTGAACATATTTCCGACGATCGGGCCGAGCAAGGTCACTACAGCAATAACAACGAGGACGACCAAAAGAAGGATTAACGCATACTTGACCAAGCCCTGACCCCGTTCCCCTGCATAACTCAGCAATCTACTCACCTCCTTTCTATCCGAGCTTCTCATCACTGATGAGTACTATCATTTTACAACATTTCGCCCGTACGAACAAGTTTCACGCAGCGGGCAAATCGGGCAGTCAGGCTTGTGCGCCGCACAGATTTCACGTCCCAAACGGATGATATTCAGGTGGGCCGCGTAATACGTTTCAGGGGGGAACAATCGCTCCAAATGTGCGTGCGCCTCTTCTACACTCATCCGCTCGGGGCGCAGTCCGAGCCGCCCGGTGACACGGTAGATGTGCGTGTCCACCGGGAAGGCCGGACGCCCCAGGGAAAAGAGCAGAACGATGGCAGCCGTCTTCGGCCCGATGCCCTTGAACTTCATCAGCCAGGCGCGCGCCTCTTGCAGCGGCAGCTCACTGAGAAAGCTCAGGTCGAGGGCGCCGCGTTCGGCAGTGATCTGGCGCAACACCTGTTGGATGCGCGGCCCTTTTTGGTTGGCAAGTCCCGCCGGGCGAATGGCTTCGATAACGGAATCAGGCCGGGCGTCCCGCACCGCCTCCCAGCTCGGGAAACGCGCCCTCAAAGCCTCGAAGGCGCGATCACGGTTGGCATCGTTCGTATTCTGCGAAAGGATGGTGGAGACCAGCTCGTCCACCGGGGGAAGGGGATTGCGCCAGGTGGGTTGGCCGTAGAATTCGAGCAGGTGTTCGTGAACCCGGACGGCAAAGCGTTTAGCGTCCATGAAGACATCATCACTCCGCCCGCTTCAGGGTGAAGACCGGGCGGCTTTCGCCGACAACCAGCTTGCGCCAGTTCGTCAGCGGCCTGACCGGGCCGTACTCGGCCAACGCTTCCAGTTCCTTCTCCGAGATCGCGCCGAGCTGCCTGAGCAACTCCAGCGCCACCGCCGGGCGGACGCGGTTATACGTCTCACCGTTTGGCCTGCGGATGGAGAGGTCGCCGTCCGCGATCTTGAGGACAATGCCGATGCCGGGCGAATCCGCCCCCAGCGCGCCGGCCATGATCCCCATTGCCAGGTAGCCTTCTGCGCCGCCTTTGGAGATGATCTTTCCACTGCAGACTTCCATCAGGCGCGTATCGAAGCTGCCCGGCCCGCCGACCATATCGGGGTGCGCCATCATGGCCGAGGTGATGCGGCGGCAGGCCGCCGTGCGCTCGACCGACAAGCCGCGCGGGTCGCACAGGTGTGCGAAACCAAGCGCAGCGTTATACAGCGGCATGGCAAAGTTCGGGGCCGAGCAACCATCAATCCCAATTTCTATCTGGGCTTGTGGAACGCCGCACATCTCGGCCATCGTCTCTAAAATGGCCTGCTGGATGGGATGTTCGGGGTTGACGTAGTCGGCAATTGGCAGGCCGCGCATGCGGGCATGCGCCAACATGCCGGTGTGTTTGCCGGAACAATTGTGCCGGTTGGGGGTCGGGACTTCGCCGCGCGCTTTCATGGCTTCTGCGGTCGGTGCGTGGTAGGCCGGGTGCACGCCGCACAACAGGTCGCTTTCCTGCACCCCGACCTTGGCCTGTATCCCCTGGATCACGGCCACGTGCTCGTCCGTGCCGGCGTGAGAGCCGCAGATGATGGCGATCTCTTTGGATGTCAGGTGAAAGATGTTATCGCCGCCGCGCTCGACGAACGGCAAAGCCTGCAGGGGTTTGGCGCTGGAGCGCAGGAAGGTGACGAGCCTCGGCCCGCCGTACCAGGCAAGCAGGTGGCCGCTGGAATTGACCACAGCCGCTGCCCCGAAATGGATTGATTCGACAATCCTGCCGCGCCTCAGCTCAAAGATCGGTTGGTAATCAGACATAGAAACAATCACTCCCCTCCCGAGTTGTTGGGTGGACGGTAGTGACGCATGTAATAATGATAAAGACCATAATGCAACCGTTGGGTGTACTGGCGCTGGCGATGGCTGGGGATCTTGAAACCGGAGAGCAGAGGCGCGATCAAGTTGTCCAGCGCTTCGGGGGGAGATTTCTTGGCAGCCAGTTTATCGAGTTTGTGAAAAACCTGCTGAAGATATTCCACCTGAGCGCGGATGACCTCCGCAGCCGCCAATCCGCCGCGCCCGCAGACGACCAGCCAGCCGCGATAAGCTGGCGAGAGCAACAGCTTCACCGTTTCGATCCAGGCCGGCAAGTCGGCGCCAGCCAGGAAAGGCGGCTGGTTGCGCAAGACGGCGTCGCCGACGAAGACCACCCTGGCTTCAGGCAAGACGACCCACGAGGCCCCGGCGCTGGGTCCCGGGTGGTGCTCCACCAGTACGGGCGCATCGCCCCAATAGATCGTCATTTCATGGCTGAAGGAGATCTCTGGGGGTACCCAGCGCACGTTGCCCAGGCCTGGGATGCTTTCCCAATCCGCGCCGGTCTCGTCCCCTTGCGCCTTGAAGGTGCTGGGGCGGCTGCGGAAAACCTGCACCGCTTTTTCCTGAGCGACCACTGTGCAGTCCATCGCCCGTGCGCCCAGCGTGCGGTCAGTGTGGGCATCCAGGATGACCAGCAACCGCTCCGAACCGCCGCCCAGGTTCAGCAGGGCAGCGCGCCAGGCACGCCCGTCTTCCGGCGAGGGCGGCGCATCCACCTGCACCAGGCCGCGCGGCAGATTGACGACCCCCACTGTCACACCCAGGTACTGGTCCTCTATGTAAACATCTTCGGCGATGGCTTGCATAATAACTCCTCGAAGAGAATTCTTCTATTTGATGACTGGCAGCGTAAAGACGAAACGTGCCCCCTGGCCGGGGCTGCTCTCGACCCAGATGCGCCCGCCGTGACCCTGGACGGCCAACCGGCAAAAGGCCAGGCCAACCCCGAACCCCTTGGGCGCATCCTTGCCCTTCAGGCGGGTAAACTTATCGAAGATGCGCTCCTGATCGGCAATCGGGATGCCTGGGCCGTTATCCTGAATCCATACCTGGATCCAATCTCCATCCAGCTTAGCGCCAAGCTCGACCTTTCCACCCTGCGGCGTGTATTTGGAGGCATTCTCCAACAAGTTGATCATCACGCGGCGGATCATATCCGTATCTACGTACACGTGAGGCAGCCTGCCCGGCAGCGCGCTGACCAGCGACTGGCGGCGGTTCTCGGCCATCGGTTGGATGGCATCGAAGGCATCTTCCACGATCACGCTGAGTGAAATGGATTGCCGCTCGCCAATTGGTTGTCCAGATTCGAGCCGGTTGACGTCCAACAGTGAGCTGATCAAACGCTGGATGCGGGCCGAAGAACGCCGGGCAATCGTCAAGACGGATTGCGCCATTTCACTTTCTTCCAGAGGATGTATCGTCGAGAGCATATCCAGGCTGGAGATGATGTTCGCCAGGGGCGAGCGCAGGTCATGGTAGATCATGGAAGTCAGATCTTCGCGCAAACTATCCAGGTACTTGCGCTCGGTAATGTCTCGTAAGATCCATTGCAATAGCTCCAAGTTCTCGAACGCCACCTTGGAAACGTACACCTGGATCGGGATATCCTTGCCTGCCTTGCTCTTCAAGGCGGATTCGTAATTGCGGGTTTTACCGGCCCTCAAGGTTTCGAGGTTTGCGCCCTGTTCTGCCTGGTCGAGCTTATGTAAATCGCCAATCGTCATGGCGCGCAGCTCTTGAGCCGAATAGCCGCTGATGGCGACGGCCTGGTGATTCGCCTCCAGGATCTTCCCGTCCCAATTGGTGATAAGGATGGGATCAATGCTGTCTTCGAACAACTCGCGGTAACGCTGATGGGCGGCCTGCAAACGTTCGAAGAGCTGCGCATGGAGGATGGCCGAGCCGGCCAGGCTGCTGATGCCGGTCATCACCAACAGGGCATCCGCATCGAAAGAGCCAGAAACGGGATTGATGGCCTCCAGGATGCCGATCACGCTTCCCTGGGCGTAAATCGGAGCAGCCGAGAGGGCTTTTACTTCCAGCCTGGAGAATTGCTCGATTTCAGGCAGGAAACGCGCCTCCTCTTGCACCGCCGGGATGACGACGCCTTGCCCCTGGCGCACCACCCAGCCGGCGAGACCCTGCCCGGCTGGTACGCGCCTGCCGATCACGTCCTCCGGCTGCCTGCCGGTGGCAGCCCTGAAAACGATATCTTCATTCGGCTCGACCAGGGCCAACGCCGCTGTCTCCACTTGCAGCGCCTTGATGGTCTCGTCGAGGATGGTGTTCAGCACATCCTCCAGGCGCAGTGTGACGTTAATGGTGGCGGCGCTATTGGCGAGGGAGGTCATCACGCGCGCCTGGCGCTGGCTTTCGGCGTAGAGGCGGGCGTTCAGCACAGCGATGCCGGCCTGGTCTGCGATGGCCTGCACCAGGCCGAAGTGCTCCTTGCTGAAAGAACCGGGGATCGGGTGGACGAGGGTCAGCACACCGACCGGCCGTTCGCGGGCGACGAGCGGCACACACATGGCCGCCTTCGCCCCGCTGCGGTCGGCGGCATCGTCCGGGCGGCGCAGCCAACGCGCATCCCGGCTGGTATCGGGTACCAGGGCGGCTTGTTGCTGGCGCAGTACCCAGCCAGCCAGGCCGCGTTCCACCGTTTCGCGAAGCTGCTGCGTGGTGTGATCGAGAACCCGCTTGCCGTAGACAATGGCCGCGTCTACGGGTATGCCATTGTCGTCCAGCACAACGATACTGCCGCGCTCGCCGCCCACGTATTTAAGCGACTGGAACAACACCCGTTGCAGCACGGTGTGCAAATCCAAAGCCGAGGCCAGTTCACGGCTGACATTATAGAGCAACTCGAGGGAAGAACGCGACTCGTCACCTGGCATAAACGTAACAGTCCTTATGGATTTCGATCCGCTGCTAATATCTACACTTCACGAAAAGGGGATGTAGTGGCGACTTTAGTCGCTTATTTCCTTACATCCTCGTGAAGTATAGCATAATTGCCCCAATTCCTAAAACTGGTTATGGGGTGTATGTTGGTTCATTGTGATGTTACGATGTTACAATTATTGCGCAATGCCCTACCTGATTGACGGCCACAACCTGATCCCCAAACTCGGCCTGCGCCTGGATGCCTGCGACGACGAGCTGGCGCTGGTCACGCGCTTGCAGGAATTCTGCCGCCTGCGCCGCGCCCAGGTAGAAGTTTATTTCGACGGCGCGCCGCCCGGGCAGCCGGCCAGTCGCAAGTTCGGCGCAGTGACGGCCCACTTCGTCCGCCTGGGCTCGAGCGCGGACGCGGCCATCGAGAAGAGGCTGGAACGGCTGGGGAAAGCCGCCCGCAACTGGATCGTCGTCAGCTCAGATCACCGCGTGCAGAACGCGGCCCAGGCTGCCCAGGCGCAGGTTTCTTCATCGGAAACGTTTGCCCGGCAGGTGGTGGCTGCGCAATCTGCGCCTGCCTCCACCCAGAAAGCTGATCGCAGCCTCAGCCCGGAGGAGGTGGAGGCGTGGTTGTCATTGTTCGAGGGGAGGAAAAAGGGGTAGGCATGTCCCCCCACGTAGGCCGAGTTCGGTGGCATCCCCTCCCCTCAGATCACCAGGCCTTTGTGCCTGGTGATCGCGTTAAACCACGAAGGCCACGAAGTCGCACGAATATACAAATAAAACGTGGAATTTCCTCTTACTTCTTGGTTGCCCTCGTCATCAATTCCAGGGCTAACTCTTGAAATTTCCGTTTGATTTCCACCGGTTCGAAAGGCTTGAGCATCTTCACTGGCCAGCGTTCGGCTTCATCCGGGAAAGATTCGGCGCGGTGAAGCGCTGACGCGAACCAGTACAGGTCGAAGCCAGGGTCTTTCTGGGCAGCCTGTTCCAATAAGGGCTGAAGCGGCTCTCTTTCCATAATGAAATACAAATCCACCGCGTCGCGCGGCTCGGCGCGGCCAAAATAGGCCAGCAGCTTGTCCACGCGCAGGTCGGCGTAATCGTTGACGTATACTCCCGTCTCGGTCAGCACGGGAGGCTCGAAATGGAAGGGTGAATCAAACGCCAAATCTATTTTCAGGCTGTCCTGTCCCTGGGTGAAGAGGAATTGGGCGAATGACGAGAAACGCCGTACTACGCTGACTTGCAGGCCGCGTTCGGCAAAGCATTTTTCGATCTGGTAAGAGGTTGGCAGAACAAGGCCATCCACGCCGGTGAAGATATCAAGATCGAATGAGAGGCGATGACCGAAGTAATATTCGGCCAGGGCTGTACCCCCGGCAAGGAAGAATTGTGATTGGTCAGGTAGAGCGGCAAACGCTGACAAAAATGCCTTCTGTATCGGCGTCAAAATCCCAAACCCCCGCAACTTATCGGGCATATTCGCTCTCCAGGAAATGCTTCCACAGGCTGTTCAGGTGCGGCGGGAGATCGAGAGTTTCCAATTCGCGCTTGATTTCCTGCATATCCAAGGCGCGAACATCTTCGGCCCGACCGTGCGTCAAAATCTGCCGCAACAGCCATCGCCGCTGGAATGGATCGGCGGTATTAATCCTATCTGTGCTCCAGACGATATAACGCGGTACTTTCATGGCCAAAGATAAACCTCTTATGAAATTAATATACCACGATTCGCCGAAAATGCTATAATCACCCCCCGAAAGGTTCCCTATGCTCCAGAGATTTGTCAAAACCTTCGGGGGCGACCCCAACAAACGCGAGATCGAAAAACTGAGCGGCCTGGTGAACGAGATCAACGCCCTCGAGCCGGAATTCGAGTCTCTGTCCGACGAGGCCCTGCGCGCCAAAACAGACGAGTTCCGCGCCCGGCTTTCCGCCGCCCTCCCCCCTTTTGAGAGGGCCGAGGGGGGGCGTCTCCTCCCCCCTTCAGGAGGGATTGAGGGGGGTCCAGACGAGAAAGAACGCCAGGATATCGAAAAAACCGTCCTGGAAGAAGTACTTCCTGAAGCCTTTGCTGCGGTGCGCGAGGCCTCCAAGCGCACCATCGGCTTGCGGCCCTACGATGTTCAGCTCATCGGCGGCGTCGTCCTGCATCGCGGCCAGATCGCTGAGATGAAGACCGGCGAGGGGAAAACGCTGGTCGCCACGCTGCCGCTCTACCTGAACGCGCTGACCGGCCGCGGCTGCCATCTCGTCACGGTCAACGATTATCTGGCCCGCCGTGACGCCCGTTGGATGGGGCCGATATTCGACACCCTGGGTTTGAGCGTTGGCATTTTGCAAATGGCCGCCGCCACTGAGAACGGCAAGAAGGCCTTCCTATACGACCCGGCGAAGGAATCCTCGCGCGAAGACCAGGATCAGCTCCGCCTGGTGGATCGCCGCTTGGCCTACGCGGCCGACATCACCTACGGCACCAACTCCGAGTTCGGCTTCGATTACCTGCGCGATAACATGACCATGCGCCTGGACGAGCGCGTCCAGCGCGGCCATCACTACGCCATCGTGGACGAGGTGGACAACGTGCTGATTGACGAGGCCCGTACTCCGCTCATTATCTCCGGCCCGGCCTCGGGCGACGTGGAATGGTACGGCAAGATGGCGCAACTCGTCCGCCAGTTGCGCGCCGAGGATTACGAGATCAGCGAAAAGGATCGCACCGTCTCGATGACCGAGATCGGCACGGCGCACGTCGAGCAGTTGCTCGGTCAGCCGCTGCGCGATCCCGACCGCCCCGAAGACGTGACCCCCGAACAGGCGCGCCTGCTCGGCTACCTGGAACAGGGGCTGCGCGCCCAGCATCTCTTCAAACGCAACAAGGATTATCTTGTGCAGGGCGGCAAGGTGATCATCGTGGACGAGTTCACCGGACGGCTGATGCCCGGCCGCCGCTGGAGCGACGGTCTGCACCAGGCGGTGGAGGCTAAAGAGGGGGCGCGGGTGGAGCCGGAGAACGTCACCTACGCCACCATCACCCTGCAAAACTACTTCCGCATGTACGAAAAGCTGGCCGGCATGACCGGCACAGCCCTGACCGAGGCGGAGGAGTTCAGCAAGATCTACAAGCTCGAAGTCCTGCCCATCCCGACCAATCTGGAATACCAGGCCATCGGACCGGATGCGTCGCTGGTGGAGGTCAAGGCCCATGATGAGGAAGGTTTTGACTATTCTTATTTTGCTCACTCCGAAGACCCCGAGAAGCAAGTTGTTTTCTGGCGGCGAAAAGATTACCCGGATACCATCTACCGCACCGCGGAGGCCAAGCTGCGCTCCCTGGTGCGCGAGATCGCCTGTGAGCACGTGCGCGGGCGGCCGATGCTGGTCGGCACGACCTCGGTCGAGAATTCTGAACGTCTCTCGAACCGGCTGCGGGCAGAACCCATCCGCCGCCTGATGCAGGTGCTGTTGCTCCGCCACGCCTGGCTGGCAGCCAACGAGCGCGTCGAGGACGGGCGCGCCATCCCGGAACTCGCCGGCCTGAACAAGCCGCTCGAACAATTCCGCCCCGAAGAGCTGCGCCCGATGGCGCGCGACCTGGGTCTCTCCCTGAACCCGGAAGACCAGGCTAACCTGACCCGCCTGCGCGAGATTCTGCGTTTGGATGAATCCGATGAGAACCGACTGAAGTCGGTACTACAGGGTGGAGTCCCGCATCAAGTATTGAACGCCCGCAAACACACCGAGGAAAGCCAGATCATCGCTGGCGCGGGGGCGTTCGGCGCGGTGACCATCGCCACCAACATGGCCGGGCGCGGTGTGGACATCAAGCTGGGCGGCGACCTGGCCGAGGAGATCATCGCGGCGGTGGCGCGCGTCCTGCGCAAGGCCGGCTACAAAGACCCCTACGACATGACCTTGCAGGAACGCCGCGAGGCGTTGCAGGGCGTTGATCCGGCCAATTACAGCATCTACGAAGCCGAAGTCAAGCACTTCCTCCAGCATTTCGAGGATATGGAGCGGGTGCGTGAATTGGGCGGCCTGCACGTCATCGGCTCAGAACGGCACGAGGCGCGGCGCATTGACAACCAGTTGCGCGGCCGTTCCGCCCGCCAGGGCGATCCCGGCTCCTCGCGCTTCTATCTCTCCCTCGAAGACGACCTGATGCGCCTGTTCGGCGGCGAGC
>Ga0210047_1000336_pt1 | contig 19091 bp, 20 predicted proteins | sample CryGeyCG2014_300_3_FD_185453 | JGI IMG/M metagenome (GOLD analysis project Ga0210047, IMG submission 185453) | Groundwater microbial communities from aquifer - Crystal Geyser CG01_land_8/20/14_3.00 (SPAdes) (version 2) | ecosystem: Environmental > Aquatic > Deep subsurface > Groundwater | place...
AGCGACACAAGGTTTCCCAAAATGGATGTTGGGGTTGATTTCGATTCTTTCTCTCATTTTTCTACCTCGTTTTTTCGTCTAGTGTCTATGGCTATTGTACACGATTCACCACCGACTGTCATCCTGCATGTTAGCCCAAAGTAGTAGAGTCCCCTTCTACCAAAGTTAAAATGTCCCCTTCGGCAATCCAGAAAGGATGCCGCGAAAGGGACAAGAAAGTGGACGAACTACTGAAGATGAGCACAAAAGAACTGAGCAGGTTGGAAGTGATGCAAAGGTTGGCAGACAAGCGCATGAGCCAGAAGGAAACGGCAGAAGTGCTGAGAGTAAGTGTTCGGCACGTGAAGCGATTGTTGAGGGTCTATCGTCGGGAGGGGGCGAAGGGGTTGGTATCGAAGCGGCGCGGACGGCGGAGCAACAATCGGTTGGCAGAAGCGACCAAGCAAAAAGCATTGGACTTGCTGAAGAGCAAGTACGAGGGCTTTGGCCCGACCCTGGCGCATGAGAAGCTGGTCGAGTTGGAAGGGCTGAAGATCTCGGACGAGAGCGTGCGCCAATTGATGATTGTGGAGGAGTTGTGGAAGCCGAAGAAAGCCCGCAAGGTGGAAGTACACCAGATGCGGGAACGAAGAGCATGTTTTGGAGAACTGGTACAGATTGATGGTTCACCGCATGACTGGTTTGAAGGACGGGCGGCTGCATGTGTTTTGCTGGTTTTCATTGACGACGCAACGGGAAAGCTGGTACAGTTGCGCTTCGTGGAAAGCGAGAGTTTTTTTAGTTATTGTCAGGCGGCGGAAGGTTATTTCAAGCGTCATGGCAAGCCCGTGGCCTTCTACAGCGATAAACACGGCATTTTTCGGGTCAATCAGCCCTCCACTGGCTCCAGTGACGCTCTGACGCAATTTGGGCGAGCCATGCAGGAACTGGACATCCAGATCATCTGCGCCAACACGCCCCAGGCAAAAGGACGCGTGGAACGCGTCAACCAAACCTTGCAAGACCGCCTTGTCAAAGAGATGCGTTTACGCGGCATTTCCAGTATGGCGGATGGCAACGCCTATTTGCCTGAGTTCATGGAAGATCTCAACCGCCGCTTTGCAGCCCAGCCCAGAAGCACCCACGATGCTCATCGCCCGCTCACAACCAAAGATGATCTCGCTCGCATTTTGACTTGGCAGGAAACCCGTACGATTTCCAAAAACCTGACGCTCCAATTTGAAAAGGTCGTTTATCAAATTCAAACCAAACGACCCTCTTATGCCTTGCGGAACGCAAAGGTCACTGTGTGTGTGGATCCCCATCAAAATATTTCCCTCCTCTACAAAGGTCAATCCCTGCCTTACACCATCTTCCACAAGCAAGCCAAACAGTCCGAAATCGTGGCTTCTAAAAATGTCAACCAATCTCTCGATAAAAAACTGCCCTCTCCGAACAAGCCCGCCCCCGATCATCCCTGGCGCAAAGGGTTTGCTACCCCGCTCTCAAAAAAAAGTAGAAATGTCCCCGCCGCGCGCGGCGGGGACATTTCTACTTTGGAAATCAGGTGACATTTCTACTTTGGGTTGACAGAGAACGATGATTTCTGGCCCGCCTTGAACGCCTGTGCAGTCTGAAGGACATCGTGAGCAGAACGCAGCGTCCCCTCGCTGATCTCGCCGAGCATCTGCGCCAGTTCGAGCGTGCGCGCCTCGCCCTGCAGCATGGTCACCTGCGTGATGGTGCGCCCATCCTGGATGACTTTTTGCACCTGCCAGTGATGGTCGCCGAAGGCTGCCAACTGCGGCAGGTGGGTGACGACCATCACCTGATGCTGGCGGCCAAGCCCCCACAGTTTCTCGCCGACCATGCTGCCGACGCGCCCGCCGATGCCCTGGTCTATTTCATCGAAGATGAGCGTGGGGACCTGATCGGCGCGCGCCAGGACGTTCTTGAGGGCCAGCATCAGGCGCGAGGTCTCTCCGCCCGAGGCCGTCTTCGCCAGCGGTTTCAGACCCTCACCCGGGTTCGGCTCGACCAGGAATTCGACTTTATCCAGGCCGCTGGCTTCGAAGGCCAGGCGCTGACCGTCAGGAGCGGGCAGGCCCTCTGGGTCGGGGCGCGCCTGGAAGTCCACCGCGAAACGCGCGCTCGCCATGCGTAAGTCGTTTAATTCGATCTCGATGGCTTTGCTCAACTGGTCGGCGGCTTCTTTACGCTTCGCCGAAAGGGAGAGACCTTGCTCTGCCAGTTTGTTCAAAGCTTCGGATTCGGCCGCTTCCAACTCGGCCAAGCGCTCGGCGGCGGTGGTGATGGTTTCGAGTTGCTTGCGGGCATCCGCGGCGAAGGCGATCACGGACTGGATGCTGCCGCCGTACTTGCGCGCCAGGCGGTGGATCAGGTCAACGCGCTCCTCGACTTCTTCCAGGCGCTTGGGGTTGAACTCGATGGCCTCGAGGTAGTCGCGCAGGCCGCGCGCCAGTTCGGCCAGGGTCTCCTCGAGGCTGGTCGCCTGACCCGCCAGGGCAGACTGTGCCGTATCTATCTGGCTCAACTTGGACAGCGATTGGGCGGCCTGTCCGATCAGGTCGGTGGCAGCCGGCGCCTCTGGCGTGCCCTCGTCGAGCACGGTCAGGGCTTGCTGGGCCAATGAGGACAGCGACTCGGCGTTGGCCAGGCGGTCGCGCTCCTGACGCAGCTCCTCGTCCTCGCCGGGGCGCAATTTGGCCGCCTCGATCTCATCCGCTTGATAGGTCAGCAATTCGGTGCGCCGTTCGGCATCCGCCTGGGCCTGGCGCAGCTCGTGCAGCTCGCGGCGGATTGCTTGCAAGCGGTTATATGTCTCGCGATAAGCAGCCAGCAGGGACTCTACGTCCGCATAACGGTCGAGCAGACCCAGGTGGGCGCGCACATTGAGCAGGGAAAGGTGCTCGGACTGGCCGTGGATATCCACCAGCAGCTCACCCAGTTCACGCAGCAGGGTCAGGTTGACGGTACGGCCGTTGACGCGGGCGACGTTGCGCCCCTCGCGCCGCACCTCGCGGCTCAAGGTGACGTAATTCGGGTCGTCGAGCAGTTCTTCGCGTTGGAGGATCTCGTTAGCGGGCTGGCGCTCGGGGCCGGCCAGCTTGAAGGTCGCCTCCACCCGCGCCAGGTCCGCATCGGAGCGGATAACCGTCAGATCGGCGCGCCCGCCCAGGATCATCTCGACCGCGTCCATAATGATGGACTTGCCCGCGCCGGTCTCGCCGGTAAATATTTGCAGGCCCGGCCCGAAGTCCAGTTCGAGGTGGTCAATGATCGCAAAATTCTGAATGCGCAGTTCGGTCAACATACAGGTTTATTTGAACAGTTGAATGCCCGAAAGACGGTAGTAAACCGTGGGCGTCGCCAGCACCAGGTAGATACCCTGGAAGGCGATCCCAAAGAAATCCAAGACCAGCAGGCGCACCAAAAGGACCGGCAGCGCGCCCAAGACGACGGCGACCAAAACGGTGATGAACAGCGCGCGTGACCGGCGGCGGCGCAGCACGAAGCGCGTGGCTTCAGCGATGACAACCCCGGCTGTGGGCGCGCCCACAATGACCAGGAACCAGCCGATAAAGCCAATGCCGCCAACAAAGATGACCAACCCACTGGCGACCAGTGAGAGCAGCCCGGCGACGACAAAACCGAGCAGGTAATCGTACCATTGGGCGGTATCGAAAATCTTTTGCTGGCCGCGCACACATTCTTTGCAGCGGTAGCCGGTGGGCGTGAGAATAGCGCACTTTGGGCAGATCGGTTTCTCGCAGCGATTGCAGCGCAGGGTCGTCGCGATGGTGGGGTGGTTGGCGCAGTAGAGCGGCGTAGCACTTGTGTTACGAAGTCCCCGGCCGAAGGGAGTGGGGAGCCCCGTGCCAACGAATGCTTCGCTCGAAACATTCGTTGGCGGCGTTGTGTTTTCTGTCATCTTGGCAGGCCTATGGTGGTTGCCGATTGCGCAACCATGGTTGGATTCTGGTTCATGTGAGCGGTCAGGTTGCGGTAGAAATAGCCCGGGTCGCCAAAGCGGATGAACTTCGCGCCGTAATCGCCAGCGCGCACGTCGACGCGGTCGTTCTCGGCCAGGCTGATGGGGGTCTGTCCATCCACGCACAGGACGGCGTTGCCATCCTCCTGCACCGTGATACTGACCGACGAGCCTTCCGAGAGGACGACGCCGCGATCCACGGACAGGTGCGGGGCGATCGGGACGAGGAGGATGTTGCGCAGCTCCGGAGGCAGGATTGGCCCCCCGGCCGCCAGGGCGTAAGCCGTCGAGCCGGTGGGTGTGGCCGCGATCAAGCCGTCGGCGACGTAGGTGGTCAGCAGACGCCCGTCCACGTTGGCGGAGAGGTGCACCGGGCGGACGTATTGACCACGACAGACCACGGCTTCGTTCAGCGCGTGCCAGTTCCCCAGCGACTTGTCCGCCCGCCAGTGCTCGGCGCGGATCATCATGCGATTCTCGATCCAGGCCTCGCCTTTTAGCAGTAAATCGAAAGTTGCGCGCCACTCATCGCGCTGGATCTGGATGAGAAAGCCCAGCCTCCCCAGGTTTACGCCCAAGATAGGTACGCCCCAGGGCGCGCATAGGTGAGCGGAGCGAAGCACCGTGCCATCTCCGCCGACCGCGATCAGCAAGTCGAATTCGGCGTTCTTGACTCGTTTCCGCAGGCTGGCGTCGTCCAGCGTGCCGGAGAGGGCGGTCTGGCCGCGCGCTCGAACGTGCTCGGCAATCGCCTCGGCCTCGGCAATCGCTTCCGCCATTCTGGGATGGGCCGCCACCACGATGCGCTGGGGCAGGAAAGGAGTTGAGGACATAAAGATAATTATACCTGTTTTGACCTATCCCCCCTGCCCCCCTTCCCTACGAGGGAAGGGGGAACGGGGGTTAGGTCACGCCAGCTTCTGGTCGCACACGCCACGGAAGCCGCAGCGTGCACAGCGATGTTCTTCCTCGTGCGAGCGTTCCACATTGGCGCGGTGCTCGTCGCGGCGCATGTCAGCCAGCACGTCTAGGAGAGACGATTCGAGCTGGGGCGTGTAATCCACGGCGAAGTCACGGCTGGGATAATGGATAATGCCATACGGCGGGCGCTTGCCGAAGGTCTTCTCGACCAGCAGGCAATAAGCCGCTAACTGGAAGATGTGCGAATCGTAGGGCGCCTCCGGTGTGCGCCCGGACTTGACCTCCACGGGGATGATTTTGCCATTTTGCTCGACCAGGTAATCCGGCTTGCCAGTCAGCTCTAGAAGGTGATCGTAGAGCGGCTTCTCGACCGCGCCCCAGGCGCGCGTGTCGGTGTAGATGACGCGCCCGCCGGGGAGACCGGCCTCTCTGCGCTGGCGCGAGGCAAGCCAGAAGAGAACAAGGGCAAAAAGGAGAAGAGCAAGTGCGACGTAGAGCACAGTTTATTTTTTTTCGGCTTCTTTGATGACTTTTTTGATGCGCACCAGTTGCGCTCCGGCGAGGTCTTCCGTCCGTTTTTGCAGGACGGCAATAAAGTCCGGTTTGTTGGTCGCGTCAACCGCCGGCAGCGTCTTTTCGGCGTGTTGAGGCACTTCTTTGGGGCGGCAGGTTTTGAGATGGTCGAGCAAGTATGGGAAAATGGCTTTTCGGTATTCGTCTTTTTTGGATGCGACCAGCGCCAGCGTTTTTACGCCGTTATCCACGGTGATGACAGAGCCTTTTTCCATCACTTTTATGATTTCGTCGTTGTGCGGGAAAATTTCATCGGCTTTCAAATCCGCCACCGTGGACAGGGCGATCATACCGCCCCACACCAGCCGGTTGTTGCGGCTTTTCAGGAGTTTAAGGAAGTCACCGGCGTAGTCGGTAATCAGCGCCGGGTCGAGATAGCCGATTTCATAGAGCACTTTGAGACAATCGCTCTGGATGTTTTGATCCTTGTTCCACAGGTTTTCGGCGATCTCGCGGATCCCGGCCCGATCTTTGGTCGCGGCCAATTCTCTGGCAAGTTCCTGATTGGGGACTTCGTCGCGTCGGCCTTGCAAACAGGCGATACGGTCAAGCGTGGACATAAAAATCTCCTTCCTTGGGCGGTCAAATTGCCCGCATGGTACAGAAGGCCACCAGCAGCATCAGCGCAATGAGTAGGACGATCAACGCCAGCGTGCGCGTCAACCCGGCGGCGGCGATCTGCCGTCCATGCTGGCGGTGAATTTCCGTCCCGGCGGTCAGCTCGGCCCGGTTTTCCGGCTCGACGCCTTGCAGCTGGTACCACCAGGCGCGGGCGCAGAAAAGGTATGAACCAATCTCAGAAGCACGGATAGCGCGCATCGTAGCACATTTATTCTATCAGATTTTGCCCAAATTTCGTAAAGCGGAGCGAGAGCGTGGTCGAGGTGTAGTCATGCAGCATCGAGCCAAAGCGGGATTTGCTGAAACCGTGCTGGCGCAGGGTGTAAAACACCGGCACCTCGACGATCTTCAATTTCTGGCGAAAAGCGATATACGTCAGGCGGATAAAATACTCCCCGTAACCGCGAAAGATTACAGCCAAATCCAGCGAGAAGAGCGCCTGGCGACGCATGGCAAAGAATCCGCTCAGGCTGTCACGAATGCCGTCCCACAAGACCAATTGGATGAACCAGTTGTAGACCAGGCTGAAGATGTAGCGTTTCCGGTCTTCCATCCCGCCGCCCTTGACGAAACGCGAGCCGATCACCAGTTCGTACTCATCCAGGAGTTCGACCATCTGCGGGATGTTGGTCGGGCTGTGGTTGAAGTCGGTGTCCATGACCACGATCCTGTCCCCGCTCGATTGCTGGATTCCGTAGCGGATCGCCGTCGCCAGACCCCGTTCCTGCGTACGGACGAAACACCTGACCTGGACCCCCGGCCTGGCCGGATGCGCCCGGATGACCTCGGCGGTCCCATCCGGGCTGTTGTCGTCCACGACCAGGATTTCGATTTCCCGACCCAGGGGGAGCAGGCTGGTTTCTATGGCCGAGATCAGATTGGCGATGTTATCCCGCTCGCAATAGGTTGGTAAAATCACCGAAATATCCATGTCAGGCCATTTCCCTGATCGCCTGGACGATGCGCTGGATATCCTCTTCGCCGAGCGTGACCGCCGAGGGTAGGTTGATGCCGCGCCGCGAAAGATCTTCGGCCACAGGTAAAGAGATATCGGCCTGATACGGAGGCTGGACGTGGATCGGGTAGAAGAAGGGGCGGCTGTCAATATTCTGCTGGCGCAGGCTTAGCATCACTTCGTCGCGGCTGAGGGGAAAATCTTTCGCCAGCAAGATGGAATACATCCAGTAGACCGAAGTCGCCCAACTGGCTTCCGGCGGCAGCGTGATGGAGGCAATCTCACGCAGACCCTGGTTGTAGGTCGCGGCGATCCAACGTTTACGGGCGATGAATTCTTCAATGCGTTCCATCTGCGCCACGCCCAAAGCGGCCTGCAGATTGGTCATGCGGTAGTTGTAACCGATCTCGGTATGCCAGTAGCGCTTTTCAGGCGACATGGCATGGTCACGTAAGAAACGCACCTTCTCGGCCAGGGTGTCATCGTCGGTGGTCAGCAGGCCGCCCTCGCCGGTGGTGATGATCTTGTTGCCGTAAAAGCTGAAGGCGTTGATCTCCCCCAGGCTGCCGACGCGCTTTCCCTGGTAGCGCGCGCCGTGCGCCTCGGCCGCATCTTCGATCACGTGGAGGCTATGCTGCTTCGCCAGTTCGAGAATTGGGGCCATATTGGCCGGATGGCCGTAGATGTGGACCGGGATGATGGCGCGGGTGCGCGGCGTGATGCGGCGGGCGACATCCTGAGGGTCGAGGTTCCAGGTCTCGGCTTCGGAATCGGCGAAGACCGGGGTCGCGCCGGTGTAGTGGACGGCGTTGGCGGTGGCGATGAAGGTCAAGGTCGGGACGATGACCTCGTCACCTGGGCCGATCCCCAGGGCGACCAGCGCCAGGTGCAGGGCCGCCGTGCCGTTGCTGACCGCGATTCCATGTCGCACGCCGCAAAAATCAGCAAAACGCATCTCGAATTCGGGGATGTATTTTCCCAGCGAGGAGACCCAGCCCGAGCGGACGCACTCGCTGACGTATGCCGCCTCATTGCCGGATAAAAGGGGTTCAGAAATAGGGATGAAACGGTGGGGAGAATCCATACACTCCCATTTTAATCCATGTTCGCCTCTTGCATGGCACCAGTATTTTGGATGTCGTTCGCTCAAAGGTTGTCGGTTCTGCTCGCGCCGGATAGCCATATCCGGCGGTTGGAGCCTGGATTTGGCAATCCAGGCTGAGCGGTGGGGAGTTATCTAGGATTTTCTGACATCTGTTGCGTGCACACGGAAAACCATTGAAAAGACAACCGCGAGTATAATCGCGGCATGACGGATAAACGCCCGATCCTAAAATTTATCCAGGGTGGTTTTTCTGCCCTGGTCGAAGTCTTCTTCCTCCCCGCCCAGGGACGGTTTTTTGCCTGGTTTGACAGACTTTGGTCAGCCGCCCTTTATCTGTCAGGCCTGCTCCACTGGTGCTATTTTCTGAATTGGGGCAAGATCCCCTTCGACCTGCACGACTGGCTCGACGCCGGCGCCTATTTCAGTTTCCTGCGCCAGGCCGCGCTGACGAACCAACTGCCGCTGCATATTGGCTCGGCGCTCACCACCACTGACCGCTACCTGGCGCGCCCGGATACGCTGATCTCCCCGCAGGCTTACCTGCTGCGCTTCCTCGAGCCGGGACCTTTCACCCTGGTCAACGTGCTGATCTTGTACTCGGTCGGTTTCGTAGCCCTGATCTTGCTCAAAAAACGCTACAGCCTGGCTCCGGCGGCGTTCACCGCGCTGTTCGCTCTCTTCAACTTCAACGGTCACATCACCGCCCACTATGCCGTCGGCCACTCGGAATGGATCGGTTACTTCTTCCTGCCTTTCTTTGTGCTGCTCATCCTGAAAGTGCTGGAGGGCGAAAAAGCAGACTGGCGCTGGCTGCTGTTAGTCTCATTGACGCTCTTCGCCATCACCCTGCAGGGCGCTTTCCACTTCTTCTTATGGTGCCTGATCTTCCTGCTGGCCTGGGGAGTGTTCTCCCTAAAATATCTCGTTCCAGTTCTCGAAGCAATCGCTTTCAGCCTCCTGCTCAGCCTGTTCCGCCTGCTGCCGCCCGCCATCGAGTTTGCGGGGGGTGGAAAAGCCTTCATCTCCGGCTTCCCGACCGTCACCGATATGTTCGCCGCGCTGGTGGTGCTCAAATACCCAGCGGAAGCCCTCTCCGGCCCGTTAAAGTCGCTGGGCTGGTGGGAAGTGGATACCTACGTTGGCTTGATCGGCCTGGCCTTCCTGCTCTACTTCGGCGTTTATTACACCTGGCGTAGGCAAAGTCCCATCCGGTCGCTCCTGGCCCCGATTGCCGTGCTGACCTTCCTCTCGATAGGCCAAATTTACACCACCATCAATCACCTGCCTGTTCCCTTAGCAGACTCGGAGCGTGTGGCTGCTCGCTTCCTGATCGTCCCTGTTGTGGCGCTGATCATCCTGGCAGCTTTCAACTTCCAGGAATTTTTGACCGAAAGAGGCCGCTGCGGCCTATCCGAGCGCATCCTGAGCCTGGGGTTGCTGATCCTGATGGCGCACGACCTGTACCAGCACTCCCGCATCTGGCGGGTGACCAATATGTACAAGCTGTTCCCCAGCACGCCTGCCAATATCCAATCCAGCGTCGTCAATCACGCCGACCCGCTTTACATCACCGCCCTGACCGTTGGCGCGGCCGGCAGCCTGCTGACGTTGACCGCCCTCCTCATCCTGTCGCTGCGTGAACGGCAGTACGCAAAGAGGCGCATCGAGGAATAAACGACCATGTCAGAATTCCGCTTTTATCACCCCATCGAGGTCCGCTACGGCGACCTGGATCCGCAGGGCCACCTCAACAACGCCAAATACCTGACCTACTTCGAGCAAGCGCGCGTCCATTACCTCCTGCGCCTGGGCCTGTTCGAGAAGGGTCAGTCTTTCACGAATATCGGCATCATCCTGGCCGAGGTCAAAGTCACATTCCTCGCGCCGGTTCGATATGGCGCCGACTGTCGAGTCGGAATGCGCATCTCCCGCCTGGGCAACAAGAGCATGACCGCCGAATACACGCTAATGGATGCGGCCACCAACAAGGAGCTGGCGACCGGCTCGGCGGTGCTGGTGGGCTATGATTACCGGACGAACGAGACGATTCCCATCCCTGAGGAGTGGCGGGGAAAAATCGCAGAATTCGAAAAAATGACTGGTTTCTGATACACTTGTGCTAAAGGAGAGTACGATGAGCGAGATCATTTTTCTTGTAGAGGAAGCCCCCGAGGGCGGGTACACTGCTCGCGCTTTAGGGTTTTCTATCTTCACCGAGGCAGACACATGGCGAGAGTTGAAAGAGGCCGTGCAGGAGGCAGTCCGCTGCCATTTCGAAGAAGATACACAGCCCCATCTTATTCTGCTGCATGTCGTGAAAGAAGAAGTGGTGACAGTATGAGAATCCCACGCGACATCAGCGGCGATGAACTCGCTAGAGCATTGAAGCGTTTCGGATATGGAATTTCTCATCAAGTAGGAAGTCACATGCGCCTGACAACTTATCAAGAGGGAGAGCATCACGTTACCATTCCTCGCCACACAACGCTTCGCATTGGAACGCTCCACGCGATATTGCGTGATGTCGCCGAGCACCTGAAAATGGAACGTGATGAGCTAGTTGAAATGCTGTTTGGGAAATGATTATGGACCTTCCTACCGTTGACACTCCTTATCTGCTCGACTTCCTCACCAAACTTCTGAACACCCCCTCCCCGACCGGCTTTACCGAGCCTGCCATCTCGTTGACCGAGCAAACCCTCAAAGCTTTTCCCTTCCTGCAGCTCTCCCGCACCCGCAAGGGCGCGCTGGTGGCCGTCTGGCCCGGTGAACGGGCCGACGCCCCGCGCGCCCTGACCGCCCACGTGGATACGCTCGGCGCGATGGTCAAGGAGATCAAGCCCAACGGGCGGCTCAAGCTGACCAGGGTCGGGCATTTCGCCTGGAACACGGTCGAGGGCGAGGGCTGCACCGTCTTCGCCGCCAAAGGCCGCCAGGTGCGCGGCGCCATCCTGCTCGACAAGGCTTCCGGTCACGTGTACGGGGGCGAGGTCAACGAGACCAAGCGCGACGACGAGAACATGGAAGTCCGCCTGGACGCCCGCACCGAGTCGGAGTTCGAGACGCGCGGACTGGGCATCCAGGTCGGGGATTTCGTCGCCTTCGACCCGCGCGTCGAAGTGACGGCCGGCTTCGTCCGCTCACGCCACCTGGACGATAAGGCCGGCGTCGCGGCCCTCGTGGCTGCGGTCAAGGCGTTGAGCGACGCCACGCTGAAACCTGCCCAGACCACCTACCTGCACATCAGCAACTACGAGGAGGTCGGGCACGGCGCGGCGGCCGGCATCCCGCCCGAAGTCCACGAGCTGGTTGCGGTGGACATGGCCGCTGTCGGCGAGGGGCAGGCCTCGGACGAGTTCCACGCCACGCTGTGCGTCAAGGATACGGGCGGGCCGTACCACCACGGCCTGTCCACGCGGCTGCGTGAGCTGGCCGAGAAGCACGACATCCCCTACGTGGTGGACATCTATCCCTACTACGGCTCGGACAGTGAGGCTTTCTGGCGCGCCGGCGGCGACGTGGCGGCGGCGCTGATCGGCCCCGGCGTGGACGCCTCGCACAACTACGAGCGCACGCACACCGAGGCGCTGGTCGCCACTACCCAATGGATATTGGCGTATTTGCTCTCGGAATAGTTCAGCAAAGGAGAAGATATGTTTCAATACTCTGCCAAAGTAGTAAGGATCGTGGATGGCGATACCCTTTACCTGGATGTTGACCTGGGTTTCTTCATCCGCATGACAATTGACGTGCGCTTGAACGGCATCAATACGCCAGAGACGCGCGGCGCGAGCCGCGAGGCGGGGTTGAGATCGAAAGCCTATGTCGAGCAGATTGTCCCGGTGGGCAGCACGGTCGTTGTACAAACCTACAAGGCCGAGAAGTATGGCCGCTACCTGGCCGACATCTGGTACCTGCCCGGCGCGACCGATCGGGATGAGATCAAAGCCAAAGGCCGCATGCTTAATCAGGAACTGCTGGATAAAGGTCTGGCCGTACCATACAACCCATAGGAGAATCCCATGCTTCTGGACGCCAGCCTTCCCCCCGTCAGCCTGTCCGCCGTTCCCGAAATCGCCCGCGCCGCCGAAGCGATGGGCTTCGACGCCCTGTGGACGACCGAGACGCAGCACGACCCGTTCCTGCCCTGCGCGCTGATCGCCGAACATACGCAGAAGCTGAACTTCGGCACGGCGATTGCCGTCTCGTTTGCGCGCAGCCCGGCGAATTTAGCCTACACTGCCTGGGACCTGGCGGCGCAGTCCGGCGGACGCTTTATTCTTGGCTTGGGCACCCAGGTCAAGGCGCACATCGAGCGCCGCTTTGGGATGCCCTGGCCCGCATCCGTGACCGGCAAACTGCGCGAGCAAATCGCCGCCATCCGTGCCTTCTGGGATTGCTGGCAGAAGGGCACGAAACTGGATTTCCGCGGCGAATACTACAAGCTGACGCTTATGTCGCCGTTCTTCAATCCCGGACCCCTCCCCTCGCTCCCCTCCCTTTCCAGGGGAGGGGCCGGGGGTGAGGTCGGGGGTGGGATTATCCCCATCTACATCGCCGGAGTCAACACCGGTCTGGCGAAACTGGCCGGGGAGATCTGCCAGGGCTTCCATGCCCATCCATTCAACAGTCCGCGCTACCTGCGCGAGGTGATCCTGCCTGCCATCGAAGCAGGTAGGCAGAAGGCTGGGCGCAAGCGTGAAGATATCCAGGTTTCAGTCACAGGCTTCGTGGCGACCACGCCCGAAGAGCAGAACTTCTGCCGCGCCCAGATTTCGTTCTACGCCTCCACCCCATCCTATCGCCCGGTGATGGCCTTGCACGGCTGGCAAGAGGTGGCCGAGAAGCTCTCCGCCCACGCCTCCAAAGGCGAGTGGGGCGAGATGTTTGGGCTGATCAGCGATGATATGCTGCGCGAGTTCTGCCTGATCACCCCCGAAGCTGAACTGGCGGATGCCCTCAAAGAACGCTATGCCGGCATCGCTGACCGGCTGACGCTCTACCTGCCCTTCACGCCTGGTGAGAAAGATAAGTTCTGGTCAATAATGGTTCAGAAGATGGTATAATAATAGTATGACTTTCGGAAAGTATGACTTTTCAAGGAGCAGGCAATGAGTGTGTATGTGCGTGTCCAGGAAAAGGGGCAAGTCACTATCCCCACCCGCTTCCGCAACAAACTCAAGTTGAAGAAGGGGGATACGGTCATGTTTGTAGAGACTAAACAAGGCTTGCTGATCAAGCCGGCTGAAGTCATTGTTTCGGAAGCGCTTGACGAAATCGGCAAGGCGCTGAAAGCAGAAGGAATCACTCTTGAAAAGTGGATCGAGAAAGGCCGGGAATTTCGTGCCGAAATGCTTATGGAAGAGTATGGTTTCAAAGCAGATGAATTAGAAGAAGACCGATAATGCTTCGTGCTTTCTTCGACTCGAGCGTTCTCTTTTCCGCAGCGTATTCGAAAACAGGCCATGCACATGACCTGGTTCGGATAAGCGCACAAGGGGATTTGATCATTGTGGTGAGCAATTTTGTGGTTGGCGAGGCGCGCCACAATCTTTCGGATTTGAAAGTTCAAAAACTAACAGATTTGGATCAAATTCTTTCAAAAGCCAGCATCGAGATCGTGCATGTGGCTAAAGAAGAAATTATAGATGCGGCTCACCTCATTGTACTGAAAGACGCCCCCATCCTGGCCGCCGCCAAAGCCGCCAAGGTGGATATGCTCGTCTCGCTGGATAAGAAGCACATCCTGGGCCGCCCCGAACTCGCAGATTACATCGGGGCGGCGATTTTATCCCCAAAAGAGGCGATCGAGCACATCCGGGGGTATGACAAACTCTAATCTTCCTCATACAAAAATCCCCTCGCTTTTTGGTACAATCAATCCAGATACTTCTTGTCTGATTGAGGGTAGGACAAAATGACATTTTGTCCTACTTCAGCAGGAGACCTTATGGCAAGCATGGAACGTTTCACACAGCGCGCGCGCAGGGTATTGAGCCTGGCGCATCAGGAAGCCGAGCGCACCCGTCAGGGAATGATCGGCACCGAGCATCTCCTTCTCGGCTTGTTGGAAGAAGAAGGCGGTGTCGCCGGACGTGTTTTGCACGAATTGGGGCTGGAATCCGAACGCATGCGCGAGATCGTGGCGCGCGTCTCAGGTGAAGGCAATTACCGGGGCGGCAAGATCGAGCTTGCCCCCGATACCCAGCAGGTACTGGAATTTGCGATTGACGAAGCCCGCCGCATGGGACACCAGTACATCGGCACCGAGCACATCCTGCTCGGCCTGGTACGCTTCGAAGGCGCGGGGATGGGAATCCTGAGAAAACTGGGCGTGACCCCCGACCAGATCCGCCGCCAGACGCGCCGCGTGCTCCAGGAATCCAGCCAGACGCCCGTGCCGGAAGGCGTTGGGCCGCGCGGCAAACAGCAGCCCAAGACTCCGCTCATTGACCAGCTCGCCACCGACCTGACCACCCTGGCCGAGGAAAGCAAACTGGACCCGGTCATTGGCCGCCAGATGGAGATCGAGCGCGTCATCCAAATACTGGCGCGGCGCACCAAAAACAACCCGGCGCTGATCGGCGAACCGGGCGTCGGCAAGACGGCCATCGTCGAGGGGCTGGCGCAACGCATCATCGAGGGCGATGTCCCTGCGCCGCTGCTGAACAAGCGCGTGCTCAAACTGGACGTTGGTTCGCTGGTGGCCGGCACGATGTACCGCGGCCAGTTCGAGGAACGACTGAAGCGCGTCATTGACGAACTCAAGAAATCCAAATCTATTTTGTTCATTGACGAAGTCCACATGCTGGTCGGGGCCGGCGCGGCCGGTTCCGCCGTGGACGCGGCTAATATCCTGAAACCGGCGCTTTCGCGCGGCGAGTTGCAGTGCATCGGCGCTACCACGCTGGACGAGTACCGCAAGTACATCGAATCTGACGCCGCGCTGGAGCGTCGCTTCCAGCCCATCGTCGTGGACGAGCCGACCGTGGACGAAACCATTGACATTCTCAAAGGTGTGCGCAAGATGTACGAGGAGCATCACCACCTCGTCATCTCGGATGAGGCCGTCGAAGCCGCGGCCAGGCTCTCGTCCAGGTACGTGACGGAGCGATTCCTGCCGGATAAAGCCATTGACCTGATTGACGAGTCCGCTTCGCGCGTGCGCATGTATAAGTCCGACGCGGCCAAATCGGCCAAGGATATTTACAGCCAGTTGAAGCAGGTGCGCGCCGGCCGCGCCCTGGCCGTCGAGGAAGGAAAGCCGGAAGAAATCCAGACCTGGCAGGAGCAGGAAACCAGCCTGACCGGCCAGTTGGAAAAAATGCGCACCGCCTGGGACCGCGCCAACAGCCCGGTGGTCAGCGCCAACGACATCGCCGAGGTGGTCGCCATGTGGACGGGTGTGCCGGTCATGCAGATTGCCGAGGCAGAGTCGCAGCGTCTGCTCAAGATGGAAGAGGAACTGAACAAGGCCATCATCGGCCAGGGCGAGGCGATCAAGGCCATCGCCAAGGCGGTGCGGCGGGCGCGGGCGGGACTCAAAGACCCGCGCCGGCCGATTGGCTCGTTCATCTTCCTTGGCCCGACCGGCGTCGGCAAAACAGAATCGACCAAGGCCCTGGCTAAGTTCATGTTCGGCAGCGAGGATGCCCTCATCCAGCTCGACATGTCCGAGTTCATGGAAAGACATACAGCTTCGCGGTTGGTCGGCGCGCCGCCCGGCTACATTGGCTACGAGGATGCCGGCCAATTGACCGAAGCCCTGCGCCGCCGCCCGTACTCCATCGTGGTTTTCGACGAGGTCGAGAAGGCGCATCCCGAAGTGCACAACATGCTGTTGCAAATCATGGAAGAGGGCCACCTCTCCGATGCGCGCGGCCACACGGTGGATTTCCGCAACGCCATCATCGTCATGACCACCAACGTCGGCGCGGAGGAGATCAAGAAGCAGACCTCGCTCGGCTTCCAATTGAAGCGCGACGAGAAAACCGAGGAGCGCCTGTCCTACGAAGAGATGCGCAAGAAGCTGACCGAGTCGCTCAAGAGGGTATTCCGCCCGGAATTCATCAACCGCGTGGATAGCATCATCGTCTTCCGCGCCCTGAACAAGGATGACATCCGCCAGATCGTGAACCTGGAATTGAACAAAGTAACGGAACGCCTGGTCGAGCATGAGGTGACGCTGACCGCCAGCGAGGCGGCCCTCGACCTGTTGGCGGAGCAGGGTTACGACCCGGAGATGGGCGCCCGTCCCTTACGGCGCATCATTCAACTCAAGGTGGAGGATCCGCTCTCGGACGCGCTGCTCGCCGGGACGTTCCATGAAGGCGATACGATTTTAGTGGATGTGGAGGAAGAAGAGGTAATGCTGAGGCGGGCAGAGGAACCCGAAAAAACACTCGAAACGGTCGTATAAACACGGCAGAAAATCCATTCCCAATGAACAAGAGCGCAGGCGATGATCCTGCGCTCTTGGTTTTTATTTTCTGGCAAACTCGTCCACTGGGTCAGAATAATTTCACTCATCCAACCACTCTAAGGCTTTTTCCACATTTTGCGGCGTGACGTGATAAGCGCGGCCCGCACTGATGTCTGCTTCGGCGTCACGGATGTGCTTCTGCCATTGTTCTGTCCAAAAATAGGCCTGATTGTCTTTCCTTCCGGAAAGTTCCCGCAGTAAGGCCCCAATATGCTGGAAAGCAGCATAACTATTGCAGAATTTACAGCGGACGAGCGAGCTTTTCCCGTCCACCTCCAGCGGCGCGCCGCAGGAGGGACAATTCAGGGTGGTGGGGGTGTTATCGGGCAGACGATCTCATCCTCAAGGGTTTTCAGCAAATCAATCATACTCAGCGGATAACCTGAGACAATATTTTCCTCGCTTCCAATGTGAACGTGATGCGGGAAATTGCCTAACTCATGGTGGTCAGTAGTGCTGTCCCATCGCCGCCCCGTAAGATTTGCAGACGGGAGACAATGCGTTGCTGCATCTTGCAAAAGATGTTAAGTCGGCGCTGTCAGGCATTTGTCCAGTCTGAAAACTTCTCCAGAATTCTTCGGGTGACATGTTGTACTGTTGTTCGAACCGAGCGAGAGCCTCATTAACCCGCGCCAAATCTGCTCCATCGCGGGCAATCTGACGTTCGATGACTTTCCTTAGGGCATTATCTAAAAAAGTATCGCGGAATCCGGACTTATAAAGGTGTTCAAGACGTTGGATATCCAAGTTAGAAGCAATTGCCATCGTTCACCTCCACCTGAATTATAATACAGACATGTCCAAAACCCACACCCGTTACGTCTGCCAGCAGTGCGGACGCGTCTCCGCAGGATTTATGGGACGCTGCCCACAGTGCGGCGAATACAACAGCATGGTCGAAGAAATCGTAGCCGAAGAGCCGCTCGGCAAGAGCGTCATGCGCGGCTTGAGCGGACTGTCGTCGCCGCGACGGCTGGCCGAGGTTAGCAGCGAGACCGAGGAGCGCATCCCGCTGCCGATGGGTGAGTTCGCCCGCGCGCTGGGCGGCGGCATCGTCCCCGGCTCGATCGTGCTGGTTGGCGGCGACCCCGGCATCGGCAAATCCACGCTGATGCTGCAAATGACCCTCGAAATGGCGAACAGGCTCCGTGTCCTGTACGTGTCCGGCGAGGAGTCCGAGCGGCAGATAAAGATGCGCGCCGTCCGTCTCGCGGGGAGAAATTCGGCCTTGCCGAAGGATTTGTTCCTCGTCACTGAGACCAATCTGGATGTGATTTTTGACCACGTCGCGGCGGTCAAACCGGACCTTTTGATCGTCGACTCGATCCAAACCGTCTACCTGCCGGAGATGGAATCCGCGGCCGGCTCGGTCTCGCAGGTGCGCGAATCGGCCAACCGGCTGCGCGAACTGGCCAAGTCGTCCGGCCCGGCGGTGTTCGTCATCGGGCATGTCACCAAAGAGGGGACGATTGCCGGGCCGCGCGTCCTGGAGCACATCGTGGACACGGTGCTGTACCTGGAGGGCGACCGCTTCCAGGCTTACCGCCTGCTGCGCTCGGTCAAGAACCGCTTCGGGGCGACGGCCGAGGTGGGCGTCTTCGAGATGAGCGAACGCGGCCTGGCCGAGGTGACCAATCCTTCGGAGGCCTTCCTGGCCGAACGGATGGTCAACGCGCCGGGTTCTGCGATTGCCGTCACAATGGAGGGCACGCGCCCGTTGCTGGTGGAGATCCAGGGCCTGACCAGCCCGGCGCAGTTCGGTAATGCGCGCCGCACAACCAACGGCGTGGACTACAACCGTTTGCTGATGCTGGCTGCGGTGCTCACCCGCCGCTTGAACCTGCGTCTGGCCGAGCAGGATGTGTTCGTGAACGTGGTCAGCGGGATCAAGATTGACGAACCCGCCGCCGATCTAGCCATTGCCGCGGCGGTCGCCTCTTCGATGCGCGATTTGCCCGTGCGCGCCGAGGCGGTGCTGATCGGCGAGATCGGCCTGGCCGGTGAACTGCGCATGCCCGGGCAGATGCCCGTCCGCCTGCGCGAGGCCGCCAAACTGGGCTTCAAGACGGCCATCGTCCCCAAACGGCTGCGCAAGGGCGAACCCTGGCCGGAGGGGATCGAGATCGTCGAGGCGCGCTCGGTCTACCAGGCGCTGGAGGCAGGGTTTGGGATTCAGAAGGAGTCGCCGAAAGTGAGGAAGGTGGCGTAAGTTTCATCCCTTTCTCTTAGCCAATTCTATTAAAATTCTACGTAAATCTACATTGACGGGATGTGGGCATGTGATAAAACAACCAAGCACTCCACCACAACTAGGAATAGCCAACATAAATTTTGCAAGGAGGATAAGCGCATGAAAGCCACAGCGCCAACACTGGTCAGTTTTGCTGTGACCAGAGAATGCAACCTGAAGTGCAAACATTGCTACAGTCAGTCCATCGATTCA
>Ga0210047_1000344_pt1 | contig 18854 bp, 25 predicted proteins | sample CryGeyCG2014_300_3_FD_185453 | JGI IMG/M metagenome (GOLD analysis project Ga0210047, IMG submission 185453) | Groundwater microbial communities from aquifer - Crystal Geyser CG01_land_8/20/14_3.00 (SPAdes) (version 2) | ecosystem: Environmental > Aquatic > Deep subsurface > Groundwater | place...
GGAGTGCGGCGACTCCTGTCGCCGCGAAGATCAGGCGAAGTCAGGAGACTTCGCAGTCCGGGAGGAAGCAATGATCTACGGCGAACGCATCCGCCTGCGCAGTGTGGAACGGGAAGATATTCCCTTTTTTGTCGGCTGGTTGAACGACCCTGAGGTGATCGAGAACCTGATGATGAGACTGCCCATCTCCACCGCCGATGAAATCCGCTGGTTCGAGAAGTTGGCCGACCTCGCTCCAGAAGAGAAACCGCTGGCGATTGAAATCCAGTCTGGGGATGGCTGGCGGCTCGTCGGCAACAGTGGCTTCCATAATATCCAGTGGGCGAACCGCTCTGCCGGGATTGGTCTCTTCATCGGCGATAAATCCATCTGGAATCACGGCTATGGCACAGAAGTGGTTTGCCTGCTGCTCAAGCACGGCTTCGAGACCCTCAACCTGAACCGTATTTACCTGCACGTTTACGAGCCGAACAAACGCGCCATCCGTACCTACGAGAAAGCTGGCTTCGTCCTCGAAGGACGCTTGCGGCAGGGACGATACAAAAACGGCCAGTATCAGGATGAATTCATCATGAGCGTCTTGCGTTCGGAATGGGAGGCGCGTCGTGGAATGGAGTAGCTATGCTCCCGCGTTCGCATGAGATGAGAGTTTACGGCGGCATCAAATTGTATGCCGGAACGTCCTTCCCCGACCTGGCTCAGAAGATCGCCGATCACCTCGGCGAGGAGCTGTGCGGGCGGGACATCGTCCTTTTCCCCAACGACAACCTGTTCGTCAAACTGCACGGCAGCGTGCGCGGCCAGGATGTATACGTGATCCAGACCACCTCCGCGCCTGTCCAGCGGAATCTGATGGAGCTTCTCATCATGCTCCAAACCCTGCGGCTGGATTCGGCGGCGCGCATCACCGCGGTCATCCCTTACCTGTGTTATGGACGCTCGGACAAAAAGGACCAGCCGCGCATCCCGATCACTTCCCGTTTGGTGGCGGACATGATCGAGGTCGCCGGTGCGGATCGCTACATGACCCTCGACCCGCACGCCGGACAAGTCCAGGGCTTTTTCTCCATCCCCGGCGACGTGCTGACTGCCTCGCATCTCATTACCGATTACGTCAACCAGAACATCCGGCCTGACTTGACAGACCCGGTCGTCGTGACCGTGGACCTGGGCTATGCTAAGAAAGGCCGCAACATCGCTTCCGATATTGACGTGCCGATTGCTTTCATCGAGAAGCGCCGCGCGGCCAACGACGCCAGCGCCGAGGCGCTGACCATCATCGGCAGCGTCAAAGACCGGGATGTGATCCTGGTGGACGACGAGATTGATACCGGCGGCTCGGCGGCGCAGGCTGTCCATCTCGTCAAAGAGGGTGGCGCACGGCGCGTGTACGTCGTCTTTGTCCATCCGGTCTTCTCAGCGAACGCCGCCGAACGACTGGCCGCCCTGCCGGTGACCAAATTCATCACCACCGATACTGTCCCCCTCCCGCCCGAAAAGCGCGCCCTGTTGGGCGACCGGCTGACAGTCATTTCGGTCGCGCCGCTGCTGGGCGAGGTCATCCGCCGCGCTCACGAAGGACGCAGCGTTGGAGAAATGTTCAACGAGTAAGTTTTCCAGTGCTCCCGTGTTCCAGTGTCATGTGACACAGGAACACTTGACACGGGAACACATTTTCACTTCACAAGGAGGAATCTATGAAAGGCAACGAAAAGATCATTGAAAGATTAAACACCCTGCTGGCCGACGAACTGACGGCCATCAACCAATACATCGTGCACTCGGAGATGTGCGCCAATTGGGGTTATGACAAACTCCATGCGGTCTTCGAAAAGCGCGCCATTGACGAGATGAAGCACGCCGAAAAGCACATTGCCCGCCTCTTGTTTTTGGAGGGGCGGCCGATCGTCAGCAACCTGAACAAGATCAACATCGGGCCGGATGTCGAGACGCAGCACAAGAACGACTGGGCTGCCGAGGAAGGCGCGATCAAAGTCTACAACGATGCCGTCCGCCTGGCTGTCGAACTCGGCGACAACGGGACGCGTGAAATGCTGGAGGCGATCCTCAAGGATGAGGAAGATCACATTGACTGGATCGAAGCGCAACTCGACCAGATCAAGCAGATGGGCATCCAGGCGTATCTGTCCGAGCAGGTCTCATAAAGAGCAGTATTCAGTATTCAGTTTTCAGTGACTGATTACTGAATACTGAACACTGATCACTGGCACATGCCCGAACTTCCCGAAGTCGAGACCATCGTCCGTGCCCTGCACCCGGCCCTGGTCGGCAAAACGATTCTTTCTGCCGACCTGCGATGGCCGCGCACTCTGGCCGCGCCATCCCCGCTTGCCTTTGCCCGCCGCGTCAAAGGCCAGAAGATCGAGGAAGTCTCTCGCCGCGCAAAATACTTCATCTTTCATCTTTCATCCCTTCGAGAGCCTCAGGGCAAGCCCTTCAGCCTTCTCATCCACCTGCGCATGAGCGGCGATCTTCAAGTCAGAGAGGGCAGCTACGCTCCGCAAAAACACGACCGCCTGATCCTCTTCCTCACGGATCACGCATCACTCGTCACGCATCACGCCTCACGCATCACGCCCGACGCAACACTCGTCTTCAACGATGCACGCAAATTCGGGCGCGTCTGGCTGACCGCGGAGCCGGACGAAGTGCTGGGCGACCTCGGCCCGGAGCCGCTTGATCCATCCTTCACGCCGCAAGCCTTCTACGAGCGCCTGCACAAGCGCCATCGCCAACTCAAGCCGCTGCTGCTCGACCAGACCTTCATCGCTGGCCTGGGCAACATCTACACCGACGAGGCCCTGCACGCGGCGCGCCTGCATCCTCTTTCGCCATCGAACTCGGTCACGCCGCAGCAGGCTGAGGGTCTGTGGCGAGCCGTGCGCGCGGTGCTCGAAGAGGGCATCCGCAGCAATGGCGCCAGCATTGACTGGGTCTATCGCGGCGGCGAGTTCCAGGATCACTTCCGCGTCTACGGGCGCGAGGGGCAACCCTGTCCGGTCTGCGGGACTGGAATCGAACGGTTGACGGTGGGTCAGCGCGGGACGCATTTCTGCCCAAACTGTCAGCCGCTCGAGGGAGATTGACTATGGAATGGAATCTGATAACGATTGGCCTGCTCCTGGTTGTGCTGATCATCGGCTACTTGATCGGCCTGCTGGAGGCCAGGCTGAAAAGCGCCAGGAAAGAAGGGCCGCCTGCCAGGCTTGCTGCAAATAAAACTCTCCCCTCCCTGGAGGGCGAGATCGAGGTCTTGCGCGCCTGGCGAACCAACACCGGGAAATTAGATTTGGAGATGGACGGCCAAAGAATCGAAAGCAAGGAGATGCTGCTACCCGAGCAGCGTCGCAGGTTGGTCAATCTCCTGCTCGAACTGCGTCCCTGGTTGGGAGCCGCTCCGGATTCGCCGCTTGCTCGCCCCGGCCAGGAACAGCCAGCCAGGCCGCCTATCCCAGCCAAAACCAAAGAGCCAAAGGTGGAACAACCTGCCGTGGCTCCCTTCAGCATCGTGGCGCAAATTGACCAGATCCTGCAAGACGGGCTGGCCGGCACACCGCTGGCAGGCAAAGGCATTCATTTGCAGGAATCGCCGGAAGGGGGCGTGATCGTTTGGGTTGGATTACAGCGTTTCGAGGGGGTAGATGCCGTCCTCGACCCGCAGGTCAAAGCCGCCATCCGACAGGCTGTGGAAGCGTGGGAAAAGAAGTCGTAATAAAATTTGCTCTCACAGGCTTTTTACCAAATACAATTTCCCTCTTTCAAACCCGCGTTCGAGATAATACCGGCGCGTCCCCACCGCAGCAATAACTGCCATGCGCTGGAAGCCATGCGCTCGGGCGATCTTCTCCGCCTCCTCAAGCAGCCGCGTGCCGAGGCCCGTGTGCTGCGCGGCGCCGTTCCCTTCTTCCCCCACCGGCAGCGATTGGCCGTAGATATGCACCTCGCGGATAATGGCCGCGCCATCCAGGTCGCTCAATCCTGTTGAAGGCGAATCCGCATTCGGCAAGCAGAGGCGCAGGAAACCGGCGATCTTATCCTCCAACGTTACGAAGGATAGAAAATGCTCCTCCGCGCCGTCAGCCGGATAGGCCAGATCATTCAACTCCAGCGCGCTCGTCTCTACAGTCTGCCCGCGCACCTCGCGGCAGCGGATGCAGTTACAGCGCGTCCCGCGCCGCCGCAGCTCGGCGTGAATGTCTTGCCGCAGGCTGGTGCGTTTGTTGCCGGCCACCACGTGTGTCGAAGGTATATCGCGCACCACGCGGTTGACGCGGCAATAGCGCGGGATGGTCGGCTTGATGTCCGCGATGAGAGCCAACAGTTCTTCCTGGGTGTACGGCTGGTATTCGCCGCGTCGCCAGTATTCATATAATGGGGCGTTTTCCAGCAATTGCGTCGGGTAGATTTTGATCTCGTCGGGGCAGAGACCATCCCACAGGCGGGGAAAATCGAGGCGGTCAGAGTCGAGCGTTGCGCCCAGCAGGTTGGGCATCCAGTGCAGGACGATCTTGAACCCCGCCGCGCGCAGCAGTGCAACGGAGCGGTGCGTCTCGGCGGCGCTATGTCCACGCTTGTTGATTTCCAGGATGTGATCGTCCAGGCTCTGCGCGCCCATTTGCACCTTGGTCACGCCCAGGTGGCGGAACCAGGCCAGCTCATTCGGGGTAATCTCGTCCGGGCGGGTCTCGACGGTCAGGCCGACGTCGCGGTGCAGGGCGGTCTCGTTAAGGGTGTGGGCCAGACCTAACCCCCCCGTCCCCCCTTCCCTGGAAGGGAAGGGGGGTGAAGGGGGGTTAGGTCCATTCATCGCCTCAAAGCAACGACGCACAAACCATTCCTGGTAGTCGCGCCGGTACGCCGACCACGTTCCGCCCAGGATGAGCAGCTCGATCTTGTCGGTCGGGTGACCAACCGCCTCCAGCGTCTCCAGCCGTGATTTCACTTGAGCATACGGGTCGAAGTTGTGTTCGACGGCGCGCATCGCCCCGGGTTCATCCGAGAGGTAGCTCTTGGGCATACGCGCCTCATCCGGGCAGAAAATGCACTGGCCGGGGCAGGGATAGGGCTTGGTCAGCACGGTGACGGTGGTCACGCCGGAAAGTGTGCGCACCGGCTTGAGGCGGATGCGCGCCAGCAGGCCCGGGTCGGCTTGCCAGGCGCCGCTCTCGACCAGTTGGTTGTACGCCGCCACCAGCACCGACTTGCTGATGTATCCCCCCTTTACCGGATGCCGCCGCACCGCCTCGGCCACCGGGCGTCCGCCGCGCACTTCGTCGAGAACCAGGCGCGCCAGAGCCAGCTTTTCGGGCGTGAGAGTGCGGAGTTGTTGGAAGGTGCTTTTCTTGACCATCGCAGTATAATCAGAGCATGGATTCGGCTACAGCCGCTCGGCTGCTCGATCTGAATAAACAATTCTACCAGACCTTTGGGCGTGAATTTTCTTCCACGCGGCAGCGCCTCCAGCCCGGCGTGTTGCGGGTGTTGGACAGGTTGACTGGCGATGAATCCATCCTCGACCTGGGCTGCGGCAATGGCGAACTGGGCCGCGAACGGATGCGGCGCGGGCACCGCGGCCCGTACACCGGCCTGGACTTCAGCCTGCTTCTGCTCGAAGTCGCCCGCCATGGCTGGGAAGACGCTCCGGCGACGTTTATTCGCGCTGGTTTGACAACCGCAGACTGGGAAAAGCGGGTCGTCTCATCAACGAACCAGCCTTTTGATCTGGTAACAGCCTTTGCCGTGCTGCATCACATTCCAGGCCAGGATATGCGCTTGAATATTTTGAACAAGGTGCGCGGACTGTTGCGCGAAGGCGGACACTTCATCCATTCCGAGTGGCAATTCTTGCACAATGAAAAGCTCAAATCCCGCATTCAGTCGTGGGAAGATGCAGGGCTTTCGCCGGAAGCTGTGGATGCCGGCGATTACCTGCTCGACTGGCGCAGCGGCGGGCGCGGTCTGCGCTACGTGCACCACTTCGACGAGGCGGAGTTGAACGCCCTGGCCGCGGCGAGCAGGTTCCGGGTCCAGGAAACGTTCTACGCCGACGGGCAGGACGGTAGATTAGGGTTGTATCAGGTTTGGGAGGTCGTATGAAAACGAAAGAGGAGATCGTCACCAACTGGCTGCCGCGCTATACCGGCGTCCCGCTGGAAGAGTTCAGCAAGTACATCCTGCTGGTCAACTTCGAGAATTACCTGCACCTGTTTGCCGATATGCACGGCGCGCCGATCCGTGGGCTCGAAAAGCCAATGCCCAACGCCACGGCGGACGGCATCACGATGATCAACTTCGGTATGGGCAGCGCCAACGCCGCCACCGTCATGGACCTGCTCTCAGCCATCAAGCCAAAGGCCTGCCTGTTCCTGGGCAAGTGCGGCGGGTTGAAGAGGAAGAACAAACTGGGGGATTTGATCCTGCCCATCGCAGCCTTGCGCGGCGAGGGTACCTCGAACGATTATTTTCCGCCCGAGGTGCCGGCCCTGCCGGCCTTCAACTTGCAAAAAGCTGTCTCGACCACCATCCGCAATTACCAGCGCGACTACTGGACCGGCACGGTCTACTCGACCAATCGCCGCGTCTGGGAGCACGACGAGGAGTTCAAGAGCTACCTGCGCCGCATCCGGGCCATGGCTGTGGACATGGAGACGGCCACGATTTTCATCACCGGCTTTTATAACAAGATTCCCAGCGGCGCACTGCTGCTGGTCTCCGACCAGCCGATGATCCCGGAGGGCGTCAAGACCGCTGCGTCCGACGAGAAGGTGACGCAAGAATACGCCGATCTGCACCTGCGCATCGGCATTGACTCACTCAGTGAGATCATCAACGACGGGTTGACCGTCAAGCATCTACGGTTTTAGCCACAGATGAGGGAGACTATCCGCCGCTGCAAACCGCCGCAAGTTTTGATGACAATACGCATCCTTTCACGTGACACTCCACACTAATCCGCAGTAAGAGGGGGTAGTACAATATATTCGTGATGGCGAATATATCATCTGTTGAAGAAATAGCCAAATTTCTGCAAACCATCGGCCAACCTGCCCGGATGCAAATCCTGCTGGCTATCGGCCATGGCGAGACTTGCGTCTGCCACCTGGAAGCCACCTTTGGTTGGAGGCAGGCCTATCTCTCCCAGCACCTGATGGCACTGCGCAAGGCGGGCGTCCTTTTGGCACGCCGTGATGGACGGTACATCCATTACCGGGTAGCGAACCCAGCCTTTCTTGATCTTATCCGCCAGGTGGCGCAAATCCAGGGCGCGACCCTGCCCGAACTGGCTCCCTCGCCGGAATGCGGCTGCCCGAATTGCCGTTGCAAGCGAGAAGAAACATGAAGAAAGCCCTTCAGGTAGCCCTGGAAGATTCCGACATAATCGAGTTGATGCGCATCCTTCTGGATGAGGATGCCGAGGGTGCGTTGATCTTCCTGCAAACGCACTTTAAGGGTAAAGCCCGTGATCTGCTGGAAGGCGGCTGAAAAGTGCAAATCAACGTCCCCGGTACGGGCGACATCCAGGTGACAGGCAACTTGTTCAAGAAATGACTTACCTCGACTCGATTACTCCGGTACGTACCCTGCCCTGCCTGGCCGAACCGGGCAAGATGATCGTCATTGGCAAACCCGCCCGGATGCTGGAAGAGGTTTTGCCGTATCTGGCAACCCTGCCCGGCATTATCGCCTTCAACCCGGAACAAGGCACGCTGACCTTTCGGCGCCAGCCCGGTTTTCTCACCATCCAGCGCGACCAGGTGTACATCACACAGGTCAAAGATGTTCAAGAAGGGCTTGAACTGCTTACCGCGCTGACCGAGAGCATCAATGCGGTTTGGGAACATCGGCAGGAATTGGTCGCGGTCACAGCCTCGAAACGCACGCCTCGCCCGCTCGATATCTGGTCGCTCCTGCCGCAGACCAATTGCAAGCAATGCGGCGAGGCCACTTGTATGGCCTTTGCGGTGGGTCTGCTCCAGCAGAATCGGACGCTGAATGAATGTCCGCTTCTCGCCTCTGACCTTAATTTAGCCGACCGCCGCGTCGCACTCGAAGCCATGTTGTGAGCATGACCCAAAAAGGAGTAAGAAATGCCTGAATTTCTTGAAACCACGGTTGACAAGTTCACCTTCAAAGTTGCTATAGACCGCCTCTATAACGAGGAGGGTATCTGGGCTAAACCGGAAGGGAATCTCATTCGGATTGGCTTGTCCGATTTCTTGCAGCAGCGCAGCGGCGATGTAGCCTTTGCTGAGGTCAAGACAGTGGGCACGCAGGCAGCCTTTGATGATGAAATCGCTGTCGTCGAGACCATCAAGGTCAATATCAGCCTGACCAGCCCTGTGACGGGCAAAGTGGTCGAGGTCAATCCGGCCATGGCGACTGCTCCCGAAGCTATTAATCAGGACCCCTATGGGGCCGGTTGGCTGGCAGTGGTCGAGACAACGGAATGGGAGGTTGACAAGGCCAAGCTGTTAAACCCCCAGGCCTACTTTGCCAAAATGAAAGTGGAAGCCGAACAGGAGGTCAAAAAAGCATGACCGGTCAAAACCGTAAATCCCGTGTGGTTATTGTCCCGTGCAGCGGGATCGGCAAAACGTATGGCACCGTCAGCCGCGAAGCCGCTTACGATGTCATCGAAGATTTGCGTCCTAAAGAAACACAACTGGTTGCGCTCTCCATGCTTGTCCTGGGAGACGAAGCGGCCCGCGCCGCAGTGGCGCAGAATCCGGCCATCACAATTGACGGCTGCAAACTGGCCTGTGCAACCAAGATGGTGAAAGAGAGCGGCGGAACCGTCGCCCAGGATTTTGCCGTTCTGGATGTGTACCGCCGTTACAAGCAGTTCAAGCCGCAGGGAATCGCCGAACTCAACGAGGGCGGGGAACAACTGGCCCATACCCTGGCCGAGGAGATTGCCGGGATTGTGGACAAGCTTGCCGTTGGTGGCGAAGGAGGCCAGAATGGTTGACCTGCCGAAGAAGAAAGTGGGCATTGTGTCCTGCTCCGGCGAAGAATTGGCTGAAGGAACGGTGACACGCCTGGCTGCGCTCAGAGTATTGGAACAACTGCGTCCCGCCGACACGGTAACAATCTGCCTGCCGCTCTTCCTGGCGGGCGGCGAAGGAGACCGGGCGTTTGCCAGGTTTTATCCCACCATCGCCGTGGACGGCTGCGAATTACACTGTGCGGCGCGTGCAACCGAGATGTATTCCAGCAAACCGGCCGCGAGTGTGATGGTACGGGAGCTGGTCGCGGAAAATGGCCTCGGCCAACCTGAGGGGAGACGGCGGCTGAACCCCGCTGGACTTCAAGCAGTGGATGTGACCGCCAAACGCATTACAGTGTTGGTGGACGAACTGCTCGGAAAACATTGGGACCGGCAAGCGGGTACTTTTGTCGAGCCGCAAGCGGACTCCGCCGTTCCGGAAAACACCGAAGAAACCGGGAAAGTGGCTGCCTGTTCCTGCGGTTCGGGCATCCCCACTCAAACGGTGCAGATGGATGGTCAGGAAGTCACCCTGATTGCCTTGCCGCTCATCTTCGAGCAGTTCCGGCAATCCCGTAAGCCGCCTTCCGGTACAACTGCATGCGAACTGCTGGATACGGTCAAATTATACAATCCGGCGCCCGAGGGCGCCGATGAGCAATACAAAACCGTTCTCATGCGTGAGTATGCCGTGTTTTATGAAAAGGAAGCCGCTCGATGAGCCAGACTGCGACCTATCACACGACCGTTTCGTGGAAGGGGGAGCATTGGGGGCGCATCGTCATGGGCAACGGGCCGGAGATGGACTTTTCCGCGCCGCCCGACGCGCAAGGCCATCCTGGCGTTCTTACCCCTGAAGATGCTTTCGTGGCCGCGGCCAACACTTGCATCATGATGATGTTCATCTGGGCCGCCGAGCGCTACAAGCTGAAGTTGTTATCCTATGAATGCCGCGCCGAAGGCACGAAGCTGATCGAACTGGATCGCACGGAGATTTTTACGCACCTGCGCTTCTGGCCGGTCATCCGGATTACTGCGGGGGATGAGGAAGCGACAGTTGTGGAAGCGCGAACTCGCCGCGCCCTGCAAGCGGCGCAAAAATACAGTCTGGTTGCCAACTCAGTCAAATCTGAAATTATCATCGCTCCCAAAATAGAAATCGTATCCAATCCATAACCCATTTTCAATCCTACGGAGGTAAGTATGCTCACCATCAAAGTCCTTGGCCCTGGCTGTGATAACTGCAAGAAACTGGCCAACCTAACCGAACGGGCGGTCGCGAACCTGTCTATCGAGGCGAAGATCGAGAAGGTGACCGATCATACCGAGATCATGAAGTACAAGATCCTGGCGACACCGGGACTGGTCATCAACGAAAAAGTAGTCGCTGCGGGCCGCGTCCCCTCGCAGGCCGAGGTGACCACCTTCCTGACCAACGCGCTGATGGCGGGATGAAAAAGAAAGTCCTGTTCCTCTGCACCGGCAACTCCTGCCGCTCGCAGATGGCGGAAGCCATCGTCAACTCACGGCTGGACGATAAGTGGCAAGCCTTCAGCGCAGGGACCAAACCGTCAGGCTACGTTCACCCGAAGGCGCTGGCGGCGCTGACCGAAATCGGCATCCAGCATACGGGCCATTCGAAACCGGCGGACGAATTTCGGGGCGTTGACTTCGACCTGGTTGTGACGGCCTGCGATTCAGCCGCTGAGGAATGTCCCGTCTGGCTCGGCAGGGGGAAACGCGTCCACGTCGGCTTCCCGGACCCGGCAAAGGTTGCCGGGGACGATGAACAAGTCATGGCCGCCTTTCGCTCCGTCCGCGACGAAATGCTGATCAAAATCCTGGATTTACTCCAGCGCTGACCTGAGATAGACAACTAATTCCCACTGAGGAGACACCATGTCTGCATCCAAAGCTCCCGCTCGTCTTTCGACCCTCGACCGCTTCCTGACCCTGTGGATCTTCCTGGCGATGGCAGTAGGGGTGGGGATGGGCTACTTTTTCACCTATCAGGTCGCCAGGTTCAACCAGCTCGTTTCAGTCGGAACAACCAACATCCCGATTGCCATCGGCCTGATCCTGATGATGTATCCGCCGCTGGCGAAAGTCCGCTATGAGGAACTGGGGGATGTCTTCCGCAACTGGAAGGTGCTTGGCCTGTCGCTGGTGCAGAACTGGATCATCGGGCCCATCCTGATGTTCGCCCTGGCGATCCTTTTCCTGCGCGGCTACCCCGAATACATGACCGGCCTGATCCTCATCGGCCTGGCGCGCTGCATTGCCATGGTCATCGTCTGGAACGAACTGGCCAAGGGCGATACCGAATATGCCGCCGGATTAGTGGCTTTCAACAGCATCTTCCAGGTGCTGTTTTACAGCGTGTATGCCTACGTTTTCATCACCGTCCTGCCCACCTGGTTCGGGCTGGCGGGCGCGGTAGTGAAGATTACGATTGGCGAGATCGCCAAATCGGTGTTCATCTACCTGGGCATCCCCTTCCTGGCCGGATTCTTCACGCGGCTGATTCTGGTGAAGGTCAAGGGCAAGGACTGGTATCACGGCCAGTTCATCCCGAAGATCAGCCCCATCACGTTGGCCGCGCTGCTCTTTACCATCGTGGTCATGTTCAGTCTGAAAGGCGAGAAAATCATCACGGTTCCACTGGATGTGGTGCGGATTGCCGTCCCGCTGCTGATCTATTTCGTGGTCATGTTCCTGGTCAGTTTCTTCATGGGTAAAGCCGTCGGCGCGGACTACGAGAAGACGGCCACACTCTCCTTTACGGCGGCCAGCAACAACTTCGAACTGGCCATCGCCGTGGCGGTGGCGGTGTTTGGGATTTCATCGGGGCAAGCCTTCGCAGCGGTCATCGGGCCGTTGGTGGAGGTGCCGGTGATGATCGGGCTGGTCAACGTGGCGTTTTGGCTGAAGAGAAAATTGTATAAAGCGGACTAAAACCTAATACTGTGTAGATAAAGTCCGCAGAGACGGCTCCTCGCGAAGCACCCTGCGAGCACGCCGTCGGGCATGGGAGCCCGACCTTCTTAATCTAAACAGTATTGGACTAAAACCCGCACTCCAGGTTAATCATACGGAGTGCAGACTTGAGTCAGGTTAATCATACGGAGTGCAGACTTGAGTCAGGTTAATCATACGGAGTGCAGACTTGAGTCTGCTGCTTTCTGGTTGCGAAGACAGCACTTCATGTAAAGAGAAGGAAATCAGGAATCCTGAACAAGACTGCGCTCACACTACTGGCCGTCTTTGCCCATCCGGATGACGAATCCTACCGCCCCGGCGGGACGCTGGCATTGCTCGCCCGGCGCGGCGTGCGCGTCCATGTGCTGACGGCCACGCGCGGCCAGGCCGGTTCGTGCGGCGAGCCGCCTCTTTGCTCGCCTGATGAACTCCCCGCTGTGCGTGAACGTGAGCTGCGCTGCGCCTGCGCCGCTTTGGGCATCGAACCGCCGCGCCTGCTCGATTATCCGGATGGATGTTTATCCGAGATTGATCCAGAAACCATCGTCGCCGAAATTCTTACTATGGTGGACGAAGTACATCCCCAGGTTATGCTCGCCTTTGGGCCAGATGGCATTTCCGGGCATCCTGACCATATCGCCATCGGCCAGTGCGCCGCCGAAGCTTTCCGCCGCGCCGAAGATGTAAACGCCCTCTACATCCTGGCTGTGCCCTTGTCGCTCGCCGAAAAGCTGGGGATGACCCAGATACGCGCCGTGCCGGACGAGGTCATCACGCTGGCAGTGGATATCTCCGAAACATGGGCGGCGAAGCTGGCCGCCATCCACTGTCACGCCACGCAGTTGAGTTCCTCGCCGATCACCCGCGCGTCGCTCGAACGCCAGCGCTCCTTCCTGGGCAGGGAATACTTCGTGAGGGCGGCGGCGCGGGGCAGGGATGATGTTCTGTCAGAACTGGAGGCAAAGTAAATGTCCAACGCCATTGAAGTCGAGCGCCTGACCAAAGTTTATGAGCAGGGCCAGCGTGGGACAAAACCGGTGGTGGCTGTAGATCACGTCAGTTTTCAGGTGCAGCCTGGCGAAATCTTCGGTTTCCTGGGCCCCAACGGGGCTGGCAAAACGACCACGATCCGCATGCTCACCGGGTTGACACAACCCACCTCGGGGCGGGCCAGTATCCTGGGATTCGACCTGTTCCGGGACGTGACCCGCATCAAAAAGCAGATTGGCGTCGTACCGGAAAGGTCGAACCTGTACGATGAGCTGACTGCTTGCGGCAACCTGGAATTTTCCATGCAGTTATACGGCGTGCCGCGCGCAGAATGGCGGCCGCGCGCCGGGGAGCTATTGGAGCATTTCCGGCTAAACGAGAAACATAATGTCCCTTTTGCCAAACTCTCGCGCGGCATGAAGCGTGCCCTGACCATCGCCGCCGCCCTGGCGCACCGTCCACCGTTGATTTTTCTGGACGAGCCGACCACCGGCCTGGACGTGATGAATGCGCGTTCCCTGCGCAAGATGATCGCCGGACTGCGCGACCAGGGCGTGACAGTTTTCCTGACCACGCATTACATGGAAGAAGCAGAGCGGTTGTGCGATCGCATTGCCATTATCGTTCAGGGGCAGATTGTTGCACTGGATACGGTGGAGGGGCTGAAAAAGACAGCCCAAAACACCAACATCATTGAAATTACGTTCGAAAGCGAAACCAACGGCGCCGAGACCCGCCGGTTCGAAGACCGCGATGTTGCGAAGGCGGTACAAACGGGACTGGCGCAGGCCAAAGGGCGGCGCTTGCTGGCTCTCAACACAATCCGCCCGACGCTGGAAGATGTTTTCGTCCGGCTGACTGGCCTGGACCGTGAAATCATGCTGGCCGAAAAAGGCGGAAAGGAGCCGGGCAATGCTGGCGGATGATCTACGAGGTTTGTATTACATCGCTTTGAAAGACCTGCGCGCTTACTATTTCAAGCCGCCGAACATCAGTTGGGGCATCCTTCTCCCCTTCGCCTTCGTGCTGGCCTTTGCCATCCGCAACCCGGGTGATTTGCGCGAACTTGTGCCCGGCCTGCTGGCGTTGACGCTGCTCTTTGGCACCAGCTCGATGGAGGCCATCGTCATCGTGGTCGAGCGGCGGATTGGTTCGCTGGAGCGGCTGTTATTAGCGCCAGTGCGTCTGCCGGCGCTGCTGGCAGGCAAGCTGCTCGGCGGGATGGTCTTTGGGCTGACGGTCACGCTGGTGGTGCTGGGGATCATGCTGGCCGTCTTCGGTGTGAGCGGCGTCAATTGGCTGCTGCTCATCCTGGCGCTGCTGCTTTCAGCGGCGGCCTTTTCCGCGCTGGGTGCGTTAGTCTCGGTGGCGGTTCGCGAAATCTTCGAGGCGCAGACGCTGGCAAACTTCGTTCGCTTTCCGATGATGTTCCTGGGCGGCGTGTTCGTGCCGGTTGCGGCGCTGCCACTGGGACTGCAAATCCTGGCGCGCGCCCTGCCGCTGACCTACACGGTCGAGGCGCTGCGCGCCGCGCTGGGTATTGGAGCAGCGGAACATGCTATACTGGACTTGAGCGTTTTGGCTGGGTTCGCCGTCATCCTGTTTGCACTGGCCGTGCGCATCCTGGGGCAGCGATTGGAATGAGAGGCGTCGCCTTATGTTGATCGAGCATTACGACCTGGAAGTCTTCACCCCGCCCTGTGACCCCGGCGCGGAGCGGTATGCGGCGCTGGCGCGGTTGACTGCCGACATCTCCGAAATCCTGCCCTATCTCAACGCGACCTTGCGCGGCGCGGTCTACCTGCCCGAAGCCCAGGCCCTGACCTGGAAAAAGGGTGGGCACAACATCGCCTTTCATGCTTACGAGATCGCCGCCAGCAATGTGGAAGACCGCGAAGGCGCAGAGAAGGAGCTCAAAGGGCTGATTGACCTGGTCAACCGCACCTGGGAACGCCGCGCCGAAATCACCCCCGACCACACCACCCGCCAGCGCCCGACGCCGATGGCAGTTTACAGACTACTGCCGCAGACCAACTGCAAACAGTGCGGCGAACCAACCTGCTACACCTTTGCTTTCAAACTGACCGCCGCGCAAAAGAAACTGGCCGATTGCCCGCCGCTGTTCGGGCCGCAATTTGCCGAAAAGTTAGCCGCGCTGGAAGCCATCGTCATCGAAGCCCCGGCGATTGGTTAGCAGAGATTTCATTACTCACCGGAAGTAACTATTCAGCCCAAGTGTCATTCTCTCAGAAGAATCCCTGTTCGGGCAGGCATCCTGTAAGGTTTGTCACCCTGAGCCGTTTTATGGCGAAGGGTCTCCTCGCCGCACAGGAGATGCTTCGGCCACAGAACGGCCTCAGCATGACAGTCTGAGCAGTAACCACTGGAAAGGAAAAACAAAATGTCTGAAGAAACCTGTGATTGTGCGCAGCACCTACCCGGCAAAAACGGGACCTGCGACTGCGGGGGCGAATGCTCGTGCGATTGCGGCTGTGACTGCTGCAAAGGCGGAGGCCGCTTCCACCGCCGCTACCAGACCAAGGCCGAGCAGACTGCCGAACTGGAAACTTACCTGGTTGAGCTGAAGAGCGAGGTACAGGCCATCGAAGAACGGCTGGCAGACTTACGAAAAGCGTAACGCAGCCAACCACATTCAAAGAGAAGCTCATGAAGCCAAAGCAAATTATCCTTTGGGTCGTTATTCTATTTCTGGTCGTTGCCGCGGGGGTTGCGGCGTACCTCATCCTCATACCGCGCGGGAGCGCGCCTGGCTTGAGCGACCTGCATCCGCTCCCGCTGGATGGTCACCAGCGCATTTTGATCCTGGCCCCGCACTGTGACGACGAAAGCTTGGGGTCGGCGGGCCTGATCCAGCAGGCTTTGCGGAAAAATATCGAGGTGCGCGTGGTGATCGCCACTAACGGCGACGGCTTCCTGTTCGCCACGATGGAGGATTTTCACCGCTTCTATCCGAGCCACGCGGATTTCATCCGCATGGGGGACCTGCGCCAGCAGGAATCCCTGGCGGCAATGCAAGTCATCGGTCTGCGACCCGACCAGGTGATTTTCCTCAGTTATCCTGACCGAGGCACGCCTGCGCTGTGGAACGATCATTGGTCGGCGCAGTCTCCCTATCGCTCACCCTATATCGGCGACGACAAAAGCCCGTACCCGATCACATACAATCCGAAATCCGTTTACGCAGGCGAGGATTATCTGGCCGACCTCCAGTCCATCCTCGCCTCCTACCGCCCAGACCTGATCATTTATCCTCATCCAAATGACGTGCACCCTGACCATTGGGGCCTGAGCGCCTTCACCCGGCTGGCCGTCGCGTTGCTGGAAAAGGCAGACCCAAGCTATCGTCCCGACATGTACGCCTATCTGGTGCACCGGCCTGATTTCCCGATTCCCAAGGGATTGCTGCCAAATGAGAGCCTGCTTCCTCCTGCTCTCTTGTATGCGATCTACCCGAACTGGTGGCGAGTGGATCTGAGCCTAAGCGATACAGTGATCAAAGGTCAAGCCGTATTGCAATACAAGAGCCAATTGCCTTTGTTGCACAAGTTGTTGGTCAGTTTCGTCCGTAAGAACGAACTCTTCGCCCAGCCGCAGCCCGCCACGCTGGCGGACTTGAGTTCAGGAGACGCCCACGATCCGGCCTCCTGGCAGGATGCCAGCGGCCAGGCCATCCCCCCCATTCAAAAGGATCCAACGCAAGACTTCTTCACGCGTGACGCCGTCTCCTCTGCGGACCTGGTGGCTGCGTACGCGGCCCGGACGCCGGAGAACAGCCTGGTCATTTGCGGCCAGGTGCGCGACAGCGCAGATTCCCCTTTGAGCTATACCCTGCGCGTGCTGGCAGTCGGTTCACAGGGCGTCGTTCACCGGACTTATAAGAACCATACTGCTCGAAATGGGTATCACACGACCCTCTCCGGTTACTATTTCTGCAGTTCTGAAGCCCTTGCTGACCTGGGCGATCCCTGGCTGATCTTCGTCGGGGCGGACGTGGCAGAGGCGGGGGTCGGTATCCTGGATCAGATTGCCTGGCAGCAGGTTAACATCGAACCAGGCCCCGGGTCCGGAAAGTGACGGGTGTCATGCCCGAGACCGGCATCCGGCCTTACGCGTCTGCCGATCGCGCCGCCGTCTTCCGCATCGCCGCGGATACAGCCTTCTTCGGCGCGCCGGTGGAAGCCTTCCTGGAAGACCGGGACCTGTTCTGTGACCTCTTCTACCGTTACTACACCGACCTGGAACCTGAACACGCCTGGGCGGCTTATGCGGACGATCAGGTGGTTGGCTTTTTGATGGGTTGTGTGAACACCCCCGTCCAGCGCCGACTGTGGGCCAGGAAGATCCTGCCAGTTGCCATCGGACGGGCGCTGCGTGGAAAGTACCGCCTGGGGGCGCGCGCCGGACGCTATGCCTGGGGAATGGCAGAGGGGGCGCTGCGCGGCGAACTCCTGCGCGTGGACTGGAGACAATACCCGGCCCACCTGCACGTCAACGTGGCGACGGCCTGGCGCGGGCATGGCCTGGGACGGCGGCTGATCGAGGCGTACTTGAATCAATTGCGCCAGTTGGGGGTTCCAGGTGTCTACCTGATTACGACAGACTTGAATGCGGCTGCCTGCCGGTTGTACGAAAAGATGGGGTTCCGGGTGGTGGAGGCGCGCCCGACGCGGCAGTGGGAGCAGCTTGTTCCCAGGCCGGTTGTTAATCTTTGCTATGCAATGGAATTGGGATAAAGGGCAATACTGTTTAGTTAGCGGTATCGGAGTGCAAAATCTCCCGATTTTGCACCGAAGTCGGAGACTTCGGACTCCTTATCTAAACAGTATTGGGATAAAGGGAGGTACTATCGGCTGACGGCGATGCGGTTGCGGCCTCTGTGCTTGGCCACGTACATTGCCTGGTCAGTGCGCGCGATCATCGTTTCCAGACCGAGGGTGTTTTCATCATACATTGCCACCCCCAAGCTGACCGTCACGCTTAACTCGCCTTTTTCGGTCGGGATGGAGAGGTTGGCAATCGTTCTGCGCAGCCGTTCGGCAATTTCCCTGGCTACTTCGAGATTCGTCTCGGGCAGGAGAAAGACGAACTCTTCGCCGCCGTAGCGGGCTACCAGGTCAATCTCACGCACGCTGCTTTGACAGTGTTTTGCCAGGGCTTGCAGCACTTGGTCGCCCACAGGGTGACCATAGGCATCATTGACCCGTTTGAAATGATCTATGTCCAGCATCATGCTGGCGAAAGGACGCCCGAAGCGGCGCGTGCGGGCAAATTCGATGCGCCCCAATTCAATCAGGCCGCGCCGGTTAAACAGACCGGTGAGGGGATCGGTGATTGCCAGTTCCTGCACCTCGGCATAGAGTTGGGCGTTCTCGATGCCCAGGGCGGCCTGGTTGGCGAAGTTGGCGAAGGTCATGAGCAGGCGAACCTCATCGTCTGAGAAGACGTGCTCCCGGTGCCAAAAGACGAACATCGCTCCCATGATACGCTCCCGGCCGGGCAGCGGCAGGACAATGAAAGACCTGATGCCCTCTTTCAGGACGATGGGACTCACCAGGTCTGGCCGTTGGGTCACATCCGGGATCAGGAGAGGCTTCCCCGTGTTGATCACCGTCATGGTGGTGCCGCCCGGCCGGACATCGGTGCGCACTTTGAAGCGCTTGCTCAGCCCCACACTGGCCATCCTTTGCGCTCGTCCCGGTTCCACCAGGAGGTTAATGCTGGCGGCATCGGCCCCCACAGCTTCCACCGCCCCCTGGACGACGCGGTTGAGGACTTCTCCCAGGTCGAGACTGGCGCTCACGTTCTTGCTGATCTCGTGCAGGAGCGCGAGATCACGTAGCCTATGCTGCTGTTCCTC
>Ga0210047_1000377_pt1 | contig 17928 bp, 14 predicted proteins | sample CryGeyCG2014_300_3_FD_185453 | JGI IMG/M metagenome (GOLD analysis project Ga0210047, IMG submission 185453) | Groundwater microbial communities from aquifer - Crystal Geyser CG01_land_8/20/14_3.00 (SPAdes) (version 2) | ecosystem: Environmental > Aquatic > Deep subsurface > Groundwater | place...
GAGAGCGGATGCGGCAAATCGACCACCGGTCGGGTGATCCTGCAGCTCTACCGGCCCACCGCAGGACAGGTGCTCTTTGAGGACGCAGATCTGACCAAGATGAGCGCGGAAGCGCTGCGCCGGCTGCGACCCAAGATGCAGATGATCTTTCAGGATCCGTATGCATCCCTCAACCCCCGCCATCCGGTGGGGAAGATCGTCGGTGAGCCGCTGATGATCCACGGGTTGATGCAAGGCAAAGCATTGCAGGATCGCGTGGCGGAGCTGTTGGAGCTGGTCGGGCTGAACGCGGCCTACGTGAGACGTTTCCCGCACGAGTTCTCCGGGGGGCAGCGCCAGCGTATCGGCATCGCCCGCGCGCTTTCGCTGAACCCCAGCTTCATCGTGTGCGATGAGCCGATCTCCGCGTTGGACGTGTCGATTCAGGCGCAGGTCGTGAATTTGCTTCAGGACTTGCAGGCGCAACTCGGGCTCACCTACCTTTTCATCGCCCATGATCTGAGCATGGTGCGGCACATTTCGCGGCGCATCGCGGTGATGTATCTGGGCAAGATCGTGGAGCTGGCCGACCGCCAGACCCTGTTCGATGAGCCGCTCCACCCGTACACGCAGTCGCTGATCTCGGCCGTGCCGGTGCCCAACCCCAAGCTGGAAAGACGCCGGCAGCGCATCATCCTGGAAGGCGAGGTGCCCAGCCCCATCAATCCGCCCAAAGGGTGCGTTTTTCACCCGCGCTGCCCGGTCGCCATCGACAAATGCTCGCGTGTCGAGCCTCAATACCAGCAAGTCCGCCCCCAGCATTTCGTTGCCTGTCACCTGGTTGAGCCGGCGTGAGGCCGTGCACGGAGGTCATGACATTGGACACCAACATTCATTTCGCTGATCCCTTCAGCGCACCGGGCCAGTGGTACAAGGGCAATCTGCACACCCACAGCACCCTCTCCGATGGCGACTTCACCCCCGGGCGGATCACCCGCTGGTATCGGGAGCGCGGCTATCACTTCGTCGCGCTCACCGATCACCGCATCGTATCCGAGGCGCGCGCGGTGGCCGACAAATTCATCTATCTCAGCGGTGTCGAGTTGGATGCGGTCGATCCGGCCATCGGTCTGTATCATCTGGTGGGGCTGGGTTTCACGCGCCCCCTTGATCTGAGCTGCTACGTGGGGAAGCCCACCACGGCCGAGGCGGTGATCGAGATCCGGGAGATGATCGACCGCCTACACGCGGCCGGCGCCCTCGTGTTCCTGGCGCACCCCTACTGGTCGGGCGGGATGTCCAAAGATCTGCTGGAGGTCGAGGGGCTGGCCGGGCTGGAGGTTTGGAATGGGTCGTGTGAGGTCTGGGACTGCAAGGGCCTCTCCGCGGTGCATTGGGACGACCTGCTGGCGGCCGACCGGCGGCTGTGGGGGTTCGGCACCGACGATTGTCATTGGCGGCCTGGGCGGGAGGATGCCGGGCTGGGTTGGGTCTGGGTGAAGGCGCGGGAGCTGACTCAAGCGGCGATCCTCGCTGCGCTGGCGCAAGGTCACTTCTACGCCAGCAGCGGCCCGCAGATCCATGATCTGCGCCTGGAGGGTAGAGAACTCCATGTGCGTTGCTCACCCGCGGTCGCGATCGACTTCGTGGGCAATGGGCCTTTCAGCCGGCGGGTCGTCGCGCGACCCGGCGCGACGATCACCGAGGCCAGCTATCCGCTTGCCGAACGCCAACCACTGGGCCGCCAGACGTGCCGGTACGTGCGTGTGGCGTGCCTGGATGCCCAGGGTTGTTGGGCCTGGAGCAACCCCATCTTCTTCGATCCAAAGGTGTGACATGCCAGGGCTGCGAGTGGGCGATGTGCTGTTCGACGCTGGATTGGTGGTCTTCGACAAGGATGGCACCTTGCTGGACTTCGAGTTCATGTGGGGCACGCTGCTGCGCTCGCTGGTCGCCGCGCTGACGGCCGACGTCTCTGACTCTGAGGCATCGGCGGCCAACGCCCCAGCGCCTGGAGCGTTGGCGAGGGCACTCTACAACGACGTCGGCTATGACCCGCGGGCCGGCCGGACGCTGCCGCAGAGCCCCTGGTCGATGGCGACCACCGATCAGGTGTTGACGATTCTGGCCGCGACGTTGTATCGCCATGGCCGGCCGTGGCCTGCGGCCGAGGCGGTCGTGCGAGCGGAGTGGGCACGGCTCAGCGCAGCCGCAGCGATGGCGCGCCTGGTCCGGCCCACCGGCGATCTGGTTGCGCTGTTCACCGGGTTGCAGGCCGCGGGGATTCGGACGGCCGTTGACACCACCGACGACCGGCGCGCCACCGAGCAGGCGTTGCGGCTGTTGGGGATCGCGGCGCTGGTGGACTCGATTGCGTGCGGTGACGACGCGCTGCCCCCCAAGCCGGCGCCCGATCGGCTGCTGGCGACTTACCGGAAGCTCGGCGTGCCCGCGGCACACACGGTCATGGTGGGTGACACCGCGTTCGACCTGGTCATGGGGCGGCAGGCCGGGGTCGGGCTGACGGTCGGGGTGTTGACCGGCGCCGGCGACCGGGCCACCCTGGCGCCGCACGCCGATGTGATCTTGGACAGCCTGGATGAGATCAGCGTCGTCTACTGAGCGCACGTCAGTTTTCGCTTCGCTCAGTCACACCCGCGAACGCGGGTGTCCAGGCTCCTGGATTCCCGCGTTCGTGGGAATGACGCGTACGGCTTTGTTTTTGTCAACCTGAGCGCACTGGCCGCGTTGGTCGGCAGCGTGGAGACCTTCGCCGTAGATGCTGCCCCTGACCGGGGCGCAGTGGCGAGGGAAGAGAGTGAAGTCCGGTGATCGCCATCATGGCGCGGGCCAGCATCGAGGTCTGGGAGAACTTCGCTGAGGTCATCGGCATCCCGGGCTACGAGATCTCGCTGCATCACGGGGGATATCTCTTCATCACCGATGATGCCGGGATGGTCGACCAGCTCCGGCGCGCCGTGACCCAGCATCACGCGCTCGGCGTGACCGATTCCGAGTACCTCACCGGCGCTGAGGTGCGAGCGCGCTTCCCCTACATCTCGGACCGGGTCGTGGCCGCCACCTTTCGGCAGCGGGATGGCTGGTTTTCCAGCCATGAAGCGACGCAGGGTTTTGCCAAAGGCAGCCGCGCGCGCTGTCTGTTGCGCACGAGGGCCACGGGCATCTTGCGCGATGCCCAGGGGGTCTGTGGTGTGGAGACCGAACGGGGCGCCATCGCGACCCGGGTGGCGGTGAACGCGGCCGGGCCGTTTGCCGGGCCGGTTGGCCGTATGGCCGGCCTCGATCTGCCGTTGCAGCCCGTGCGTCGGCAAAAGGTCTTTGTGGCGCCCCACCCGTTGATCCCCCAGGACGCGCCGCTGGTCATTGACCTGGTGCGCAACGCGTACTGGCGGCCTGAAACGGGCGGGGCTTACATGGCCTGGGTGGATCCCGATGAGCCGGCCGGCGAGCCCGCGGAGCGCTTGCCGACCGATTGGGATTTCCCGGCCGTCGTCCTGGAGAAGCTGATCCCGCTCACGCCGTTCTGGGAACAGGTGGCCGCCGGGCTGAAGGCGGCCGACCTTCAACTCAGCGCGGGGCAATATGTCTACACCCCGGACGATCAGCCGCTGATCGGGCCGGCGCCCGAGGCGCCGGGCTTCTACTTGAACTGTGGCTACTGGGCCGGGGTGATGCTGGCCCCGGAAGCGGGCCGGCGGATCGCCCAACTGGTGACCGGCGAATTGGCGCCGCAGGACAACCCCCTGCGCCCAACTCGCTACGCGGAGGGGGTCGTGTCGGAGGGTGACAGCTTCTTGCGCGGCCGGCATTAGCGAGACCGGGAGTAGGGAGTAGGAGGCAGGGGGCAGCTTTGGGCGCGGGGACATGGGAGGGATTGGGAATTGGGGATTGGGGATTAGGTATTGGGGTATCCTCTCAATAATCCGGGGTAGGGGCGATCCCTTGCGGTCGCCCGCGTGGGCAGGCGCAAGGCACTGCCCCTACCTATTGAGGGGATACGGTGTTGGGGATTGGGTATTGGGGAGATGGACGGGTCAGCTTGCGTGGATGTGGTGGTTGTTGGCGGGGGGATCGTCGGCGCAGCGTGCGCATACTATCTGTGCACGGCGGGGCTCGACGTGTGTCTGGTGGAGCGGGACTTTCCGGCCAGCGGCGCCTCTCGCTCTTGCGACGGACTGCTGCTACTGTGCGACAAGGCGCCTGGCCCGGAGCTGGCGCTGGCGCAGGCCAGCCTGGCGGCCTGGGCGGCGTTGGCCGAGGAGCTGGATTGCGAGTACGTCCAGCGCGGCTCCATCGTGGTAGTGGAGAACGCCGAGAGCCTGGAGGGCAACCGGCGCAAAGCCGCGGCCCTGGCTGCGGCCGACGTGCGATGTGAGGAGCTGGACAACGCAGGGTTGCGCGCTGTGGAGCCGAACCTGGCCCCCGATCTGGCCGGCGGGTTCCTCTATCTCGATGAGGCCCAGGTTAATCCGATGCGGGCCACCGTGGCGCTGCTCGGGGCGGCCCGCCGGCAGGGGTTGCAGTTGCGCTGTGGCGCTGAGGTCACGGCCCTCCGCCGGGCGGCCGATGGGCGTGTCACCGGGGTCGTCGCCGGTGGCGCGGAGATCGCGGCCGGCGCGGTGGTCTGCGCGGCCGGGGTGTGGAGCGAAGCGGTGGCGCGGACGGTTGGGCAGGCGTTGCCGGTGCGGCCCCGCAAGGGCCACGTGCTGGTGACGGCCAGGGCGCCGGGGCTGATCCGGCGCCCGTTGATCGAGGGCAGCTATGCGGCCTCTGTGCAATCCGCTGCGGTGGGGGTGCAGGTGGCGCTGGTGGCGGAGTTGACCCTGAGTGGGACGATGTTGCTGGGGAGCAGCCGGGAATTCGTCGGGTATGACCGGGCGGTCTCCCCGGCGGTGATCCAGGCGATCGCCGCTCGCGCGGTGCGCTTCATCCCCGGCCTGGCATGGGTGAGCGTCATCCGTAGCTACACGGGCCTGCGGCCGTGGAGCCCGGATCATCTGCCCCTGATCGGCCCGGTGGAGGGCCTGCCCGGGTTCTATCTGGCGACCGGCCACGAAGGCGCCGGCATCGGTTTGGCGCCGATCACCGGCCAAATCGTCACCGATTGGGTGACAGAGGGCGTTGTCAGCCCGGTTGCCGCAGCCGTGCGACCGGCGCGCTTCCAGGTGTGACTCTCGAGCCTGGAAAAGTGAGGCGGATGTGCGCTGGGCGCACAATCGCGGAGGGAAGTAGCGGGCACGGTCAGGAGACCGGCCCGAGCGGCGTACAAAGCACCTGGTCAGGGCCTGTGAAACGAAGGGCCGAAGGAGCAAACTGTGCCCAGAAATATGCAAGCGTTCTTATCAAACGAGAGCATCGAACAGATCCACCGGACCAGCATGCGACTGCTGGAAAACGTGGGTGTCGAATTTCCTTACCAGGCGGCAGTCACCACGTTCAAGAAACATGGCGTCAAGACCGCCGGGAGCCGGGTTTACCTCACCGAAGCCCAACTGCTGAAGGCCCTGGCGACCGTCCCGCGGCAGTTCACCATTCACGCCCGCAACCCGGAGCGCAACGTGATCGTGGGTGGCGGCCGGCCGGTCTTTGCCCCGGCCTATGGCGCGCCCTTCCTGGTTGACGCTGCGCCACCTGCGGGTGGCGCGTCACCTGCGGCTGGCGCGCCATCTGCGGCTGGCGTGACGGGCAAGCGTACGCCGACCATGGCCGACTATCACAACCTGGTCAAGCTGGCCCACGCCCTGCCCAACCAGGACTTGAGCGGATACCTGATCGTCGAGCCGGGCGACGTAGACGCGGATACCGCACACGTGCAGATGCTCCATGCCCATATGGTCCATTCCGACAAACCTTTCATCGGGAGCACGGCCGGCAAACGGGGCGCGCAGCACACGATGGAGATGGCGCGCATCCTGTTTGGCGAGGACCCGGCCGGCCAGGCCGTGTGCATCAGCCTGATCAACAGCCTGACGCCGTTGGGCTACAGCTCCGAGATGCTGGAGGCGCTGGTCGAATTCGCCACGGTCCGCCAGCCGTTGGTGATCGCCGCGCTGGCGATGGCGGGGTCCACCGGGCCGGTCACACTGGCCGGCGTGCTGACTCTGCAAAACGCCGAGCTGCTGGCCGGCGTCGCCCTGACCCAGTTGATCAGCCCCGGCACGCCCGTGGTCTACGGCTCGACTTCGACCAACATCGACATGCGGTCTGGCGCGCTGGCCCTCGGCAGCCCGGAGTTGGCGCAGATGATCGCCGCGCACGCGCAGTTAGCCCGCTTTTACAAGTTGCCTTCGCGCAGCGGTGGCGCGCTGACCGACGCCAGCTTCCCCGATGCCCAGGCCGGTTTCGAGTCGATGATGGCCCTGCTGACCACGGTCAACAGCGGCATCGACTTTGTGCTGCACGCGGGTGGCATTCTCACCTCCTACCTGGCCTTCTCTTACGAAAAGTTTGTGCTGGATGACGAGATGTGCGGGATGGTGCGCCGCCTGCATGAGGGCATTGTCGTTGACCCGGAAACCCTGGCCTATGACGTGATCGCCAACGTCGGCCCCGGTGGCAACTTCCTGGTGGAAATGCACACCGTCAAACGCTGCCGCACGGAGTTCTGGAAGCCAAACCTGTGCGACCGGACGGGGTTGGAGGCCTGGATGCAGGGTGGCCAACGCTCCGCCGTCGACCGCGCCCGCCAGCGCTGGCAGAAGTTGGTGGCGGCGCACGCGGACCCGCCGCTGGATGCGGCAACAGTCAGGCAATTGCAGGCATTTGTCGAGAAACATACCGCCTGAGGTACGAGAAACAAGGGGGGAAAGATGCTTGTACGATATAGAATGACGCCCAATCCGATCACCATCGGGCCGGATCTGCCCATCACCGAGGCGCTGGAACAGATGCGGCAGAAGAAGGTCCACCGTTTTCCGGTGTTGGATGGGAAAGGGAAACTGGTGGGCATCGTCAGTCATTCCGATCTACTGTATGCCGCGCCGTCGTCAGCCACATCGCTGAACATGTGGGAAGTGACATATCTGCTCAATCAGATCAAGGTCAAAGAGGTAATGACCCATCCGGTGATCACCGTGGATGACGACTGCCCCATCGAGGACGCCGCCCGCCTGATGCGCAGCAACGCGATCGGCGGGATGCCCGTCATGCGCGCGGGGGAGCTCGTCGGGATCATCACCGAGTCGGACATCTTCGATGTCTTCCTGGAATTGATGATGGCCCAGGAAGGCGGGGTGCGGTTGACGGCCCTGGCGCCTTACTTCAAGGGTTCGATGGCGCAGATCACTGCCGCCATCACCGCGCAGGGCGGCCTGATCCACGCGCTCAACACATTCAGAGGGGAAGATCGCACCACCTGGGGCTGCGTCCTCAAGGTGGCCGATATCTCCAAAGAGGCATTGCTGGCAGTGGTTCAGCCCCTGGTCGTCGAAATCTTGGATGTGCGGGAGATCCCGCGCGAATCGTAGTGAGGCGAACGAGCGCCGACCCGGCGCTCTGTAGTCATATCACAACACATATCTACGAAGAGGTGACAAGCATGGCAAAGAATCTCACGACGGTTGTTTCTTCCGCGACGCGGACCTTGGAGATCAGCCGAGACAAGCTGACGGTGATCATCGGCGAGCGCATCAACCCCACCGGTCGCAAGAAGATGTTGGCCGCGCTCCAGGCGGGCGATTTTAAGGTTGTGCGCACGGATGCGCTGACCCAGGTCGCTGCCGGCGCGGCCATGCTGGATGTGAACGCGGGTGTCCCGGGCGCGGACGAGCCGGCGCTGCTGAAGCAGGTGTTGCAGACGGTGATGGACGTGACCGATGTGCCGTTGTGTATCGACACGGCCGATCCGCAGGCGTTGGCGGCCGCGCTGGGCCTCTACAAGGGCAAGGCGTTGGTGAACTCGTGCAATGGCGAAGAACGCTCCTTGAGCGCGGTCTTGCCGGTGGTCAAGGAGTACGGCGCGGCGGTCATCGGCCTGTGCATGGATGACGACGGCATCCCCGAGACGCCGGAAAAGCGCCTGGCCGTGGCGGGCAAGATCATCGAGCGAGCCGGCAAGATGGGCATCCCGGTCGAGGACATCGTGATCGATCCGCTGGCGCTGACGATGGGCGCGGATAGCCACGCGGGCCGGGTCGCCCTCCAGACGATCGAGCTGGTGGTGAAGGAGTTCGGCGTCAACATCACCATGGGCGCCAGCAACATCTCCTTTGGCATGCCGGACCGCGCCTACATCAACTCGGCGTTCATCGCGATGGCGATCTACGCGGGCATGACCTGCCCCATTACCAACCCGCTGGTGACGGAGGTGGTCACCGCGGTGCTGGCGGCCGATCTGTCCCTGGGTCGGGATGACTACGGCATGCGCTGGATCAAGGCGTATCGCAAGCGGCAGAAGGCTCTCAAGGAGGCCGCAAGCTGACGGGACAGATTCCCGATCACAACAAGGAGCAGTCAAGATGATTCTCACTGACGCCAGCAAGGCTTACACGCTGATCAAGGAGAGGATCATTACGACCCAGATGGCGCCTGGGTCTGTGATCCATGAGACGGATCTCATGGCGGAACTGGAACTGGGTCGAACGCCGATCCGAGAGGCGCTCAAGCTGCTGGAAGCAGAGAAACTGGTGGTGGTCTCACCCAGGCGCGGCACTTTCGTCGCCGACATCACGATCAAGGACCTCCAGCAGGTGCAGGAGATTCGCGTGGAGTTGGATGCCTTGTGCGCCCGGCTGGCGGTCGAACGCATCACTCCAGCGGAGCTGGAAGAGCTGCGACAGTTGGTCAAGGAGTACAATGACTGCGCGGGCCATTGCGACCAGGACACCTTGATGAAGCTGGATCAGCGGTTTCATGGCTTGCTGGCGCAGGTTTCCCACAACCGGTTGTTGCAGGCCGAATGCGACATGTTCTACAACTTGTCGCTGCGCATTTGGTATCTCTATCTCGATAAGTTGACACCGGATGACCTGAAGATAGAGGCCTTCAAGGAGATATTAGCGGCGATTGAGACGAAGGATCCCGAACGTGCTGACCGGGTGATCCGGGTACACATCCGCCACTTTCAGGACTCGATTCGCCAGCATCTCTAAGGGTTCGGAAAAACATAAATTCCCAACCGACGATTCTTACAAAAGGAGAGTGAACCACAATGAGCGAGATCTTGTCTAAAATCTCTCAGGCGGTCATCGAAGGGAATCTGGACGAAATCGAAGAATTGACCGAAGATGCCCTGGACGCAGGGCTGGATGCCCAGGAAGTCCTGGATGGCGGGCTGATGGTCGGCATGGACTATGTGGGCGTGGAGTTCAAGGCGGGCAACATGTTTGTGCCCGAGGTGTTGCGCTCGGCCAAAACGATGCAGATATCCATGGAGATCCTCAAACCGCTGCTGGTCGAGAGCGGTGCGCCCAGGGCGGGTCGCGTCCTGTTGGGGACAGTCAAGGGTGACTTGCACGACATCGGCAAGAACCTGGTCGGCATGATGTGCGAGGGCGCGGGTTTCGAGGTCAGAGACTTGGGCAAAGACATCGAACCCGAGGTCTTCGTTAGCGCGATCAAGGAATTCGAGCCGGAGGTGCTGGGGATGTCCGCGCTGTTGACCACGACCATGCGCGCGATGGGCCACACCCTCAAGGCGCTGGAAGAAGCCGGGCTGCGCGACAAGGTGAAAGTCATGATCGGCGGCGCGCCCGTGACCCAGACCTTCGCCGACCAAATCGGCGCGGATGGCTACGCGTCCAACGCGGCGTCGGCTGCCGACCTGGCCAAGAAGCTCGTGGGCACGGGCTGAGCGCCGCGGCGCTCGTGATCTCAGGAAAGGAGAACCTCTCAATGAGGACGAACTATCAGATTAATTCCGGTGTGCGCTTCAACGTGTTCTCCCAGGATCAACTGGAAGAGCTGTTCTCGGGCGTGCTCCATCTGCTGGAATACACGGGCCTGGATGTGAAGCACGAGGAAGCCCGGGAGATTCTCAAGAAGGCGGGCGCCTGGGTCGATGGGGAGCGGGTGCGTCTGCCCAGCTACATGGTGAAGGACGCGCTGCGCAAGGCCCCGCGGAGTTTCACCTTGTTTGCGCGCGACGGCCATCCCAAGCACGACATCCACATCGGTCCCGGGCGTGGACATTTCGGTCCTGGCCCCACCTGCACCCAATTCATCGATGTCGATACACTGGAGCGCCGTGAATACACCAAGGCGGACGTACCGCTGGTAGCCCGGCTGGTGGACGCGCTGCCCAACATCGACTTCTGCGAGTCGTTGGGGACGGTGGGTGACGTGCATTTTGACCTGGGCGCGCTCTACGAGTTCGCCGGGATGTTTCCTAACACCAGCAAGCCGATCGTGGCCTGGTCCTACGACAGGTATGACTCCGCCGGCATCCACACGATTGCGGTGGCCGAGGCGGGGGGTCAGGAGGCGTTCGAGCGCCGGCCGACCTACGTGCACTACTGTGAGCCGCTGTCGCCCCTGGTCAGCACCTTCGAGGCGATCGACAAGCTGATCTTCGCGGCCCGACACCGGATTCCCCTGGTTTTCACCCCATGCCCGATTGCCGGCGGTACCGCCCCCATCACGGGCGCGGGCATCATCACCATGGGCGCGGCCGAGTCGTGGATGGGCCTGACCCTGGCGCAGGCGATCCAGCCGGGCCTGCCCTTCATCATGGGCGGTGTCTTCTCGGTGATGGACATGAACACGATGATTCTGGCCTACGGCGCGCCCGAGCTCCCGCTCTTCATGGCCGGGCTGACCGAGCTGGCGCACTACGTCGGGCTGCCGCTCTGGCAGACGGGTGGCTGCACCGATTCCAAGACCTTCGACGGGCAGGCGATGATCGAAGGCTCGATGTCGGTGCTTTTCTCGGCCCTGACCGCCGGCGACCTGTGCCACGATGTGGGTTACACCGAGAGCGCGATGACCGGCTCACTCTTCCAACTGTGCGCGATGGACGAGGCAATCGGATATGCGCGGCGCATCACGCGCGGCATCGAGGTCAACGAAGATACCCTGGCCGTGGATGTGATTCACGCGGTCGGCCCCAACGGGCACTACCTGAAGCAGCCGCACACCCGCCGCTACTACAAGACCGAATACTACTATCCGAAGCTGCTCGACCGGCAGGACTTCGAGAACTGGTCTGCGACGGGCAGCCTGACCCTGAAGGATCGCACCATCGCGCGGGTGCGCGACCTCCTGGCAACCCATCGGCCATCGCCCATCAAGCCGGAGACCCACAAGGTCATCGAGAAGGTCCTGGAAGAGAACGAAGACCGTGTCAAGGACAAGGTCTGAGCCAGATAGCGCCTAACCCCTGAGAATCTTGCCTTCCGGGCAAGGATTTCCAGGTGGGCTTTCACTGCTTTGATCCCGGCTTGTCCGGGTTAGGACACTGCAGGAGGAACATCATGAGCAGACTACTTGAACGAATATCTACCTGCATCCTGGAAGGGGATGCAGATAAGGCCGCCAGGCTGGTGCAGAAGGCGATTGACGAGGGCATGGCGCCCGGCGATATCATGGACAACGGCCTGTTGGTCGGCATGGGCGAGGTTGGCGTGCGCTTCAAGGCTGGCGATATGTTCGTGCCCGAGGTGTTGATGTCGGCTGAGGCGATGCAGGCCGGGACGATCTTGCTGCGGCCGCTGCTGGTGGCGAGCGGCGCCAGGCAGGCCGGCAAGATCCTGTTGGGCACCGTGAAGGGTGACCTGCATGACATCGGTAAGAACCTGGTCGGGATGATGTGCGAGGGCTCCGGGTTCGAGATCATCGACCTGGGTTTCAACGCCGAACCAGAGAAGTTCGTCGAGGCGATCAAGCAGCATCAGCCGCAGGTTGTGGGCATGTCGGCGATGTTGACCACCACCATGCGCGCGATGGGGTACACGATCAAGGCGATCGAAGAGGCCGGCCTGCGCGACCAGGTTAAGATCATGGTGGGCGGCGCGCCGGTGGATGCCGACTTTGCCAAACGCATCGGCGCGGATGGCTACGGTTCCAACGCCCCGGCCGGCGCAGATCTGGCGAAGAAATTCGCCGGTCTGGCGTGAGAGAGTCATGAGCACGAACATGTCGGAGCCGGTCAAATTGCCCATCGTCGTGATCGCCTGCCGGGTGCTACAGAGTTCGCTGGCCCAACTGCTCCCGGAGCAGATGTCTCGGAACGTCAAGTTCATGGATTATGGCCTGCATCGCGTCCCCATGAAGTTGACAGACGCGCTGCAGGAGGCGCTGGACGACGTCTCGGAGCCAAGCCTGGTGATTCTGGGATATGGCCTGTGCGGCAATGGCCTGCGAGGCCTGCGAGCCGGCCAACACACCTTGTTGGTACCCCGCACGGATGACTGTATCGCTATTCTGCTGGGATCGTACAAGGCTTACGTGCGTGAATTCTCGGCCGTGCCCGGCACCTACTACCTCACCAAGGGCTGGCTGGAGTCTGGCAGCAATCCGTTGCAGGAGTATCACGAGTACAGCGCCCGGTACAAGCACGCGGATGTCATGTGGATCCTGGATCAGCAGTATCAGCACTACGAACGGCTGGCGCTGGTTGCCTCCGATCCGGTCGAGATGGCACTGTATCGCGATCAGGCGCAAGCGGTGGCGCACTTCTGTCAGCGCTGGGGCATGCGTTACGAGGAAATCCTGGGCTCCGACGACTATGTGCGCCGGCTGATCGACGCCGCGGGCGCACTTTCCCAGAACGGGCGCGCTCTGCCGACCGGGTTGGCCGCCGATCTTGTGTTGATTCCGCCCGGCGGTGAGATTCGGCAGGAGATGTTCATGCGATGAGATGGTAAATTGGTAGATTGGGAAACTGGCAACTTGGGAACTTGGGAACTTGGGAACTTGGGAAACTGGGAACTTGGGAAACTGGTAACTTGGGAAACTGGTAACTTGGGAAACTGGTAACTTGGGAAACTGGTAACTTGGGAAACTGGGAATACCCGTCTACCAATCTACCAATCTACCAACCTACCAACACACAGGAGAACAAACTATGCAGGTTAGAAAAACCAACTACACGGTGAATGCCACACCGACGCTGCAAGTGCTGACCGAGGCCGAGGTCGAAGCCATCTACTACGCAGCACTGCGCGTTTTGGAAGAAACCGGCGTTCGGGTTTATGATCAAGAGGGCTGGGACCTGGCGCATGCCGGCGGCGCGGTCGTGGAGGATATCCAGGATGACAGCGCGCTGGTGAAGATGCCGTCCTGGATGGTCGACCGGGCGCGTACAACCCTGCCCGAGCGGGTGCGCGTGCTCGGTCCGGCGGGCCCCGATGGGAAGCGCAAGTACCTGATGGACCTGTTCAAGGACCAGATGTACTACGGGTGTGGCTCTGACACCCCCTTCACCCTGGACCCGTACAGCCAGCAACGGCGCCGCGCGGTCTACAACGACGTCAAAAACATGGCGAAGATGGCCGAGGCGCTGCCCAACGTGGACTTCTTCATGTCCCTGGGCATCACGCAGGACACGGCTGTGGGCACCTACGACCGGTGGCAGTACCTGGCCATGTTGGAAGGCACCACCAAACCGATCAACATCACCGCGGTGGACATCGAGGGTGTCAAAGATCAGCTCGAGATGGCCTACATCCGCCTGGGCGGCAAGGAGGAGTGGCGGAAATCGCCTTGCTTCTCGCTGTACATCGAGCCGGTATCGCCCCTGAGCCACTCCCAGGAGGTGATCCAGAAGCTGCTCTTCAGCGCCGATAACTACATCCCGATGGTCTACACCCCATGTCCGCTGGCCGGCGCCACCGCACCCGCTACCCTGGCCGGCACGGCCGTGCAGGCCCTCACCGAGAGCCTGTTCGGCATCGTCCTCAGCCAGTTGCGCCGGCCCGGCGCCGAGCTGATCATCGGCGGCCTGATGTCGGCCATGGATATGCAGACCGCGGTCTACTGCTACGGCTCGGCCGAGATGGCGCTGCTCAGCGCGGCCTACACCGACATCACCAAGTGGCTGCGCGTGCCCGAGTATGAGACGGCCGGCTGCTCCGATGCCAAGTGCTTCGACGAGCAGGCGTGCATGGAAGCCGCCATGAATATCTCCGTGGCGGGTCTCATCGGCGGCAATATGATCCACGACATCGGCTACATCGAGCAGGGCCTGTGCAGCAGCCCGCACATGCTGGTCGCTTCCGACGAGATCATCTCGCGCCTGAAGCGGATCATGCGCGGCATCCCGGTCACGGATGATACCAAGGCGCTGGATGTGTTGAACGAGGTCGGGCCGGGCGGCCACTTCCTGGCTCACGACCACACCTATACCCGCTTCAAGACCGACATCTGGCGCTCGTCGTTGACCGACCGCCAGGTCTACTCCGACTGGGTGGCGTCTGGCAGCAAGAGCTACCAGGAGCGCGTCCACGAGCGGGTGATCGAGATCCTGGAGGCCGAGACCGAGCCGTTGTTGGACGTGCAGATGTTCGAGGAGCTGCGCCGGATCTGCGAGCTGGCCGACGTGCGGCACAAGGACGAAGAGCTCGAAATGTCGATGTTCGTGTAGGAGAACCGGTTTTCCAACCGATTATCAACGGGATCGGGATTCCGGTGGGCAGCAGCAGGCCCACCGGAATCCCGGTGCCAGTGCGTTGAGACGCAGTGACAACTGCTCGTCCTATGCCAGCAGCACGTCTGCCAATTCAAACAAGCGGATGTCTGTTCGGGTGGCTGCGACCTGTCGCAATGGCTCTGTGAATCCTGACCGGGCGCATATCCCGTAGTGGAGCCTGCGGCCTGCCAGTTCGGGCAGAACAAGCTTAGCCTTGCGCTCCAGGTTTTCCAAAATGTCAGTGCCCGCCGGGCGGTTTGTCCATTTGCACTCGGTTACCAGTGCGTTGTTCTCGTCCAGTGCGACCAAGTCAACCTCCTCGTTGGCCCGCCACCATCCGCCGACCTGTGTAGGCACGAATGGCCGTTGACCGCTCTGCCCGGCTCGCCAAAGGAATTGTCGGCATACATCCTCAAAGACCGGACCGGTGAAGAGATCGAGGTGCGGCAAGACAGCGGTAGTCAGCACTGGCCCATTGGCGCCCATTTCCAACTGCGACCGGTTTGGGTGAACGAAGCGAAACCAGAATCGGAGAAAATGATCTTTGAGCCGATATAGACCCCGGCGGCTCTTGTGGGGCTGGGTCTCGGTCACTGGAACAACGCGTTCCACCAGCTGCAGTTGCTGTAGGGTATCCAGGTAGGCCATCGCGCCGTCAAGGCCGGCGGCCTGCTTGATTTCGTTGAGTCGAGTTCGTCCCGACGCGATAGCCTGCAGCGCGGCGAAGTAGTTGCGGGGCTCGCGCAATTCTTGCTGTAAAATGAAGCGAACTTCATCGTACAGGAACGCGCCGCGGGTCAGAATGTTTTCCTGGATATTTGCTTGCAGCGGGCGGTTGGAGATAATAGTTTTCAAATATGCGGGTGTGCCACCGAAGGTCGCGTAGGCTCGTACCCGATCTTCCGGAGAGTACTCCGGGTAGAACAACTGAGCATCTGCGAACTCCAATGGCTCCAACAGATACTGGGCTGTGCGTCGGCCATAAAGCGGAGCGCGATACGCCAGTACAGTCTCTTCCATCATGCCGATGTAGGATCCGCACAAGATGAGCATGATGCGTGTTTTGCTCAGCAGTCGATCCCACAGGCGCTGCAGCACTGACGCTATGGGCGGCACGGCGGCTACCAGGTAGGGGAATTCGTCCAGTACGACGACCAGGCGTTCAGTCTGCGCCAAACGAGCCAGAACGGTGAAGATATCTTCCCAGGAGTTGTAGACCGGTGCAGGCGCTTCAACGCCAACTTGAACCGCATTGACTGCGGCAGAGAAGCTCGAACGCAGCACAGCTTCGGCTGCCAAATCGGCGACATAGAAGATGTGCCGTTTGCCCTCACAGAAGCGGGCCAACAGTTCTGTCTTTCCTACGCGGCGACGTCCATACAGCACGAAAAGCTCCGCCTGGTCTGAGGCGTAGCGTTGCTCCAGGAGGCGCAGTTCTGATGTGCGGTTGACGAACATGGCTGGCTCCTTCCAAGGGAAGCTGGATTAGAAAATCTGGATTATGATAATCTAGATTTCTCTAAATCATTCTAGCACATCTTGTGCCAAAAGGCGAAAAGGTCAATCACAGAAAAGAGAACGTTCGACCATGCGACAGGGGAGATCGATTGAACGCACTGTCAGATAACCCGGAAAACCTGGTGCTGGGCATCGATACCGGCGGCACATATACCGACGCGGTGCTGATGGAGTATCATTCGCGGCGGGTGCTGGCCACACACAAAAGCCTCACCACCAAACGCGATTTTGCGATCGGCATCGAGCAGGTGATCGACGGCATCGCTATCGATAACCCGGCGGACATCAGGATGGTCTCGATCTCGACCACCCTGGCCACCAACGCCATCGCCGAGGGCAAGGGCAAACGAGTCGGCCTGCTGCTGATCGGTTATGACCCCGATCTGGTCGCGTCTTTCAAAATGGAAAGCCGCTTCGCCACCCCGCACTACTACTACTTTGCCGGGGGGCATGATCTGTACGGCCGGGAAAAAGCCGAGCTCGATCTGCCGGCGATTTTGGCGCAGGTCAACCAGATCAAAGGCCAGGTGGACGCGCTCGCCGTCTCCAGCTATTTCAGCCCGCTCAACCCGGAACACGAGAACCGGGTCTATCGGGCGATCACGCGCATCTGCGATCTTCCGATCGTGTTGGGGCACCAGCTTTCGACGAAGTTGGGCTCCATTGAGCGCGCCACCACCGCGGCCCTCAACGCGGCGCTGCTGGCCGTGCTGCAAGATTTCATCATCGCGGTGCGCCGCGCCATGGCGCGGCGCCAGATCGATGCGCCGCTCATGGTCGTGCGCGGGGACGGCACCTTGATGAGCGATGAGTTTGCGGCCCGCACGCCCGTGGAGACGATCCACTCCGGCCCCGCGGCCAGCGCCATCGGCGGCCGGTTTCTCTCCGGCCTGGACGATGCCCTGATCGTGGATGTCGGGGGCACTACCACCGACCTGGCTTTGATCGCGCAGGGCCAGGTGACTGTCAGTGCGGCGGGCGCCACGGTCGGCCACTACAAGACCTCGGTGCAGGCCGCGAACCTGCTCTCCATCGCTCTGGGCGGCGATAGTCACATCACGGTGGGCCGCGAGAAACAGATCGCGGTCGGGCCCGAGCGGGTCCGGCCGTTGTCGCACCTGGCCGCCGAACACGAGGGTGTCGCGAAGCGCCTCAAGGCGTTGGCGCGGCGGCCGTGGGCGCAGGCCACCCCGGACAACCTGGAGTACTGGTTGTTGTTGCGCGAGCCGCCGGAAGCCCTGCTGGAATCCGGGCAAGAGAAGGCGTTGGTCGATCTGTTGCGGGATGGCCCCCTCCCCGTCCCGGAAATCTTGAAAGAGCTCAAGCTGATGCATGCCGTGCAGTTGGACGCTCGGGAGCTGATGCGCCAGGAGATCATCGGCAAGGCTGGGTTGACCCCGACCGATCTGATGCACATCGAGGGCACACACGCGCCCTGGAACGTGGAGGCCGCCCAACTGGCGCTGGAGGTGTTCGCGCACAACCAGTATCGCGACCCGGATGAGCTGCGGCGGGAGATCTGGGCGCGCATCGCCGAGATGGCCGTCCATGCGATCGTCACCTTTCTGAGCGGCAAGGACCTGGAACCGCCCGGCGTCGTTCACTCGCACGCCGATCGCGACATGGCGCATTGGTTCTTCTACAACAGCCTCTACCCCACGCACCCGCAACTGGAGACCCGCTTCCGCCTGCGCCAGCCCATCATCGGCATCGGTGCGCCAGCGGGCCTGTTCCTGGGCAAGGTGGCCGAGGGGTTGCACACAGAGCTGATCCTGCCCGAGCACTTCGAGGTGGCGAACGCGGTGGGCGCGATCGCCGGCACGGTGATGGTCGTCGAGGAGATCCTG
>Ga0210047_1000380_pt1 | contig 17907 bp, 19 predicted proteins | sample CryGeyCG2014_300_3_FD_185453 | JGI IMG/M metagenome (GOLD analysis project Ga0210047, IMG submission 185453) | Groundwater microbial communities from aquifer - Crystal Geyser CG01_land_8/20/14_3.00 (SPAdes) (version 2) | ecosystem: Environmental > Aquatic > Deep subsurface > Groundwater | place...
TCTGGTGAATTAGTAATTATCATAGTTGGCCTTTATCATATGATGAATGGTTGGAGTGGGCCGGTAAGTCCCATGAATTTTTCAAATGTTCGTACAATTATACCTGCGTGACTAAAAAGTTACATTCGTGGGAAAAATATCGGTACAACCTGTATATGGATCGCCATTGATATTATACTGCGCAACTTTATAAATTGCGTTTTTCAAATCTTTAAAATACGCTCATTTTGTTTCCCTGCATTTATATATTTTAAATCTCTGTGATTTTGAGAATGTGCTATAAAAAAGTGCATCTTTTGCCGTTGTTGAGTATAAAACAAAGCAGGTTATAGCATTTCATGTAGGAGATAGAAGTGAAAATAGTGCTAAAGAGTTATGGAAAAAGATACCTGGAATATATAAGAAAAATTCAGTTTTTTATACAGATGACTGGGACGCATACAAGAGTGTTATTCCAAAAAATCAGCACGTAGTGGCAGATAAAGGTTCTGGCTATACAAACATTATTGAAAGGTTCAATTGTACATTGCGTCAACGAGTGTCAAGATTAGTACTTTCTGCATTGTCATTTTCAAAGACAATTGAAAACCATATTGGTACAATCAAGTAATTTATCTATCATTACAATATAACCTTACATGTTTAGCATTACCTAAATTTTAAACAATTTAAATTTTTCTTTTCAGTAGTGCTTTTCTTTTATAGAGAAAATGTTGATTTATATTCGTTTAATTACCGCATAAGTTGCCGTCTTTGTTACTCCTTCAATTTCATTAATTTTTTCAATAATACTCTCTGCACTCTTTTGTGTTGTCTTCACTATAATGTCAACATTTCCCGCAACCTCATAAACCTCAATATCTGAAATTTTCCCGATTTCGTCATAAACCTTTGGCCTTTCCTTTGGAAGCACTTCAACTAATATGAATGCCTCTTTTTTCATAACATTATGCACAATTTCAATAAATTCTTCATCAAGTAATGCAGACTTTCTTCTTTCTGCGGCAATTTTGACCTGCTTTAAAATTTCATCCATATCTGTTTCACTTGCTTTGATTTTATATTCATCAAGTTTTCCTTTTATTGCACTTTTTCCTGACATCTTCCCGATAATCAGCTTCATCTTTTGTCCGACCATTTGGGGAGAATATGTCTGATAGGTAAATGGAAATTTAAGCAGTCCGTCAACATGTATTCCTGACTCATGCCTGAAAGCGTTCTCTCCGACAACAGGCAGCATTTGCGAGACCTTTATGTTTGATGCATTTTCAACATACTCTGAAATTTTCTTTAAATTTTCTGTTTTATATTTTGAATCTGTTTTATATAGGCATATTAAAGACATTATTATCTGTTCAAGTGAAGCATTTCCGCTTCTCTCTCCAATCCCGTTAACTGTTGTTGAAACATACTCTGCTCCGGCTTCAATTGCAGCAAGTGAATTTGCAACGGCGAGTCCGTAATCGTTATGTGCGTGAATTTCTATAGGAATGTCTACTGTTTGCTTTATCTTTTTTACCAAAAATTTCGCAGATGTAGGATTTAAGGCAGAAACAGTATCGCAAAGTCGCAACCTCTTACCTCCAGCATTTTTGCAGGTCTTTATATATTCAATAAGAAGGTCGTAGTCGGTTCTGCTGCCGTCTTCTGCATTAAATGAAATGTATAATCCGTGAGAGTGCGCATAACTGACTGCTTCGGCAGCCATGTTTAAAATTTCCTCCTTTGTCCTATGAAGTTTATGCTCCAGATGAATGTTTGATGTCGCTAAACTTATTGCTATTGCATCACATCCTGTTTCAACGACTTTATCAATATCCTTTTTGTTTGCCCTGCTCCAGCCCATAATGCTCACCTTTAAATTTCTTTCTTCTTTCTCTTTGACAATCAATTTTATTGCATCAACATCATTCTGTGAAACAACAGGAATCCCTGCTTCAATCTGCTCAACACCGAGTTCAGCGAGGTATTTGGCAATTTCAAGCTTTTCATCAGACGAAAATATAACTCCTGCTGTCTGTTCCCCATCCCGCAAAGTCGTGTCACAAATTTTGACATTATTCATGCTTTGTATATTCTGCTCTTTCCTGACTTCATCGGCAAAGTTGTAGTCCGATACATAAATTTTGTATTTGCTCATTTTAAAGTTTTCATCTGTTAAATTAGTATTAAATTTTAAATTTATTAAAAGATGTATTTTTTTGGGTGGCTGAACAATTACCAAAATTATTCGTTTTTTAAATATTCTCTTAAGACAATAACTTTGATTTCATTTATTTGTTTATGTCTGTTATCGTTAGTGAGGAATATATTGGCTTTAGTATTTGGGGCTGCAGAAATCTGGATTGCATCCATTGTTCTAATGGTAGGATATTTTCCTCTCAGGCGCCCTTCCTTTTCTCCTGTGTTAGCTGAAATTTCCACAAGATTAAAATTTTTCCTGTTTTTTCAAAAATTCTACAAACACGTCTGCAATATCTTTCATTCCCATACTGATGGGTTTGGGCAAAACCTCTGTGAGGGTTATAACTGAGGTAAAGGCGATTAACTCTCTTGATTGCACTTTATCTATGACTTCTTTTACAAGATGTCCGAATCATGATTTGCCTCAATATAATAGATTATTGATGCTGTATCAAAGAATATTGTTTTGATTTGTTCAAGGTATTCGGATAAATTAGCAACAGTATTTATATTCTTTCTTCTCTTAATTTATTAACATATTCCTGAGCGTCTTCATTATTCCACATTCCTCTGCACAATCCATAAAAATCAGCAATATTCACTGTTGTTTTCTTTCTGGCAACTCTCTGCGAGATTAATTTATGAATAAGTATTTCTATCAATTTCAATTGTTCTTTGGGCAGCAGTATTTCAACTCTTTTTTAACTCTTTCTAATGTAACATTTCTATACACATTAACTGTCATTTTGTCAATATATATATTAGTATGCTAATACTTGAGTTTCAAAGTTATGGTGTTTTGACCTTGACAAAATGATAAAATTGGTGGCAATAAAAAACATATTTTAAAGGTGTTTTTAGCCATTTTTTAAATATCTTTGAAACTCGGGTAATATATTAATATTAAATTTTTATAAATAAATTTAAATCATAAAACGATTAAAACAAAATTTGGAAAAATTATTCATCTTGTTTTTTTAAATTCCTCCAAAATTTCTTTTTCACTTATTTCCCTTTTCTTCAATCCCCCTGCGATCTCGTCGCTTATCTCAAAGAAAAGTTGTTTTTTCATCTCCAAAGTCCTTTATGCTTCTACTTTAATAAATTTTGAAATTTATAATAAATTTAATTTAAATTTTTGTAACTGCTCAGGAGGCAGGAAATTTACCTCTGAAAATTTCAAAAAAATACAATTTCAAAATTTATGAAATTTCAAAAGACACGATTTTTGAAACCATAAAGATTTCAAAAAGACACGAACAAAGTGAGTGGAACAAAGTGAGCGTAAAAATCAAAAATTTACCTATCAGATTATTCCAAAATTTCGTTACCCACAAACCTCCAAATATGTGCTAATATCTTTTTTTACAAAATTTCATACATTTTTAGTCGATCTGGCGATACTTAATATTGAAACAAAACAAATTCAACACTTATTCAAACGCCGCAGCATAAATATCCTCAAGTTTTAGTATATTTCCCTTTTTCTCAAATAACTTTCTTATTATTGCTTTTTGTGCCTTATTCTTTATAGTACCTATTCGCAATGCACCAGTTCCAATCCTTCCCTCAATCTCTTTGCAGTCATCATTTGCATCAACACCTTCAACTCCATAAGGAGGATACGCATTAACATCAGCCAGAATTTTAATAAATTTATATTCGCTCCATATTGCTTTACTTACCAAAGTTATTTTTGGTGGCCCTGTTGTTACAACAATGTTTGGCTTAAAGTCCTCAATCGCTTTGATTGTGTCTTCATCACTCCTCACTTCATACGCTTTTATATCCGCATTATAAACCTTTCTGACTTTATCAATTGCCTCCATTGCCCGGTCTAATTTTCTTGATGTTACCGCAACATCTGCGCCTTCTTTTATAAGTAATGCGGCTATTCTTAATCCGACAGGTCCTGTTCCTGCAAATATTATTGCCTTTTGTCCTTTTAAATTTTCTCCTTTTTTGGTGTACGATTCCTTAATTTTATACACACACCCAGCAGCAGTTGTATTTGAACCGTCAGTATCAGCAACAATTGATACCTTAAACGGATTGAACATCTGCCTGACTGCAATTTCCATCATCTCATCGCCTTTCACAACATCATGTCCTCCGATAAATATTGCTGTATTTATCAAATCCTTCGGACTTCTTGGAAATATTATATCATTCACAAGTGCGGGAATTTCCTCAGCAGATACATTTGCATAAGGCACAACTGCAACATCTTCAACCGCATCATACGCCTCTATAATATCAAACGGACTCGCGTGTTTTTCCATACTTACATAAAACAACATTTTTTTCATTTTCATGCTTGTTTTTATTTTTACTTATCTTCATGCTTGTTTTTATTTTTGTTTTTATTTTTAAAATTTATCAGATTTTTAAATTTTTTAGGCCTTTAAAATTTTAATTTTTTTTAAATTTTTCTTCATGAAATTTTGTTTATTATGTCGTCATTTATATGTCCGCTAACATATTGCTTATTATTTTTTGTATCAATTATAGTAATTTTTGCAGGTGCGAATATCCCAAGGTCTATTTTGTAAAAGTCACCTCCGGCTTCCGTGAATATATCTTTAAACGGTTTTCCGTAAGCAGGTGAGGATGATGAAGAAATCTTGTCAGTCAAATTTTCATCCCAACCATTAACATTGATTGTAACATCGGCACCATAAATCAGTGCGTCATTTGAAGTGTACATTATCTCAGTATTTAATTTTGGAATCGGAACAAATCCCTCGCCGCTGACTGCCCTATTTGTGTCAAATTTAAGATAATCCAGCCGATAAAAGCCCATTTCAACAACCCTTGCCAGAACATTTATTAATCCGACCACTGAATCATCTCTGAATGCCGCAACAATCACCTTTTTTGCTTTTGTTTTTTCCAAAATTTTTCGTGCTGTTTCTTCATTCGGCATAATATTTGTTTCCAAAAGAAGTGCTGCTTTTTTCGGATTTTCAAAATAACCAATTCTTTCAATTGTTTCCTTTGGAACTCTTGCAGCCATTTTTGCAGGACCGGAACCTATAGCAATTTCGTTATTTATCTTAAACCTCCACCCTGCCATCTGACAGGAAAGTGTTGCAATTGAAGGATATTCAGGAATTGATACATAAATTTTGCCGTCTTTGATAGAAATTTTTCCGATACATCCCGTTGCCGCCTCTGCTGTTGTTATTCCAGATTTAACATTGCTGCCCGCATCTTTTGTCTTGTCTGTAACTCCTATGTCAAGCACAATTACTTCTCCGCTTACATTACTGTTTTCACCACCTTCAACATTTATAACCTTCCTCTCTGTTTCAATCGTATCAAGCAAATTATATGCCTTTTCATTTACCTCCAGATTCATTTTTAAATTTCTTATTTTAATATTGTTAAAATTACTTTATTATTAATTATGAATTATAAATTTTATTATTAATTATGAATTATAATCTAAAATATTAAAAAATAAATCAACTAAGAATTATTATAAATTTATTATCCTTGTTCTTAATTATTATTCCTAATTATCTAATCAACAACAAATCAACAATAAAAAGAATAAATCAGGGAACTGAGTAATATAAACTATATAAACCAAAATGAAACCATTAGACGCATTGGGGGATGTGCTGGAAAAGGAGGTAATTGTGAAGACCAAAAACGGACTTGAAATTTCAGGAACACTGAAGGCATTTGATATGCATGTAAATATTGTGCTGGCAAATGCACGTTTTAAAGACAAGGGGATGGATGGAGGTATAGTTGAAAAAAAACTGGAACAAATTTTTATAAGGGGAGATATGATAGTTATGGTAATGTAAATACAGATAAAATACAAAACAATTATAAAAAATGAGTAAAGGAACACCAAGTTTTGGAAAGCACAATAAAGGACGTATTCATATCTTATGTCCGCGATGCGGAAAATTTTCATTTCATTATGTCCACAAGGAATGTGCATCCTGTGGTTACGGAAAAAGTAAAAGGATGAGGCCAAGCAAGCAAAAGGATGTAGTAAAGAGGTAATGAAAACAGAGGCCGGGGTAAAAATTTATCAAATGTTATAAACTATTATAAAACTCTTATGAAACTTCTCTGCATAACAGGAATGCCCTGTGCAGGAAAAACAACTACAATAAAATTTTTAAGCAGTAAATTTTCTGTTGTCAGCATGGGAGATGCTATAAGGAAAGAAATGAAGGAAAAAAATATGGACAGGGATATGCGAGAGTACAGCACAGAGTTCAGAAAAAAGGATAAAGGTTATGCGGCAAAAATCTGTATGCCTGAAATAGAAAAAATAAAAAATGCAGAAATCTGCATTGTTGACGGTATAAGAAACTACGAAGAAGTTGAAGAATTCCGAAAATTTTATGATGTCGTATTAATAGCAATTTACGCATCACCTAAAAAAAGATACGAAAGATTTACAAAGAGAAAAAGGCCTGATGACAATTTGACTTATAAGGGATTTATAAACCGGGATATTGCCGAATTAATCTGGGGACTGGGAAATGTCATTGCATTAAGCGATTTGATAATCAGCAATGAAGATGGCAATGTGAAGAAATTTAAAGAAAATTTAATTTCCGAAATTTCCAAAATAGAAAAATTATAAAGTATAACAGATTTTATAACAGATTTATTAATCAAAAAACATAATTTATTAGAGCAAGTCAACTACCAACCAATAAATTAGTTGACTTGTAACTGGTTATTTCCAAAATTTCCAACCGTTACATTCGGCTGGTTGACATCACAGTACGACCGTTAGCAGAGGATTTCCACAATTCATCCTTGCACAGCCTGCACTTCAGGGAGAGATTACGTTTTACATCTCTCACCATTACTAGTAACATGCATAAAAGTGCGATCGTGTATGGATCACATGAACAAACCACATATCTTTTACAAACGTAAAAGTGCCTTTATTTATTCCATACACTTAATTAATTTGGATTTAAAGTAAATATTTAAGAGCAAATTCATCTGACTAATTAGTGTTCATCTATAAACTCGTAATTTTACTGAAAATCTGTAAGATTTTCGGTACTCATCCCTTTAAGTTGGGATAATTAATTTGTGATATATTTTTTAAAAATCTGCTTAAAAATTAAAATTGGATATTATAAATTTAATTTTAAACATTACTGGACCTACACAAAACAAATATGAATTCTTGACTTTTTATGTTCATTTACAAAATAATATAAGTAAGTCCTATAACTTATAAAAATATTAGTAAAAAAAAACAAATATAATAATTATCCCAATTTTAGTGGGTCAGCACCAGATTTTCAATCTTTAAAAATCTGTAAGATTTTTAAATTGTCAAAAACATAATAATTTACCTTGAAAAAGTTAAAATTTTTTCAAAATTTTATACTTTGTGGATGAATATTAATTAATTAGTCAGTTTTCTTTGCTCATTTATATAAACAAATAACAAAAATAAATAAAATCAAATATTTAAAATGTTCAACGCAAAAGCATCAAAGGTAAAGGACTTAAAAAGAGCCATAGAATCCATATCGGTTCTTGTTGATGAAGGTACTTTAAATATATCTTCAAACGGTATTGATGTAAAGGTAATAGACCCGTCTCAGATAGCAATGGGGATATTAAATATCCCGAAATCAATGTTTGAAGAATATACGGTTGAAGGAGAGAAGGATTTGGTTGCCGGAATGAATTTTTTGGAACTTTCAAAGCTGATGAAGAGAGCACGCTCGGATGATACAATTGAGTTAAAAATTGACAACAAAATATGGATTAAATTTAAAGGAAAAACAACGAGAACTTATGAATTGGGCATTCTTGAAACATCAACACCGTCAAGAGAGCCAAAGATAGAAACAGTTGACGAGATTAAAATTGCGGGAAATTTATTCACCGATCATGTGAAAGATATAGAAATGGTTAGTTCAAAAATAGCAATTGAAATTAATGACAAAGGGGTTTTACTTTCCGGGGAAGGAGATGTGTCCGACGTAAAGATAGAAATTTCAGATGAAAATTTAATAGAGAAGAATATTAAGGAAGACGCAAAAGCAACATTTTCAATTGAATATTTAAAAAATTTAATCACAGCAGCGGATGCGGATACAATTATCTCTTTAAAACTTAAGACAAATTCACCAATGGTAATAGAGTATAGTATTGGCACAGGAGGTATAAAATATTATTTGGCTCCGAGAATTGAAGGTGTCTGATTAAATTAAGGTAAATTCATATTGGGATAATTTAAAAAAAATTTTAATGCATTAAAATGACAAAGTACGAAATAGGGAAACAAATAGGAAACAGGAAGGTGATAACAACAAAGGGAGAACCGGTCGGGCAAGTATATGACATTGAAATAAAAACAAACGGAGAACTTGCTAATTTGGTTGTATCTGCGGATGTAAATGTAAATGTAAATGCAAATATTCAAAAGGATGATAAGGGAAGATTTGTTATTCCTTACAGCAAGGTGATTGCAGTAGGACAATATGTTCTAATTAATGAATAGAAAAGGAAAGAAAGAGATATACCTAAACAGTGCAGTAGGACAATATGTTCTAATTAAGGCAGAATAATAAAAACAATAAAATAAAGGCAATATACTATGAAATACAACACGGGAGCGACAATAGAAGATGCAGGAAACAGCATCCTGAATAAAACATCTTCGTGGAGGGTTTTAAAGCCGGTTGTTGAGAAATGTAAAAAATGCGGATTGTGCGCCACATTTTGCCCCGAAGGAATTATTCAGATTAAGGATAAGGCAATCATTGATTATGATTATTGCAAGGGATGCGGGATTTGTGCGGAAGAATGTCCTATAAAAGGTATTAAAATGATACTTGAAAACAAATAGACAGATAAAAATTTATTGTTTAATTTTAATTTTGTTGAAAAAATGCCATGCGGAAAAAAAAGAAAAAAGCAAAAGATGCGAAAACATAAACTGGAGAAGCGACTAAAACGAATAAGAAGCCAGCACAGCAGATAATTACGATTGTCTAAATTTAATTATCATGAATACAAACAGAGGACTTATCGGATGTGTTATCGGGTTTGTAGTATATCTTCTTTTTGCATTTGCTGATATTGAAGGTATTAAAAATTTTTTGTTTTTATTACCTCTTTTTTTATTTTTGACAGGTATAAGTATTGGTTATTTTATAAAGGAATTTAAGGAAAGTTTATTGTGGGGAGGAATAGCAAGTGTCATGGGTGTTGTTGTTTTTTTGGGGTTAAATTTTGGCTCTTTAAATAACGATTTAATTGGAACGGTAATTTTAAATGCGATTGGTTTATTTTTCGGATTTGGATTCGGAGCGATATTATATTATAGGGTTGCAAGAAAACGAAAAATAAAAGAAAAAATAAGCAAAGGCAGGTAAATATTATGCTTAAAATTGCGATTATCGGGAATTCATGGTGTGCAGAAGAATTCATAAACATGGTAGGTGCTGATGAAAATGTAAAATTTATCGGTCAATGGCTGCCTGAAAATTTACCGGAAATAATTGACGATTTCTCAGAAATTGAAATTCCTGAATTTGTTTTTTTGGCAGATATTGTAATTGACTACACAAAACATCCGGATGTGCCGTATCTGTTAAAGGATGCAAAAAAGGTCCTGACAACATCAGGGTGCAACCTGAAAAATGTATATTTTGCAGATTGTTTTTGTGCAGTTAACATAACAGAAAAATTTGGGATGCCTGAATTTAAGGTGAATATAGGGAGAGGCATAATAAAGGACATTAAAGTTTTGAGGTCATCTCCTTGTGGAGCGGCATTTATTATTGCGGAAAAATTTAAAAATAAATGTCCGGAAGATGCATTAAAGGAAGTGGGCTTATTAACACAATACGAATGCAAGGGAAAAGGTGGACCGGATAGTTCTATTCATAAAGCAGCGGAGATTCATAAAAATGCGCTGGAGAAGGCAATAATGAATGCGGGAAAAATTTAAATTCTGGATTGACACAAAATCATGGGTTGTTAAATTTTTGTAAAATTGTTATTTTCAGCGATTCTTTTTACGGTTGAGTGCCAAATAGAAGTAGGCCATTAATTTAATTGACTGCTATAATAATTTACCTACAAAGTAGATCGTATTCTTGTGTAATAATCTAGGTATAAGTGGTGGCTACATTTATATGACTAATTAGCCACCTCTTTTATATTAAATTTTTCATAAATAAATTTAAAATACAAATATAAATTTAAAACAAAAAATATCATCGGAAGGGTCGGCAGGATCTCTAAATTTTTTGAGAAGTCTTTTCAGACTATCTCTTTATTTAAAGTGAGAAACCGCCCTCATAAGCACTAATCGCAATGTGCGAATTCCTCTGCGGAATATCGCTGATATATCGAGATTGTGTATGGCGGAAGACCTGTCCGACCCGATAGAAATTAAAAATGTAAAAAAATAAAAAAAATAATTTAAAATAAAATAGTAAAAAAATAAAAAAATATTTTGGGAAAATTTAAATTATTAAACACCGATTTTCGTAAGGTGTTTAATTATCATAAGTACACCCTGATTTGCCTGTTAGAAATCATTGTCCTACATTGAGTGTTCTACAAATTATTGAATACATTTAGCAAAGTAAAATTCTGATAATTATAATTTCTAAAATTATGACCTAAATTTTTCTAATTCTACCAAAATTTATAAGTTTTGTTTAATGGGTTCTTATTTTTTTAACGATTTTTTAACGATTTTTGAAAATTTAGCAATAAAGTATTTATATTTTAATTTTCATAATTATATATTGATATTTAAAGATGGACATTAAAAAATATGGTTGTTAAAGATGATGATGTGGTTGTAAACATGAAAAAAAAGGGCACACACTCTCATCCTAAAATCAAGTAAAATGTTTTAGCAAACCATTGAAAGTTCCATGGTTTAGGAATAAGAATTTAAGTTACAAATGGATTTCTTAATTAGGGTGAAATTATGAGAATTAAATGGGCAATGAAAATCGCTGTAAAACCAAATCTAACATGATGCTTTTAGTTGTAATTTTTCATAATCCTTGATTTATTTGACTCCTAAATGTAACTAAAAGGAGTCATTTTATCACCCACACCTATAGGGCATACCAATTCTATCGGGCTTTTATTTTTATGTGCACCATCAACGAAGGAAGAAGTATTATACCCCATTACCATACAATAGAGATAGTTTTTCATTCCCTTGCCAGATTGAAAGCTCTTCATTACTTTAATCAGTGGCTTAATTCTCGCAAATGTCGATTCAGAAGGGTTGTTTGTTCTGAAATCCAACAACCCAATCCTATTTTCAATTATTCTTTCCATAATCTTAGCAAGTCTTCTGATGATTTTTTTATTTGTGCCATTCAAAATAGACTGTAATTTATCAACGATTTCCATTGCTTCTTTTTGATTGTTTACATGCCATAGACAGTTTATTGTTGACATTGCCTTTTGAAAAATCTCTGAATTTATGTGTGCTTTTTCAAGTGCTTTGAGAAAGTTTTTCAATATGTGCCACAAACATATTCTATGTATTGCAAATGGAAAAATCTTCGGAACAATTGTTGAATATATAGGATCGTCATCTGATAACACTATTTTGATGCATGTAACACCATATTGCTCCGCCACATCTTGAAGCACTTTTTCTATATGCTCAGATAACACATCTCCAACTTCCTTTTTCATCTTTCGCTTATCGCTCCTATCTTCTTCAGAAAGTTCTATCTCGAAGTCTTCGCTACCAATTATCACGGTGTATTTTTTCCATTCTTATCTTCGCATACAGCCGAAACTACAATATGCACTCCTGTGCCACCATTACATTTATAATAAATTTCATCTGTGCTAATTACTCCGGAAAATATAATCTTAATTTTTTCCAATGCCTTTTTGCTTTTTGGCCCGACCCATTGAATATATTTCCATATTGTTGAAGGGGGATATATTGTCTTTCTATCAGATATTTTGCCCGTTTTTCTTAGTCCCGTTCCGTGTAAATATTTCCACTCAAGCATTTGAATTATTGCTGACTTGCTATATTTTTTCCTTGGTAGCACATCTTCAGGAAGATTGCTAAATGTTCTTCCGCAAACCTTACATTTATATCTTTGCACATTTATTTTCTTTTGTTCATAATTTATATATATTACATCTCTGGAGCAAGAACCCCATTTGATGTAGTGGTATGCACCACAGTGCGGGCACTTAATTTTAAATATAGTCATTTGGGTGCTCGCCTGTTTGCATAACTAAGAGAGAAAAGAAAGAAAAGAGAGAATCATATATTCCTATTTGAGGATAATTTATAACAACAGAAGATTAAACGATGTCAAAATTTCAAAATTTTACTGCATATTATTTTACTGCATATTATTCCTACTTTATCAGATTCACCATGTTCTTCAATGACTTACAATATTCATCAATCCTTGCCGCAAGTATTTCCTTTAGTTTGTCACTTGTTATTGCAAAATACACATACTTTCTTCCTCTTTTTGAATTCAGACCTTTTCTGCCCACTATTCCGATGGCAATTAAATTTTTTATAACCCGCTGAACAGTTGCCCTGTTTCTTTTTACCTTCTTTGCCAGTTCCATTATATCTGACTCTTTTTCCATAATACTGCAGAAAATTTTAATCTCAATATCGTTCAGACCAAAGATACATCTCATAACATCATTCTTACAAAAATTTCCCGAATGAATAAGCGATTGTAATTCTGAAATCTGCATTTTAAGTAATTAAATTTTTCTGAAAGAAATTATAGTCATTTTGCTAACTTTTTACTCCCTTCAAAGTTGTATTTTTCGTCTAAAAATTTGGTGCTGGCCCACTAAAATTGGGATAATTATATATTTGTTTTTTTACTAATATTTTTATAAGTTATAGGACTTACTTAGATTATTTTGTAAATGAACATAAAAAGTCAAGAATTCATATCTGCCTTGCGTAAGTCCTGTAATGTTTAAAATTAAACTTATACTATCTAATTTTAATTTTTAAGCAGATTTTTAAAATATCTCTCGCAAAATAATTATCCCAACTTAAAGGGATGAGCACCCATTTTCAAGCTTGCCTTGAAAATCTCCAAACAAAGTAAGGTTATTTCCAAACCTGTCTAAAAATGTACGAATATTAGTGAATGTATTTTGAAAAAGTTTAATTAGATAAACAAATACCAAAAAAGAATAAAATTATAAGGCAAAAAAGTTATTTTGCAACATGTCTATTGATTATCCGGACATAACAATATTTTTACCTGTGAAGTCATTTTCAAGCTTGCCTTGAAAATCTCCAAACAAAGTAAGGTTATTTCCAAACCTGTCTAAAAATGTACGAATATTAGTGAATGTATTTTGAAAAGATTTTTTGTCTTTGTAACAATCAATTAGTCCGTGGATTTTACAGGTCTAAAACCAGATTGTTTTTTGAAATATCTGCCATAATCTTATGTTTTTCTCTTGTAGTACTCAATTTATTACAATATTTTTACTGGATTATTAATAATTTGTTCATAATTTATAAATTTAAATTTTAGATATTTGAATATTAAATTTTATTATGTTATAATATGGAAACAGAAAAAAAATTAATTGTGGACGGGATTAGAGTTGACGGAAGAAAATGGGATGAGTTGAGGGACATAAAAATGAAGGTCGGCGTTTTGAAGAACGCAGAGGGTTCGGCGTCTCTTGAGTGGGGAAAGAATAAAGTTATTGCTGGTGTTTATGGGCCAAGAGAAGTAATTCCAAGATTTGAAGAGGACTCTACCAAAGCCATTTTAAAGTGTGAATACAACATGGCACCGTTTAGTGTTGAAGACAGAAAAAGACCGGGCCCTGACAGAAGATCAGTTGAAATTTCAAAAGTAATAACAGAAGCACTATCCTCTGTAGTATTAGCAGAAGAATTCCCGAATACACAGATAAATGTATATATTGAAATATTGAGGGCAGATGCCGGAACAAGGATTGCAGGAATAACTGCTGCCTCATTAGCACTGGCGGATGCAGGAGTTCCAATGAAGGATTTGGTTGCAGGATGCACAACTGGAAAGGTTGATGGTGAAATTGTTATGGATTTGTGCAAAGAAGAAGACAATTATGGTGACTGTGATTTGCCAGTTGCAATTATTCCGAAAAATAAGGAAATTGTGTTGTTGCAGATGGACGGGATTTTGACAAAGGAAGAATTTAACAAAGCGTTTGATTTGGTAGTTGATGGTGCTATGAAGGTTTATGAAATGCAAAAGAAGGCGTTGTATGAAAAGTATAAAGATAAAGAGGATTAAAATAATCCTTTTATTTTAACTAATGAATTATGGTTGCAGATAAAACAAAAATAGAATTTTGGCTAAATTTTGAATATATCCTGATATCAAAAATATGGCCTTGATATTTAAATATCTAATACCTTAAATTTAATATTTAATATACACGACTATTGGCTTTTTTAAATTTTGACCAAATTAACGGTTACCGGTTGAGTGTCAAATAAATGGAAACATAAATTTATACTAACTACTCGGTGCTGCCCCACTAAAATTGGGATAACTATATATTTGTTTTTTTACTAATATTTTTATAAGTTATAGTCCTTACTTAGATTATTTTGTAAATGAACATAAAAAGTCAAGAATTCATATCTGCCTTGCGCAAGTCCTGTAATGTTTAAAATTAAACTTATACTATCTAATTTTAATTTTTAAGCAGATTTTTAAAAGATCTCTCACAAAATAACCATCCTAATTTAAAGGGATGATCACCTTAATGTGCTTTGGCAAAAAGACATATTTGATAAATTCAGAATTTGTTTTGCTCGGAGCAAGAAAGTTGTGGAATTCAAACAAAAATTATAAATCTATAAGGCAAGGATATGGAATGCGCCTGAAATATTTTTTTAAACTTTATAAAACCTTAAAAAATTGGGTAAAACCAGATTTAAAATCTAAGTTGATGCGTATGCAACAAGAACACATACAACAGACAAAAGAAAAAGGCAGTTGAATGACAGGAATTTTTACTGACAGATATCACAGATTGCAAATTAGATGATGTTTTTGATAGATTATGAATAATTAACAACAACAAAAATTTAAATTTAAATGGGATGCGAAGATAATAAAAAAAAGGAAAACGAGTGCATATTTTGTTTTTCCATAAAGGAATCAATACTTAAAGAGATTGACAAGATAGCCGAAGAGGATATGAGTAACAAGGAAGTAATAGTTAAAAAGATGATTGGACTTGGACTGAGAGAGTTTAGAAAGGCAAAAGCGTCAAAACTATACAAAGAAGGGAGAATATCCCTTTCCGAAGCAGCGAAAATGGCTGGACTTACGATGAAGCGCATGAAGGAATATCTGGCTGAGAAGGACTATAGACTGGATTACGGTATTCTTGATATTGAAAGAGAATTAGGGATTTTATAAAAATTTATTAAATTTATGTTGGATAAATTTTATATGAAAGATGTGGAAGATGTTGAACTTTATGGGGCGAGGATTATTGATATGGCCTTGCAGATTGATGAAAATTTAATTATCGCTGATTTGCATCTGGGCTATGAAAATGCATTAATAAGCGAAGGAATCCTTATTCCCAAATTCCAGTACAAAAAGATAATAAAGCGACTGGAAGAAATTTTTCAGAAGGCAAATTCGTACCACAAAATAAAACGACTTATAATTAACGGGGACTTAAAGCACGAATTCGGAAGGAAAAGCAGGCAGGAATATAAGGAGACATCAGAACTTATAAATTTTTTAAGGCACTACACAGGCGAAATTGTGTTAATCAGGGGAAATCACGATAATTTTATAAAAGGAATGGCAGAGTCCCTGAATGTTAAATTTTGTGAAAATTTTGCAGTTAAAAATTTTTTCATATTGCACGGCGATAAAATTCCAAAAGGTTTTGATGATTTAGCTGAAAATAAGACCGTTGTTATTGCTCACAGGCATCCCTGCGTTGGATTGAGAACATCTGAAAGAACCGAAAAAATGAAGTGTTTTTTAAAGGGTAAATTTGGGGATAAAAATTTAATCGTCATTCCTGCATTTAATTTTATTACCGAAGGAACGGATGTTTTGCAGGGAAATTTATTGTCTCAGTTTTTAAATACGGAAAGCATAGAAAATTCTGATGTTTTCGGAGTTGAAAATTTTGAAACTTTTCATTTTGGCACGGTCAGGGATTTGCTCAATTTAAATGTTTAAATTTAATTGTATAAATTTAAATGTTTAAATTTAATTGTATAAATATAATTTTAATAAAATTTAAAAAATTTAAATAAAAGCGAAACAAAAATGGGCATACTAAAAAGGACAGCGAATATTTTGTCTGCGAAGATACACGGGTTGCTGGAAGGAGCGGAAAATCCAAAGGAAATGCTGGATTATAGTTACAAAAAACAAAAGGAATTATTGCAGAATGTAAGCAAAGGAATTGCTGATGTTATGACCGCAAAAAAACAGCTTGAAATAAAAAGGAATGAGCTGAAGGTTGCATGCGATAAATATCAAGGGCAGGCAGAAGCATCTGTAAATGCAGGAAGGGATGATCTGGCAACATTGGCATTGAACAGAAAGGAGGAAACGATGCAATCAATTGAAAATTTAAATCAGCAGATTGCTGGTCTGGATAAAAATCTGGAAAATTTAAAGGCAACAAAACAGAAGTTAGAGATAAAAATACAGCAGTTCGGGGCGCACAAGGAAATTTTAAAGGCGCAATATGATGCAAGTAAAGCGACAGTTCAGGTTCAGGAATCATTAACCGGATTAAGCGAGGATATAATGGATGTCAAATCAACGGTTGACAGGGTTGAAGAAAAGATACAAAAGCAGAAGGCGAGAGCAGATGCGATAACAACAATGGTTGGTGAAGGAACACTTGCAGAGGTTGATTTTGGCCTGGAAAAGAAGGACGATATTGACAGGGAACTTGCAAAGATTGGAGGCAACAGTACGGTTAATAACGAACTGGCGGCATTAAAGGCAAAGCTCGGAAAGTAATAATGTAAAAGTAAAATTTAAGATATAAAATTTAAGTCATGAAAATTTAAGATATAAAATTTAAAAATTTAAAAAAATACAAATTTTAAATAAATTTAAAATGGTGACATTTATTGTCAGATTATTAGGGGAAAGTGAGGAATACGAAATTTCACAGGAACTTCTTGATAAAATGAATGTAGATGATAATAAAATTGCAGAGTATGTTCAAAAGGCAAAGGTCTTGCAGGATGAAATAAGAAATGAAATAGAGAAAATGCAAGCGATTGCCAAAAAAGGAAAGGCAGTAAATTTTAAGAAGAGCGATTATGTAATTCCTTTAAATGATATTACACTTGATGAAGCGATGGAATTTTTTGAAGGTGAAGGTATTATCAATGAGTAGGAAAAATCAATTGAGATTGTGGAGAATCTAAAATTTGAAGGCAGAAGGAAGGGTGAATCCTAAAATTTAGATTATAAAGAATTAAGTTGAGAGAAATTCATCTCTCTTGTATCTAAAAATCTCGACAAAAAAATACTATCTAAAATAAGAGAATAACATGACAGGAAATATTTATGTTATTGATACATCTTCTTTGTACTATAACAAGTGTTTTTCAAGGCTATAATCAACAGCAATATTTAGAACATGTTTCCAATATTTCCATCTTTTAATTAGTTTTCCATCATGCAATGCTTCTACGCCTCTCAATGTCACTCTCAT
>Ga0210047_1000385_pt1 | contig 17714 bp, 19 predicted proteins | sample CryGeyCG2014_300_3_FD_185453 | JGI IMG/M metagenome (GOLD analysis project Ga0210047, IMG submission 185453) | Groundwater microbial communities from aquifer - Crystal Geyser CG01_land_8/20/14_3.00 (SPAdes) (version 2) | ecosystem: Environmental > Aquatic > Deep subsurface > Groundwater | place...
TTCTTTCTTTTCACTTTATAATCCTTTAAGCCCCCCTCACCCTTCAACCCTCTCCCCAAAGGGGAGAGGGAAATTCTTTAAATAACTAATTTCGTGAAGCCCTATATATCACCATTTCTCTCACTACTTTAATGATTATCTCCCTCCTTTATTCTTTGTGGGGAATTGCGCTACTTGTCTATCTGCTACCTTTAGTAGCAATATGCGTAATGATGCTTTCACATTAATCTTGTAGCAACAGGTCTCCAGACCTTGACCTTGTATCGGCATCAGGAGATGCCTCCCACATTTACAGTTTATCTATATTAACAGGATTTTCAAGGAATCCTGGGAGAACCGCTTTAGAAAGCGGAAAATTATTTTTCACAACAATTCCTTTTTCGCTTTGGTTAGCAAATCATCCAGGGCCTTTATTTTTTCCCTGGACCATTCGGGTGGCTGATAATTCTTGAGATTCTCTCGCCATAACGCATCACATTTATCAAGAATATTTTTTTCGTCTCCATATTTGAAGTTGAAGATATTTGAAGACCACAACTTACGGAAATGTTTTAAGGTATGTTCACTGGATAAAAACTCCTTTCTTTCTCTGGTAATTTTACAAATCTCCTCAAAGGGCAGGGTTTCTTCATCGATGATTATCTTGTTTTTTAAAGCAAATTCGGATTTTCTGATCTCCAGATCAAGCATAAACTGAGCCGGGGAGCCAATTCCACCCTCCCCTAAGGTTCCCATTCCCGGATAGGGAATATCCGGCTTTTTTGTTAATTTGGAATAACGGTAAACCCCGTATAAATTTTCATAGACCGCCATCAATCCTGGTTCCTTGATTGAAGGGCTAAAGAATACCTCAACCCAGAGATGCCCTCCCCAGAAGGTGTCAAATAACTCTTTTACCGCTAAACTAAGGATGGTGGTCTCCGGACCAGTAGAGACCGAATTGCCGGTTCTCATATCGGTAACCATTGAGATGGCCCGTCCGGAAAGGTCACTCTCGGGGTCTATACTATAAGCGGCGGCCATTCCCCCTAAAACCTCTGCGGCGGACATTACAACCGAGCCGGCAAGGGTAACCGGGGTGGAAACGCCAATTGTAGGCATTGAAGCAATGTGGTATCTTTTGATGCCCAGACGCGCTCTCTCCACGATATCCTCTGCCGACCTTCTCTCTAAAACAAGAGGCGAGGTAATGCACTGCGAGCCGGCAAGATAAGGGGTATTCTCCGATGTCCCACTGATAATCTCGCCAATCTCTTTGAGATACTTGATCTGCTCGGGATAAATTGCCTCTATACCATCAACCTTATCGGTATATTTAAGGGCTAAAATTAGGGAGTCCATTCTCTCGGTCTTCTGCGGGACATCCTGGCGATACCAGGTGCTGATATAGCCTATCTCGGGAGTGGATTGGGCAAATTTCATCATCTCAATAAAGATTCTGGTATCTACCGGAATCAGCTTTTTATTTTGATAGTCATAATACTTGGTAGGACCGCAGTCAAAGGCCGACATCATAAATTTGGATTGCAATCTTTGCCTAATTTCATTTTGTCTTCTATTCCAGATAATGGAATGTGCCCAATCAATCCCACATTGAAGGTGAAGAGTCTGATCCTCATCATCCTCTTTTTGAGTTTTCTTCTGATAAATGCTCATCTCCTCTATTAATTTTCTAAGTATTCTTATTCTACCTGAGGGTGTTTCTTCACATCCATTTTTCAGTAATATCGATTCAATCTCCTCATTCTCGATCTTCATCCCCACTTCCTCAAGCAGGCGGTACACCTTCTCCTTGAGCAGTTCTTTCTGTTCTGAAGTTAGCACAATCTCATCTCCTTCTCAGTCAGATAGGCACATATTCCCCGCGCGCCGATCTCCTCTCCCAGAGGGGAGAGTTCAATTCTGACATTTTTCATTAAACGCTGTAGCGTATGGGTGGCGATTGCCCTCTTAGTTGGGAGCAAAAAAAGATCTTCCACTTTAGTAAACTGCGGGTCAAGGACAACCATCTCCGGATTTAAAAGATTGATTAAGTTGGCAATTCCTATTCCCAAGTATTTGGCGGCATTATCAACCAAACCAAGAGATAAATTATCCCCGCGCCGGGCCGCCTCAAAGACCATCTCTGCGGTAATATTCTCTGGGTTACCTCCACTCAACTCACTAATTAGCGAGTTAGTTCCTTCCTCAAGAGACCTTCTTGCCTGAGTTGCTAAAACCGATTCTGAGGCTAGTGCTTCCAGACAGCCACTCATCCCGCAGCTGCAAATCGGTCCCTCTGGTTCCAGGACAGTATGACCTAACTCCCCAGCATTCTCGGTAGTTCCTCCAAACAGTTGACCATTTAAAATGAACCCCGCTCCGATACCGGCTACTCCATATTCTATGAATACCAGATTCCTTACTCCTTTACCCGCACCCAGACTTTTTTCCGCAAATGCTTTCATCGGAGCCGTTCCCTCCAGGACTACGGGAAGATTAAACTTCTTTTCAATTATCTCTCTTAAAGGGATATTTTTCCAATCCTTAATCTGGACATAGAAAATGCAAATACCCTTTTCGGTGTCAATAATGCCGTGGGCACTGATGCCAATGCCTATAATCTTCTTTTGTTCTAAGCCAAGAATCAACTCCTTAATTGCCGAGATTAAATTACCAATGATTACATCCTTACCTTTGTCAGAATGGGTATCCCTTTTGATCTTTTTTCTGATATTTCCTCTCATATCGGTGACTACGCCAATTATCCATTCGGGATCAAACTCTATTCCCACAAAAAATCCTTTCTCAGGATTAATGCCCAACATCGTGTTCCTTGGACGTCGGCTATAGGGATTTCTGTTTTCTTCAATCAGCCATCCTTGCTGAATTAATTCCTGAACATATTTGCCAATGCTGGCTAATCTCATTCCCGTAAGTTGTCCAATCTGAGTCCGAGATAAAGGTTGACGTTCTTTAACGATGTTAAGCACAAATTTTTTATTTCCGTTTTTGATATTGTTATTCATTTTTTTCTCATATTTAATGTCATTGATAACAATAACGCAAATTTAATTCTTTGTCAAACATTTAATCTGCATTTTATTTACTCATTTGTAATTATACCCCAAAAAAATAAAAATGTCAAGCGCTACATGGGGACACATCCTCTTTTTTGTCAGATAGGGTTCTCTTTAAAGTTTTATTGACTCCCTTGTCTTGCTTGCCTCTGCGGCAATAAGGGAGGCGATGTAACGGATAAGCTCTTCCGTTCGTTTTCGCCCCTCCTCTATCATTCGTTGTGTTTCCTTCTTTCCTTCTTCGGCTCTTTTATTACCTTCATCAATCAATTGTTTTGCTCTCGCGTCCTCTTTCTCTATCAACTTGTCAGTTTCTCTACTCAAACTCTTTGGCAAAACAATTGCCACTACCACACTGGTGAAACCTAACATTACTCCCAAAAACCCCAAAACAACAGCCATAATATTCATCTTTTTCTCCTGATGATAATTATACCCAAAAAAATAGCAATGTCAAGTGCCTACAATTTTAGAATTTTTTCTGCATTCTTTTGGGTTATCTTCTCGTAAGCGGTTTGAGAGATTTTACCCTCTTCTAAGGATTTTTTAAAGTAAGGGACAATGGGGGCATCCTGATTGATATGGCAGATGTCGGTGCCAAAAAGAAGTTTATCCCGAAACTCTTCTAAGAACTTATAGCCATAATCAGGGTCTCTGGATATAGCATTATAACCACTTCCGGCAGATAAATCTCCATAGAGGTTAGGATATCTCTTAAGAAGTTTTGGAACCCTGCCCGGAGATTTTACCGGCCCTTTGGGGTAGCCACCCCTTGTCTCCTCATCTACCTCTGAGGTAATCTCGCTCCAGAAGGCCATCGCATGACCGATGAAGATGGTCTTGGGAAATTCTTTCAAAACCTTTTCCAGCCTTGGTAAACCAATATCATCGGCAGCACCATAAATTCCGTATTTTACTCCAACCGCCAAATGAAAGAGAACCGGCAACCCAACCTTTCCACAGTGATAGAATAGGTTTTTATAGAGGGGGTCATCGAGATATAAATTCCCGGTTAATTCACCTACCCCTTTACAACCCTTTTCTTTGTATTCCTCTAAAATCCAGGAGAAATCGGTCTCCAGGGAATTTCCTCCATTTCTCGGGTCAAGCTTACAGAAGGGAATGATACGGTCCGGATGGCGTTTGTAGACTTTCAATACATCGTCAGTAGTGAAATGGAAGAAAGAGCATTCTGGGCTTACCCCCCTTGGTAAAAGCACCGCTCTCTCTATTTCCAATTCATCCATCTTTTTTAATAACTCCTTTTCATCTACTACAGGCTTGTCCTTTACTGTTCCTCTCCCGATATGGGTATGAACATCAATCATTCTGCCTCCTATAAAATTGCGATACATCCTTGTTATTCTTGCCCAGTTACTCGCCATTGTTTCCCCTGCCGAAGGATAAGCAATGGTTGGTGATATCACTTTCATAAGATGCATCAGTCAACAATTTTCAGGGCGCTATCCACGGTGCGACAAACGGTGCGGCCATCAACTCGTTTCCATCCCGCTCTTTCGTAGCCGTCAGCAACATCGGTATTTTGAAATTCTATCCTTACTTCTATGGGTGGTTTAATGATATAAGGCTTAAAATCCTTAATCCTTTTTATGGCTCTTTTTGCCCCTTCTCTGATCAGTTGATGGGCTTTTACGGGAGCAATTATTCTGGCGCAATTTCGTGAAAGCCCTTCCTTCACTGCCACCGTCTCAACATTACCAAGAAGTTGTTTTGCTTCCTTGCATACCGCCTTATCTCCGGTTACTAGGATGATCGGAACTCCGAGACCTCCAGCCATAACTGCTTCTTGCCCCACTTCGCCCATTTTTTTGCCATTGATAAAGTAGTTAAACCAGGTCTTTGAACTCTGGGTATGGTCCAAAATTCCACACAAAGTCCCTGCCATTGCATGAAATCCAAGTAAAATTACACCGTCAAAACTTTTATCAAATCCGGGGAGAATATCTCTTCTTGAATGGCCAATGATATATTCGCCATCTGGATGCAGTTCTTCGATTACAAAATTATATCCCCCATTATGTCCATCCATCACTACTATTCTTTCCACCCCATTTTCTTTGCACGCTTCTACCACTGCATTAGCATCCTGAGTATAAAGATGGCGAGCTTTTTCGTATTCGGAGCCTTTTTCATCTCTTCCGGTCTGCTCCCAGCTGAATACTCCACTAATTCCTTCCATATCTACCGAAACATAGATCTTCATTTTCCTCCTCTTATTTTCTTAAAAGAGTTATGGAATTTTCTTTTAAATACATTTTTACTCCTCAACCAAGATTGGACTGCGGTAATTAACATAAAAAGGCTCTGCCAATTTATCAGCGCCAAAGAACTTTGCTCCCCAGAGTTGTGACCTTGCAGTCACCATTTGTTTGAAATGCTTCAGATAATCTTTTCTCGTTTGCGAAAGTTGGGCCTCCAAAGCCTCAATCTTTGCCCCTAAATCTTCTTTATTGACCTGAACTATTACGTTGGGTTCTGCCAATTCCTGCTCCACCCCATAATAGAAGATAGGAGCAATTGGCCAGGGCTCCCCCAAATAACATAAAATTGATTCTGAAGCCTGAAATACTGCTTCCGGGGTAATAGTGTAAACAGCATTGTGGTCGCGATGGTTATCCCGGGAATGGGTGAAGATAAGTTCTGGCTTATATTTTCTGATTAATTTTATCAATCGGTGATGAAGTTCATCCGTTCCATAAGCGGCGCGGTAAACCTCCTGAGATTGATAATTTAAAATCGTCCTTTTAGTTATCCCGAATATTCGGTTAGTTTTCTCCATTTCCCGACGCCGTTTTTCAATCATCAACTCTATTTTCTCGGGTGTGTTAGTGGCTGTCCCTCCACAGGTAAAGGTAATTACATAAACCTGTTTTCCTTTACGCGAGAAACGATGAATTGTGCCTCCGGGACCAATAATCTCATCATCCGGATGCGCACCCAAAACCAATATCCTTTTTACCTCGTTAAAATTAAAGACATTCATTTCATTGGTAAAAGCCAGAAGCTTTTTTCGCCTCTTCTATAAGACGAAGCTGCTCCCGCACATCTTCAAGAGGAACTCTTAATTTTTCCTTACCATAAATGGCAGCAACTAAATTATCGTAAAGATCAAGAACCTTGGTCTGGTCAAGGGGGATGACCTTTTCCTGCCAGGGAATGCGATCCTTGTTATCGTATGTCCTTCCTTTCACCGCCAGTGAGTCATCAACCGAGAGAGGCATTAATTCATCCGGGTTAAAATATTTTATACGAAAGGTGCTATCTTGGTAGATAAGTGTCCCGGACTCTCCCATAATATACCAGTTTGGCTCCGGAAAGGCGGCAGCACTGTTTAATTCATATTCCACCAACTCCCCTTTCCCTCCTTTAAAAAGAAGTACTGCCACATCTTCCGCATCGCCAACGGTAGCAATCTTTCGCAAATCGGCAAATAATAGTTCTGCTTTTCCCCCAAGAATTCCCAGGAGCATATCGATTCCGTGAGGTCCGGTATTGCTTAATGTTCCACCTCCCATCCGTTTTAAACTCTGCCAATCACTTCTCCGGCTAAACCCGTAATCTCTGCGGATGATACGGTAAACTTTACCTAAAATCCCGGAATCTAAAATTTCCTTAAGTTGAACATAATCGGCGGCAAAGCGGTGCTGCTGGTGCACCGCCAAAACCTTTCCCTTCCTTTTGGATGTTGCAATCATTTCGTCTACTTCCTTAAGGGTTCCGGCCATTGGTTTTTCCACCAGAACATTAATTCCACTATTCAACGCCCTAATTGTTTGCTCACAATGAAACTTAGAAGGAGAGGCAACTACTAAAAGGTCTAAATTAAGATTGTTTATCGCCTCCTCAATTGTAGAGAATGCTTTTGTTTTAAATGTTGTTATCGCCTCTTCTCGGCGCTCAGCAAGTGGATCTACCACACAGGTAAGCTCCAGATCATCCCTTTCCTGAATCTTTTGGCAATGATGACACCAACCAATTCGTCCCAGACCCACAACCCCACATTTTAACCTTTCCATTTTCTCCCCTCTATTTTTTAATGTATTGTCATTGCGAACGAAGTGAAGCAATCTCAATGGGATTGCCACGTCCTTCGGACTCGCAATGACACACAACCTAATCTACGTTAATCTGTGTATTCTGTGGTTTTTATTTTATCTCAACCTCTCTGTTTTCCCTGGCCGACTTATCAATTGCCAGGAGAACCTTAATCGGCATAAGAAGTTGCTCATCGGAAAAAGGTCTGGTGTTGGTTTTTATGTTTTCAATCAAGGTTCTAAAACCGATGTCGTATCCGTCGGATGTATCTACTTCTAAGTAGCGGCTTCCTTTTTCGCAATGAACAAGAACCTGAAAAGTCCCACCTTTCTCCCCAATAAGATGAAGAGCTACAACTTTTCCGCTTTCCAATGTTGTTGTCACAAAACAGTTTTTGCGATGAAGTTTTGCCGAGACCGTTTTGACATCATATCCAAAACCATTCAAAAGCATTTCAACCGCGTGAATCCCGTAAAAGAATACACCGCCAAACTCGCTTTCAAAATCAAAAGGACCTCCAACCATTCCCGAATGGATAGGCCCTAATTCCTCTTTAGCCCGTTTGAAAAAATTTTGAAAACTTGAGGTCTTCCATACGGTGGAGGAAGAGGAAAGCCAGGTGTTGGTCTTATGGCTGAGTTCAATAATCTCTCTTGCCTCCTCTAAATTGCAACTGAATGGTTTATCGATCAAGGTTGGAATTCTGTTTTCCAGAAAAAGCCTCGCATATTTGCCGTGATATTTGGCATGTCTGTTCATAATGATCACCGCATCTATCCTACCCAGCATATCTTCGGGCTTTTCCACAAGCAAGGGGACATTGCCTTCTTTCTGAACCTCTTTAACATGCTCTAAAGTATCGCCTTCACCCGGATACAATGCCTCTACCACAGCGCCTTTGATACTTTTCTCAAGGTTAAATCTCTTACAGGCTTGATTTACATGGGAATTCTCTGTCCCGATCACACCAAACCTAATTTTACTTTCTTTCTCATTCATTCTTTCTCCTTTTTTCCCCTAAGGCGAGTCAAGCCCCTCTATATCTCCCCAAAGGGGAGAACATTAAAGGCAATGGTAGTTGCGAAGCAATCATAAGTGGAGACGGATAGACAAATCTTAACGAAGCAGAGGAAAGAAGCCGAAACCAACGAAGTTGTTGCGAGCCTCCATTAGGAGGCGTGGCAATCTCATGAGATTGCTTCGTCGTAAAAAACACTCCTCGCAATGACTTCGTCAGTTTGGTATCCGTCCCAATGTTGTTGCCACTGGCAACAACATCATAGATGCGGAGCAACTGACCATTGGCTATGAAACCTCCGAGCCTCCCTTAGGGGGTGACGGTCATAATCTGACGGGCCTCTTCCGGGTATTGAGCAATGAATTTTAGCTCATCCTCGGTAAGAGGCTTCTGGGTGTGAACATTGGCATATCTGGCTAATTCAAGGATTTTTCTTGCTTCCTTTTCGTCCTTAAATTCTATCTCTAACTTCCCATAGATATTGCGCAGACCCTTAATGCCACTATATTCCCCCAGGGTTATCATTCTTCCCGTCTCAATAATTTCCGGTTCACCCCTTCCTAAATCCTCAAAGTCATAGAGTTCATAGTTTCTTCTATCCTTTAAGGCACCATCGACATGAATACCTGATTCATGGGCGAAGGCATTGGCTCCCACCCCAACCTGATTGATGGGAATGGGAACACCAAAGGCATAGGAGGCGTAATGGGCCAATTTCCAGGCCTTCCTCAGGTCAATTTTTTCATCGAGTTTATATTTGCCAGAGATGCCGGAGGATTCCTGTATCGCCAGGATCACGGAGACCAAATCGGCATTCCCGGTTCTCTCGCCCATTCCATTAATGGTGGTATTGATGTAGGCATCAAACCCAGCATCAAGCGCTCCCTTTGCTCCAGCAAGAGTGCAAGCCACAGCCATACCTAAATCATTATGACAGTGAAGTTCTATCGGTATCCTCACCTCCTTGGCCAACTTATATATCCTCTCATAGATGCTAAAGGGAGATTCATACCCAAGGGTATCACAGTAGCGTATCCGGATTGCTCCATTCTCCTTAGCCAGAGAGGCAAATTCTATTAAATAACTAAGTTCGGTGCGGGAGGCATCTTCCGCATTGACTCCAATTGACTCTGCTCCTTTCTCTTTAGCCAATCCCACAGCATTCTTCATCAACCTTAAGATATCTTTTTCACTCTTTCCACCTTCAAATTTGCCCAAAATCATCTGTTTAGAGGTAGAGATGGAGAGATTGAGATGCTTGATTTTGATATTTTTGAATGTTTCTTTAACATCGGAGCTTATTGCACGAATCCAGCCCGAAAGCCTGATGGAAGAAAGCACCCCTCTCTCGGCCAAGCTCAGGTTTCCTTTCAGATAATTGATTTCATGTCTGGTCACCGGAAAACCCATCTCACTCTGAAAGATGCCCATATCGTTAAGATAGAGATTAATCAGGGTTTTTTGCAATTTTGCCAATCCCAATCTTGAGGTTTGCACCCCATCCCGATTGGTAACATCAATAATATAAATTTTAGGCATAATCCCTCCTTTTTTCATCACAGATGTCATTGCGAGGAGTCCCCCCTTCTTGCTTTCGCAAGAAAGCAGGGGGGACGACGTGGCAATCCGACACATTCACGGAGCCTGTCCTGAGCGAGAGCGAAGGGTTCAGTGTAAACTCCGTCGTTGCGAGAGCCGATGGAATCGGCTCGTGGCAATCCGCGAAGCGTCGCGAGCTTGCCTTTGGCAAGCGTGGCGATCTCAATGAGATTGCTTCGCTAACGCTCGCAATGACACTCTGTGTCATTTTAGTAGTTGTAGCTTCTGGGCTTGATGGGGATGCTTCTCTCCAGAATAGACCTTCAATCTTTTCATCCTTTTTGCCTGAGTTTTATTCTTGGGCAACATCCCCTTTACCGCCAATCTGATAACCGTTTCCGGGTTTTTCTTCTGTAATCTTTCAAAGGTTATTGTCTTTAAGCCGCCGGGATAACCGGAGTGTTTATAGTAGAGTTTATCCTTTATCTTCTTTCCCGTAACCTTTATCTTTTCGCTATTGATGACAACCACAAAATCCCCTCCATCCAGCCAGGGGCTGTAGGAGGGTTTGTTCTTCCCGGAAAGAGCGGTGGCAATTTTTGTGGCTATCCTGCCCAAAATTTTATCCTGAGCATCAACTAAGAACCAGTTTCTCTGCATCTTTAGTTTTTCCTTCTCCATTTTCCTCCCCTCTCAGTGTTTAAACCTTTCCCAGAATTTTTTTACCTCGGGGCTGGTGCGCTCCTCAGAGATATCTCTAAACTGCTCTAATAGCCTTCTTTCCTCCTTATTCAGGTTTGTCGGTATCTCCGCCAAAATCTTCAGCAATTGGTCCCCCTTCCCATAGCCGCGGAGATTAGGAATTCCCTGACCACGCAGCCTAAAAATCCTGCCACTCTGAGTTCCCGGCGGTATCTTCATTTCCACCTTTCCAAAGAGGGTTGGCACCTCAATCTCTGCTCCTAAGGTAGCCTGAACAAAGGTGATGGGAACCTCGCAGATAATATCATCTCCGTCCCGATGGAAAAGCTCGTCTTCCTCCACATAGATGAGGAGATAAAGATCCCCCGGAGAACTTCCCCTTAATCCGAGATCACCCTTTCCCGGAATGCGCAGGGTAGAACCTTTATCCACTCCGGCCGGAACCTTTACCGCAATCTTATGCATTCTTCTAACTCTACCTGAGCCCCGGCAGTTCCGACAGGGGGAGATAATGATCTCTCCCTCCCCTTTACATCTCGGGCAGGTGCGCGCAAAACTGATGAAGCCTGAGCCATAACTTACCTGACCTGCTCCCTGGCATTGCGGGCAGGCTCTCTTTCCGGTTCCTTTGCTCATCCCGCTTCCATTACAGGTGGGACATTTGTCCAAGCGGGAAAGATTAATGTACTTTTCTGTTCCGGTGGCCGCCTCCCTTAAACTAAGGGAAAGGCTATATTGAAGGTCAGAACCCCTCTGATAAACCTTTTCCCTTCTTCCGAACCCTTCTCCGAAGAAATCGCTAAAGAAGGTGCTCTCGAAGAGGTCACCAAAAAGGTCACCAAAATCTGTTCTGACCCGGGAGAAATCCTGTGTCCAGTCAAAGCCCGCACCAAAACCGCGATGACCAAACTGGTCGTAGGTAGCCCGCTTCTTTGAATCGGATAAAACCTCGTAAGCCTCGGTTGCTTCCTTAAACCTCTCCTCTGCCTGCTTATCCCCGGGATTATGATCAGGGTGGTATTTCAATGCAAGCTTCCGATAGGCCTTTTTAATCTCTTCAATGCTGGCATTCTTAGGAACGCCCAGAATCTCATAGTAGTCACGCTTCGCCATCTATGTAATAATTGTGTATTTCCTTTCAATCCTGAAGGGCTTAAACACCCTTCCTCCAGCCTCATAGAACTTGGTAAAGAATTCTAAATATTGTAGCCTGCTGGTATGAACATAGGCGCCCAGAACATTAATACCAAGATTAAATAAATGCCCAAAACAAAAGATAAGGATCCCTAAAATAACGCCAAGATAGGGAGTGGGAAGGGCAAGGGAGACCAGTTGATTTATAACAATGGCCAAAAGTCCGGTGGTCATCCCCAGAGCAAAGAGCCGGGAGTAACTTAGAGTATCGGACAAAAGATTTCCGACAACCATTCCGTAAATGGAATACCCTGCCCAGAAGCACTTCATAAATATCCCTTGCTGCTCGGCGAATTGCTGGAAGACGACGAAGAGAAAAACAAAAATTAAAAGAGCGCTTAAACAATAAAAGAAAGAATCTCCTAAAAAGGAAAATGGCAAAATTTCTCTACGGGATAAAAGAGCGAGAATCCAGAGAGGCAGTCCTAATTGGATTAAAAAAGGAGCAAGATTTTTAAGCCCGGCAGCTCCATAACCCCTAATACTCTTTGCCAGTTTTATCATCACCCCAGAGGAAACCTGTAGATACCCAAACAAAAGTGCTAAATAGAAGAACCTCATCATATCCTGAGGATCTTCGATCGGAGCAAGAAAGGTAAGGGTTTCCTTAAATCTCTTTAAAGGAGGAAATGGCATTCTCTCGAGGAGGTCGCCGAAACAACTGCCGGTCATCGCCCCGACTACAATGGTGGCTAAACCACTGAAAAGAAACAAGCGACAAAGCCTTTTGCCCATCTCCGAGAGATGCAGTTTTTTCAGTAAAACAAAGGAAAAAATGGCCAAAAGAAGTCCGTAGCCGCTATCTGAGAGACAGGTAGCAAAGCAGAGAATGAAAAAAATAGAAAGAAGACCGCTGGGATCCATCCCTTTATAGAGAGGTCGGCCATACAAATCGGTCACCGCCTCAAAGGGTTCAACTAAGGCTCTATTCTCTAAGACGGTAGGCACATCCTCCCCCTTCTCTGGATCCCGAAAGTAGAGGGCAACGACGGGAAATCTTTCCTTCAAGTGCCTTTTCAAATTTGGCAGAGCTCTTTTCGTAATCCAGCCCGTGAGAAGGAAGACGCTTTTCGTCTGTCCAAAGGAACTCTGAATATCCTCCTGTTCCTTAAGGGAAGAATAGTAATCAAGAAGAACCAGAATTTTATTTCTTTCAGCCACAAATTTTCTTATTTCATTATTTAATCGAGAGATATCCTCCTCGTTTTTTGCCAATCTTTCTTGAATAAAGGAAAGGACTGCCGCCGCAGAAGAATGAAAAGGAAGGAATTTTTGGGGAGTAGCATTGTATCTACTGAGAAGTAATGAAAATTTCTTTTCCTTCTCCTGATGATAAATTATAAGGAACAGGACCTGTTTTTTATCCTCTTTGATTGTTTCTATATAATAATACAGGGATTTTGAAGCAGGGTATTTATTGGACATTTTATAACCAAACTTACTTAAAGTCAATTTTTATCGGTCGGCCATTTAACCAAGATAAAGCGGGAGAGTACCCCGCTTTTTCCATTTTGGCACTTATGTCCTGATAGAGAGGCTTCAGGATATTCTGATAAGGGTGATTATAAAAGGTTACTTTAATCTCTCTTCCTTTAGCTTTAACATAAGCCCCTTGGTGAAGAAATTTTCGATAGATAGTTTCAATGAAGCACTTTTCATAACCTTCTAAATTCTTTTTGAAAAGAGATACAAGATTATAAGCAACAGAGGTTTTAAGGCCAGAGAGAGCAAGAATTTTATTCAATTCTATTCCCGGCAACTTATCCAATGCTAAAAATGAGTTCTCTTTAAACCAGTTTTCTATCCTCCAGCGGTTAGTGTATTCTTCAATTAAAAACTCTTCAATATTTTTTTCATCATTGGTGATATGGCAGATATACTTATCTTCTTCAAGGATGTAAAGAGCAATCATCCTTACCTCTCCCTGATAGTCTTTTAATTTGATATGAGTTTGCGCTATTTTCTCTCCAGCGTGTTCCTTGAATTCTTGAAAAGAAAGGCTTTTTGCTTCTTCTAATCTGTTTTCATGCATCTTCAGAAGAGTAACAAAATAAATGTTCATCTCTCTATTTATCCAATCAAGGAGAGCACCCACAGAGAACCATTTGTCAAAGATGGCTCTTTCCATTGGAGAGGAATCTTCATCTTCCTCTACGATTTCTTTTGTAATCAGAAGCATCTTTTTGGCGATATCTACTGGACTGCCCCCTGGATATTTGGCGGTAAGAAAGATGGGATTTGTCGTTTCCTGGTCTTGAGTTAAGATCTGCCTTATCCCAGGCAAAGATTTATTTCTGGTAGGATGTTTATCCTTCCCAATTTTAGACTTCCCCCAATAGGCACTATAGTGAGTATCCAGGTTAATTGCCCTTCCCTTAATTAAACCCATTCTTTTTGAAACTTTGCCCATCTCTTTGATAAATATCTCGCTATTCTCCATAGTTATCTGGGAAATAAAAGTTTGCAGAGTGCTCTGATCTGGAAGAGAGGGCAATCCACTTAAGACAGGAATCCCTAAATCGGTGAAATCATCATATTCTGAGATTCTTTCTATTCTGAAGATGCTTCCAAAAACAATAGAGAGTGAAAGATTTAAAGAAGAGATTCCTCCATTTTTCTTCACTCCTAAAAAAGGTACCTTTTCTTCTATCGCCATCTCTTTCAAATAAGGAAGAAGAAGGAAACCTCCGCCACAATAAGTATGGAAGCCGGCTCTCAATAACTCGTCTAACTTCTGATTGTTTTTTTCTTGATTAAAGACTCCCTTTTGATGGCCTCCATAATTTTCGACTTTTTTTTAGTAAGGAGATAGGAGGAAAGGGTTCTGGCTACTGTTCTGGGAGAAACATCCATTCCCTTTTCTTTCAGCTCATCGGAGATCTCAAAAATATTCTTTTCCGGGGAAGCAAACTTTTTGCTGATAATTTCGCCCTCGGTCTCTTTTGTTCTTTTAGAGGGGGATCTCGGCCCTCTTTTTTTATCCTTTAGCCCCTCCATTATTCCTCCTTTTCTGAATCTTTCTTGCCAGAGATAAAAGGATGTTTTGGATATCTTCCATTCTTTACAGATATCCTTAACTCTTTTTCTCTCTATCTCTCTTTCCCTGATTGCTTCATAACGAAGTTGCACTCTATCCCTTATAAAATCTCTTATCTTTTTCATCTCTCTCCTTTTTCTCAAAAGGGTATCATAAAAGAAGCAGGAAGTCAAGCAAATTATGGCAACAGTAAGAGTAAGTTTTGTTTTTCTGAACAACAACATAATTATTCTACAATATTAAATTAGACGATACAGAGCACTCTTCAGAGCAAATTGAAAATAGAAAGTCAGCATTGGTAAAAATGGCTAATGATATATCATTGCCAGAATTTATAGGAAGTAATGGACAAAAAAATAAAAGGGGTAAAAATCAAAAGATTGTTTTGCCACATACATCTTACCTGGAAGTTGACAAGAGAGAGGAAAGAAATTATACTGTTAAAAGGTCAAGAAAATAGGGGCTTCAAAATCCCTGTAAAAGGAACTGGGTTCTGTGATGAGCAAATCCAGAATATTGACATCGTGTATCCGTCCCTCGGTAATATGGATGAATTCCGGGATGCTGCCGCGCAGATTCAGAAGGGTATGAAGTTTGATTGCAGCCTTGTTCTTCCGGAATTTTGCCCAGGGAAACAGTTCCAGACACAGGTCTATGGTGGTGGAATCGAAGGCATAGGCTGCCTGCTTCAACTGGACCCCAAAGTCGTCGTTGAGATAGAGAGGTCGGGCAATACCAATCAGCACCTGGGCGAAATCGGCATAAATGCGCCAATCTCTGGTTTCGTTGGCGTCGGCCAAGGTGCTGCGAGATATGTTGCCCCGGATACCCATGTGATATAATCGGGATGGTATTGTTCGCAGACATGCTTCGATATCCCGCAGGCTTTCGCGATACGTCAGCTGGGCAAAAGCCATACATAAAAATTGGTCCAGACATGAGAAATTCCTTACTCTATAATCGCCTTGATACCGCTGAACGCACTTGTGGAATTCATATATCGGGAGCAATTCCATCAACTGCGCAAAAACTAATTTTCCTGAATACATTGGCCACTCCTTTCATTATTTCGGAATGGCCATATTTTATCATTATTTCTACTTCAAGTCGTTTAAAATTTTTTCCTTTGAAAACACCTGTAATATCAAGGGTTTGCAGCATTTTTACTTTAAGTTAATCGGACAGTAGTGATATGAATGATTACAGAACCGGAATTAAGATTTCGGATAAGCAAATAGAAGAGCTTAACATCAAACGTCACGAGCTGCATCCACAGTGGAATTACACAATTGCTCCAAGAAAAAAATGATGAATTTGACAAGATTATTATTGTCAGGTATAATTTATAAAAAGAGTAAACGATGGATTCTACAAAAAACAAAAAGAAACATAAGAGGAAGGTAAAAGATAAATCCGTGGAAGATTGGGAAAAAGAGTTAAATATAAAGTAGCATAATGTAAATCCTGAATGGAACTATACCATCTATCCACGGTCAACTTCAAAGCGATCAATAAAGGATGAAAAGTAAACTTTATTTTTCGGTGGGCCCTTACCTCAGAGCCAGTAAAGATAGATGGTTCTTTGGATGAGCCAGTTTGGCAGAGAGCGGGAACCTTGAACTTTATTATTCCGGTAACCCATAAAGAACCGCTAAGTAGGCATTTTCATAATTAATATTACGTATTATTTGTTGACTTTTAACTGAAATTCTGGTATGATATCTCCTGTAAGAAAGGGGGATATTATGCCAAGAAAGAGTCCGTTTGAAATTGTTTTGACCAGTAAAGAGCGAGAGCATTTCATATCTCTGTCCAGAAAATATACGGCACCTTACAAGAATGTAATTAGAGCACAAGTAATTCTTCTTGCTGCACAAGGCAAAGAGAACAAGGAAATTGGTGAAAAAGTTAATCTTCCCAGAAAAACAGTCAGTAAGTGGCGTAAACGTTTTTTCTATAAACGAAAACAAGGGCTTGTGGATAAACCAAGACATGGCAGGCCATTCTTTTTTTCCCTCTGAAGAGATAGCACAAATAAAAGCACTCGCCTGCCAACTTCCGGCAGAGCGCGGTATCCCCCTAAGCCGGTTTTCTATCACTGAAATTGTCCGAGAAGTAATTTCAGAAGCCATTGTTCCTTCAGTGAGCGATTCCAGTGTCTGGCGATGGTTGCATGAAGACGCTATTCGCCCCTGGTTTCATAGATCCTGGATCTATCCCAGAGACCCGAAATTCATTGAAAAAGCTGGTAATGTGCTTGATCTCTATGTCAAGCAATGGGAAGGCCAATCCCTGGGAGAAAATGATTACGTCATCTCTGCTGATGAGAAAACCAGTATCCAGGCCAGAATTCGCAAACATTTAACTTCCCCTCCCTCTTTGGGAGAACCAATGAGAGTGGAACACGAGTATATTCGTGGTGGTGCATGGGCTTATCTTGCTGCCTGGGATGTTCACAGAGCAAGAATTTTTGGTCGCTGTGAAGCCAAGACTGGAATTAAACCATTCAATCAACTGGTGAAGCAGGTAATGTCACAGCCACCCTATAAAACAGCCAATAGAGTCTTTTGGATTATAGACAATGGTTCTTCTCATCGAGGAAAACCCTTCGTTGCTCGTCTCCAAGAGAAATGGCCAAATGCTATTGCTGTTCATTTACCCACCCATGCCAGTTGGCTTAACCAGATTGAAATCTATTTTTCTATTATCCAGAGAAAGGTTCTGACGCCCAATGATTTTCCAAACCTTCAAGCGGTAGAAAAACGTCTGCTGGATTTTCAAACCCGATATCAAGAGATTGCTCGTTCTTTTAATTGGAAATTTACTCGTAAAGACCTTAAAGAAAGAATTAAACTTGTTAGTGACCATATCATTGATCAATATCAACCGGTAATGCTCCAATCCGCCACTGAATCTTTGGCGAATGTCTATGCATAGCATAAAATACGTAACACAATTTATGAAATAGACCACTAAGGAGGAAAATGAAAAAACGAAAAGCAAGAATTGAAAGACAAACCTCAGAAACAAAAATTTCTCTTTCTTGGGAACTTGATGGCGAAGGGCTCAGTAAAATAAAAAGCCCCCTTCCCTTTTTAAACCATATGTT
>Ga0210047_1000412_pt1 | contig 17182 bp, 14 predicted proteins | sample CryGeyCG2014_300_3_FD_185453 | JGI IMG/M metagenome (GOLD analysis project Ga0210047, IMG submission 185453) | Groundwater microbial communities from aquifer - Crystal Geyser CG01_land_8/20/14_3.00 (SPAdes) (version 2) | ecosystem: Environmental > Aquatic > Deep subsurface > Groundwater | place...
CACGCCTCGCGTATTCTACTCTTCTGCTACTGGTTCGGGAAGCAGCGGCTGGAATTCTCTCTTCACAAAGGTGTTTTTGTATTTCGGCATTCCTGTGCCTGCAGGTATTATTCTTCCCATAATCACGTTCTCTTTAAGCCCTCTGAGTTCATCCACGGCACCACTGATAGCAGCCTCTGTGAGAACCCTCGTTGTTTCCTGGAATGAGGCAGCAGATACAAAACTGTCTGTTGACAGAGATGCCTTTGTTATTCCAAGCAATAATGGTTTACCCTGAGCCGGTTTACCGCCCTCTGCCTTTACCCTGACATTCTCCTCCTGGAATGTTCTCCTATCTACCTGTTCACTTATAAGAAAAGGCGTATCCCCAGGGTCTTCTATACGGACCTTTTTCATCATCTGCCTGACAATTACTTCTATGTGTTTGTCGTTAATCGAGACACCCTGCAGCCTGTAGACCTTTTGGACTTCATCAACGAGATAACTCTGAAGTTCTTGTGGTCCAAGAATATCAAGTATGTTCTGGGGGTTTACAGCTCCATCCATAAGCGGTTCGCCGGCCATTACCCAGTCACCTTGGTGTACACTCACATGCTTACCTTTAGGTATAAGGTATTCCCTCGTATTATCTCCACCCTCTCCACCCTTAACAACAACAACGCGCATTCCCTTCTGAGCGCCTCTGAACTCCACCATGCCGTCTATCTCTGTGACTATTGCCTGCTCCTTTGGACGTCTTGCCTCAAAAAGCTCAGCAACCCTTGGAAGTCCACCGGTTATATCCTTTGTCTTTGTTGTCTCCCTCGGTATTTTAGCAAGTATGTCGCCCGGAAACACGATATCGTTTTTATCAACGAGTACGTGTGCACCTGATGGCAGGAGATACCTTGCAAGATTATTTGTTCCGGGAATCTTGAGTGTTACCTTTCCATGTTCATCCTTGATCGAAACCCTCGGCCGCATATTTGCAGGATAGTCTATTATAACCTTGTGTGAAAGGCCTGTTGTTTCATCAACTTCTTCCTTTACTGATACTCCCTCAACAATGTCTCCAAGAGCTATCTTCCCACCAAGCTCTGTAAGTATTGGTGTCGAATAAGGATCCCATTCAACGAGCTTTTGCCCTATTCCAACCTTCTGTCCATTCTTAACCATCAGTTTTGCACCATAGACAACAGAGTACTTCTCCTTTTCTCTGCCCTCTGAATCCCCAACAGCAATGCCTCCATTCCTGTTCATAACAACAAGAAGGCCTTCACTGTTTCTTACAGTACTGATATTTATGAACTTTATAGTGCCAGAGTTTTTTGCCTCAAGTACTGTCTGTTCTACCACTTTTGAAACTGCACCACCAATATGGAATGTCCTCAGTGTAAGCTGTGTACCAGGCTCTCCAATTGACTGGGCTGCAATTATTCCTACTGCTTCACCTATTTCGACAGTTTCACCCCTTGCAAGGTCCATCCCATAACACTTTGTACATACACCAAACTTTGCCTGGCATGTAAGCACAGACCTTATCTTAACCCTGTCTATGCCTGCATCAACAATCTTCTGCGTCAGCTCCTCATCTATCTCCTGATTCCTCTTCATTATAAGTTCCTTGGTTATTGGGTCTTTTATATCCTCAACAGCAATTCTGCCGAGAATTCTATCCTCAAGAGGTTGTATTATCTCTCCACCTTCTACAAGGGATGTGACGATTATGCCATCGGCTGTCCCGCAGTCATCCTCAGCGATAATAACATCCTGAGCAACATCAACAAGCCTTCTTGTAAGATATACTGCGTTTGCAGTCTTGAGGGCTGTATCAGCAAGGCCTTTCCTTGCGCCATGTGTGGAGATAAAGTACTGCAAAGGTGTTAACCCTTCTCTAAAGTTCGCGGTTATCGGTGTTTCTATAATCTCACCAGAAGGTTTTGCCATCAATCCTCTCATGCCTGCAAGTTGCCTTATCTGAGCAGCGCTTCCTCTCGCACCTGAATCAGCCATCATAAAGATGCTGTTGAATGACCTTCTCTCTTTGAGTTCTTCTTCAGAAAATGTCTTACCCTCTTCTGCCCCGAGCTCCTTCATCATCTCGTCAGCGACCTTTTCAGTCACGTTTGCCCATATATCAATCACTTTATTGTAGCGTTCACCATGTGTTATAAGGCCATCTGCATATTGTTTCTGAACCTCGATGACTTCCAGTTCTGCATTATGTATAAGCTCAGGTTTAGTTGTCGGGATGTGCATATCATCCATACATATAGATATACCTGCCTTTGTTGCATATTCAAACCCAAGTCTCTCAAGATTATCGAGGAACACAACCGTATCACGTTTGCCTGACTTCTTATATATATATTCAATAATCTTTCCGAGTTCTTTTTTTGTCATGTCCTTGTTGATCATAGAAAAAGAGATTCCCTTAGGCAGTATCTCGCTGAAGATAATCCTGCCAGTTGTTGTCTCAACAAACTTCCCATCCATTCTCACCTTAATCTTTGCATGTTTATCCAGAATCCCGGCATCATAAGCAATCCTGACATCCTCAGGGTCAGCGAATATCTTTCCTTCACCTTTTGAACCTTTTCCTTCCTTCAATAGATAATAAATACCTAAAACCATGTCTTGTGTCGGAACAATAATCGGCTTTCCATTCGCAGAAGACAAAATATTATTGACAGACAGCATAAGTACCCTTGCCTCTATCTGAGCCTCTATCGAGAGAGGGACATGAACAGCCATCTGGTCACCGTCAAAGTCTGCATTAAAAGCAGTACAGACAAGTGGATGCAACTTTATAGCCTTACCCTCTACCAAGACAGGGTCAAATGCCTGAATACCGAGCCTGTGTAAGGTTGGTGCACGGTTAAGCAGAACTGGATGCTCCCTTATCACTTCTTCGAGCGCATCCCATACCTCAGGCTGCTCTTTTTCTACAAGCTTTTTTGCTGCCTTTATTGTAGTTGCATATCCTTTTTCTTCGAGTTTATTAAAAATGAACGGCTTGAAAAGTTCCAATGCCATCTTTTTTGGAAGACCGCACTGGTGAAGCCTTAGATCAGGGCCCACAACAATAACAGACCTCCCAGAATAATCAACACGCTTCCCTAAAAGGTTCTGCCTGAATCTACCCTGTTTACCCTTTATCATATCGCTCAGAGATTTAAGGGGTCTCTTTGTCGTGGTCTTCAGAACCCTGCCTCTTCTGCCATTGTCAAAAAGTGCATCAACAGCTTCCTGGAGCATCCTTTTTTCGTTCTTGATTATTACACTCGGTGCCTTAAGCCCTGTCAGCCTCTTAAGTCTGTTATTCCTATTTATAACCCTTCTGTAAAGGTCATTAAGGTCAGAGGTAGCAAAACGCCCACCTTCTAACGGCACAAGCGGCCTAAGATCAGGAGGTAAAACTGGAATGACGTCCATAATCATCCAGTCGGGTTTATTCCCGGATTTTCTGAATGCCTCCACAACCTTCAGTCTCTTTGTGAGCTTCTTTTTAATGCCCAACGATACAGTTTCGTTTATCTTTGTCTTGAGCTCTGCATAAAGGGCATCAAGATCAACCCCCCTTAAAAGTTCTCTTATTGCCTCTGCTCCCATTCCTGCCTTAAATCTTGAACCATACTCTGAGGTCTTCTTTTTATAATCTTCCTCGCTTAGTAATTCCTTGTCTTTAAGTGAGGTATCGCCCGGATCAATAACTATATAGTTTTCGAAGTAAAGAACCCTTTCAAGATGCCGCATGGTAATATCAAGGAGTGTGCCAATCCTGCTTGGCACACCCTTTAGAAACCATATGTGCGCAACTGGGCTTGCAAGTTCAATATGTCCTAAACGTTCGCGCCTCACTTTGGACTGTATGACCTCGACTCCGCATTTATCGCATACAATTCCTCTGTGCTTCATCCTTTTATATTTGCCACATATGCATTCCCAATCCTTTATCGGTCCAAAAATCTTTGCGCAGAAAAGACCGTCTCTCTCTGGTTTGAAGGTTCGATAATTTATAGTCTCAGGCTTTTTTACTTCACCGTAAGACCATTCTCTCATCTTTTCTGGTGAAGCCAGTTTTATCCTTATTGCCTCAAACTCTGTTGGATCCTTTGGCCTCTGAAAAATACTATAGATATCCTCTGCCAAACTATTCCCCCCTGCCTTTTTTCTCCAGAAGTTCTACATCAAGTCCAAGACTCTGGAGCTCTTTTATTAATACATGGAAAGATGCTGGAACCCCTGGTTCAAGGGTTGCATCGCCTTTCACTATTGCTTCATACATACGCGCCCTGCCAGCAACATCATCACTTTTGACCGTCAGAAACTCCTGAAGTGTATAAGCAGCTCCATATGCCTCCAGTGCCCATACTTCCATTTCACCGAGCCTCTGACCACCGAACTGTGCCTTTCCCCCGAGAGGTTGTTGTGTAACAAGAGAATAAGGCCCGATAGAGCGGGCGTGTATTTTGTCATCAACAAGGTGGTGAAGTTTCAACATGTACATGTATCCGACTGTCACGGGTGTGTCATAGGGCTCTCCTGTTCTGCCGTCATAAAGTGTTATCTGCCCCCTTGTCGAAAGTCCAGCCTTTTTAAGGAGATCTTTTATCTCTGCTTCTTTTGCGCCCTCGAATACGGGGGTCGCTACATAAAGTCCGAGGGCTTTTGCTGCCCAGCCAAGATGAGTCTCAAGTATCTGCCCAACATTCATTCTCGATGGGACACCCAAGGGATTAAGAACAATATCTACAGGTGTTCCATCTGGGAGATAAGGCATATCTTCTTCTGCCAGTACCATTGCAACTACACCCTTGTTGCCATGGCGGCCTGCCATCTTATCACCCATCTGGACTTTTCGCTTCATTGCAATATATACCTTTACTACTTTATTCACCCCTGGAGGTAGTTCATCACCCCTCCTTATTCTGTCAATCATTTCATCATACCTTGATTTGAGATAGCGAATGTAGTGATTAACTTCACTGTTTATAGACTCTATCTTTTCGCGTAAACCGCTATCTTCTATCTTTATGCGCATGAGATGCTCATTCTTAACCCTTTCGAGATGCTTTTCTGTAAGTTTCTTTCCATTAGGGCATATAATGTCTTTTGTCTTAGAATCCTTAATGTCTTCTGAAACCATCTGCCCAACAAGAAGTCTCCTCAACTTCCTGAACTTCTCATCCTTTATTATCCTTACCTCTTCTCCAAGGTCTCGCTGCAGTCTCTGTATATCCTCTTCTTCTATACTTTTCGCCCTTTCGTCCTTCCCTGTCCCTTTCCTCGAAAATATCCTCACATCAACCACTGTTCCCTCTATCCCTGGCGGCACATAAAGACAACTCTCTTTTACCTCCTCTGCTTTGTCTCCGAATATAGCCCTCAGAAGTTTTTCTTCTGGTGTTAGCTGTGTTTCCCCTTTAGGAATAACCTTACCAACAAGGATATCTCCCGGCTTTACCTCTGCACCCATCCTGATTATTCCGCTTTCGTCGAGGTCTTTTAATGCCTCTTCTCCAACGTTAGGGATGTCACGCGTAATTTCCTCTGGCCCGAGCTTGGTTTCCCTTGCCTCTATCCCGAACTGTTCTATGTGTACGGATGTGTAAACATCTTCCTTAACAAGCCTCTCACTGATAAGTATTGCATCTTCAAAATTATATCCGCCACACGGCATAAACGCGACAAGGACATTCTTGCCAAGGGCAAGCTCTCCAAGGTCTGTGGATGGACCATCAGCAAGTATGTCACCTGTTTCAACAACGTCACCAATATTAGCTATAGACCTCTGGTTAATAGTTGTTGCCTGGTTTGACCTCTGGAACTTTATAAGATTATATATCTCGACTCCTCCCCCATTTTCTGAACTCTTTACAACAATCCTCGAGGCATCAACACTTTCGACAATCCCTTTGCGCTTTGCAAATACAAGTGCGCCCGAATCTCTTGCCGCAACATGCTCCATGCCGGTACCCACTATCGGGGCCTCTGGCTGCAATAACGGAACTGCCTGCCTCTGCATGTTTGAGCCCATCAAAGCCCTGTTTGCATCATCATTTTCAAGGAATGGTATAAGAGAAGCAGAAACACCGACAATCTGTTTTGGAGACACATCCATGTATTGTACTCCCTGAGGTGATACCATCCTAAAATCTCCACCAACCCTGGCAGAAACTGTCTCCCCGGTTAGATTACCTTTTTCATCCATAGGAGAGGTTGCCTCTGCAATTACATAGTTTTCACCATCTATTGCGGTAAGATACTCTATATTTTTCGTAACCCTGCCATTCACAACCTTTCTGTAGGGAACTACTATAAACCCAAAATCATTTACCTTCGCATATGATGCAAGAGATGTTATAAGCCCGATATTTGGACCTTCAGGTGTTTCTATTGGGCATATCCTTCCGTAGTGTGTTGGGTGTACGTCCCTCACCTCAAAGCCAGCCCTCTCACGCGTAAGACCACCAGGACCGAGAGCAGAAAGCCTTCTTTTATGCGTAATCTCGGACAGAGGGTTTGTCTGATCCATAAACTGACTTAGCTGGCTCGAACCAAAAAACTCCTTTATGGCAGCCATCACAGGCTTAGCATTTATTAAACTATGCGGCATTGCTGTCTCAATGTCCGTCAGGGTAATCTTTTCCTTTATTATTCGTTCCATCCTGACAAGCCCTATCCTGAACTGGTTTTCAAGGAGTTCCCCGACCCTTCTAATCCTCCTGTTTCCGAGGTGGTCTATATCATCAACTTCTCCCTCCCCTGTCCTAAGGCCGAAAAGATATCTCACTATTTCCACTATGTCATTATCTGTTAGTACCCGGGTTTCTAATGGCACATTGATACCAAGCCTTAAATTTAATTTCAATCGTCCAACAGGAGAAAGGTCATACCTTTTAGGGTCAAAAAATAATCCATTAAATAGGTCCTTTGCAGCAGCTAAGGTTGGCGGCTCGCCAGGTCTCAATTTTTTGTATATCTCAAGATGTGCCTCTTCCTGCGTGCTAACTTTGTCAGTCAGAAGAGTGTCTCTGAGTGAAGGAAGATAGTGGACATTATCTATGAAAAGCAGGCTGAGCGAGTCAATTTTAAGAGAAAGAATTCTGTTAAAGGCATCTTCTGTAATGACCTCATTCCCCTCTACTACTACCTCTCCGGTAGAAGGATCAATAATGTCTTTCATGGTAATCCTGCCAAGAATTTCGTCCTTAGATATAGGTATTGTTTTAATTCCTGATGCCTCCATCTTTCTAACAGCACCTTTTGTAATTTTGCTCCCTTCCTTAACAATCAGTTCTTTTGTATCAGGGGCAACTATGTTATGGGCAGTCTTGAGTCCCACAAGGACTTCACTTACAGCACGCGTAAATTTATTACCATATATATTTATTACCTCTATAGGATAAAAAATCTTTAAAAGATCCTCGTTCGAATACCCTAACGCCTTGAGGACTATTGTTGCAGGAAGCTTTCTCCTCCTGTCGATTCTCACATATAGGATGTCCTTTGCATCAAACTCAAAATCAAGCCATGAACCCCGTGAAGGGATTACCCTTGCAGAATAAAGAAGCCTTCCACTGAAGTGTGTTTTACCCTTGTCATGGCTGAAAAATACACCAGGTGAGCGATGAAGCTGGCTGACAACAACACGTTCAGTCCCGTTTATTATAAAGGTTCCGGTATCGCTCATTAATGGCACCTCGCCAATATAAACATCTTCCTCCCTTGATTCTCTTAACCTCTTATCTTCCTTTGATTCAAATTCCCAAAGGTTAAGCTTTACTCTTATCTTCAGGGGAGCAGCATAAGTAATCCCTTTCTGTAAGCAGTCCCGGATACTGAACTTTTGTTCGCCTATCATATACCCCAAAAATTCTATAGAGGCTGTCTCGTTATAATCCAGTATCGGAAATACACTCAGGAATGCAGCCTGCAACCCGGATTCCTCCCTTTTGTCTAAAGGAACATCCTTTTGCAAAAAATTTTCATAGGACCCCTTCTGTATCTCTATGAGGTTTGGGATTTCCAGAAATGGGGGAACTTTTCCAAGGTTTAGTCTTTTTCTAAGAACCCTTGCCATATGTCTCCTTTTTACCCCGTTAGGGAATTCTTTCTAACGGGGCTTACTTAATTTCTACTGTTGCGCCCTGTTCTACGAGTTTTGCCTTTATTGATTCAGCATCCTCTTTTGAGACGCCGGTTTTTACAGGCTTTGGCGCTCCATCAACAAGGTCTTTGGCCTCTTTCAGGCCAAGAGAGGTAAACTCCCTCACAACTTTTATAACCTGAATCTTTTTTTCACCAACAGCAGATAGGATTACATCAAAGCTTGTCTTCTCCTCGGCTTCTTGCACAGATGCTCCGGCAGCAGACCCTGGCACAGCAGCCGCAGCAACTGGCGCTGCAGCAGTTACGCCATATCTCTCCTCGAACTCTTTTACAAACTTTGACATATCGAGGATCGTCATATTGTCGATAAAATCAAAAACCTGTTCTTTTGTAACAGCCATTGTTAGACCTCCTTTTTATTTCAGTGTTTAGTGTCAGTGTTCGGTGTCAGTAATTGGTCTTTGAATACTTTTCATAAACTGACACTGGCACTGTTCACTGACACTCTCTTTTATTTTTCAAAGCTTCCATTGCATAAGTAAAACTACTTACAGTTGCACTAAGCGCTCCTGCCAGTTTATTCAGAGGCGCCTCAAATCCACCTGCAAGCATGGAAAGTAACACTTTCCTCGGCGGTATCTCAGCAACAGATCTTAAATCATCTGATGCGCAGAACCTGCCTTCTATGACACCACTGATGACCTTGAGTTTCTCGTTCTTCTTTGAATACTCAAGTATCTTTTTTACTGTCAGCACTGGGTCGTCGTAGCTGATAGCTATGCCTACAGGCCCCTTGAAAGAATCTTTTGCAACTGACACAGGTGTACGCAGGGACGCAATCTCGGCCAGGGTATTTTTAACTATTCTGTATTCAAAGTTTCTATCCCTTAGTAGTTTCCTCAACTCTGAAAGCTCAGCAACGGTCAATCCCCTATAATCTGTGAAGATCACGGCCTTTGCTCTATCGAACCTGTCTTTTAGTTCTTTGATGACCTGTTCTTTTTTCTCCCTCTTCAGTTTATACCCCCTTTCCCAGAGATGCTATATCAACATCTATCCCCGGTCCCATAGTTGACGAGATGGATAACTTTTTAAGATACTTACCCTTACTTGTTGCTGGTTTTGCCTTTACTATTGATTCTATTACTGTTTTAGCATTATCATATAGTTTCTTAATGTCAAATGAGACCTTACCGATCGGGACATGTACAATCCCTGCTTTTTCAGCTTTATATTCTACCTTTCCAGCCTTTATCTCTTTAACAGCCCTCGCTATATCAAAGGTTACAGTGCCAAGTTTCGGGTTTGGCATAAGTCCCCGTGGACCGAGTATCTTACCTAATTTCCCTACAAGACCCATGATATCAGGGGTTGCAACAGTCTTGTCAAAGTCAAGCCACCCCTTGCTTATCTTCTCGACAAGGTCTTCCGCGCCACCAAAGTCAGCGCCTGCATCTATGGCCTCTTTTTCTTTTTCTCCTTTTGCAAAAACCAGAACCCTTACTTTTTTGCCCATGCCATGGGGAAGGACAACTGTACCTCTTACCATCTGCTCTGATTTCTTCGGGTCAATACCAAGATTTACTGCTAAGTCAATGGTCTCATCAAACTTGGTATAGGACGATTCCTTTACAAGGCTTATTGCATCTTCAAGTGAGTATTCTTTACCTTTTTCAATCTTTTCTCTTGCTGCCTTTATCTTCTTACCCATTTCTACCTCTTTACCCCGTTAGAAAATCATTTTCTAACGGGGTTTAATCTTTTATTTCTATCCCCATGCTTTTCGCGGTGCCACTTATTATCTTTACCGCTTCATCCAGCGAGTAAGCATTAAGGTCTGGGAGCTTTCTCTGTGCAATTTCTCTTATTTGCGCTGACGTAACCTTACCAACTTTATCCTTATTCGGGATACCCGATCCCTTTATGATGCCAGCAGCTTTCTTTAGAAGATCTGAAGCAGGAGGTGTTTTTGTTATAAATGTAAATGACCTGTCGGAGTAAACAGTTAATACCACAGGCACTATTGTATCTCCTAGTAACTGGGTCTGAGCATTAAATGCCTTACAAAACTCCATTATATTAACACCGTGCGGACCGAGTGCTGGCCCTACAGGCGGTGCAGGGTTTGCTTTCCCCGCAGGTATTTGAAGCTTGACCTGAGCGATTATTTCCTTTTTAGCCATAAAACCTCCTTATGCCCTCTCTACCTGGAAAAAATTAAGTTCAACAGGTGTTTGTCTGCCAAATATGCTTACCATTACGCAAAGCCTGACGTGGTCTATATCAACATCTTCAACAGTACCAAGGAAATTAGAGAAGGGGCCATCAACAATCCTGACACTCTCTCCTTTCCGGAACTGGGTCTTGACCTGTGGGATAGGCCCCTTCTCTATCTGCTGAAGTATTACTGCGATCTCTTCCTCGGATAGAGCAACAGGTTTTGTTCCACCTATAAAGCCAGTTACACGTGGGGTACTTCTGATGAGATGCCATGTCTCATCGTCCATTTCCATCTCCACAAGTATATATCCAGGATAAAATTTCTTGTCGCTTTCTTTCTTCTTACCTGCTTTTAACTCTATAACCCTTTCTGTAGGAATAAGTATCCTTGATATCCTATCTGTTAGGCCTTTTTTCTCTTTCTTTTCTTCTATAGTAAGTTTTACCTTCTCCTCAAAACCTGAATAAGTGTGAACTACATACCAGTTTTTTCCCATGGTCTTACCGTAGTACTATTCCTACTAATTTTGTGAGGCCGAGATCGACAACGCCTAAGAATAATGAAACCGCTATAACTGTGGTGATTACAACCCAGGTAGAACCGATAAGTTCATCCCTTGATGGGAAAACCACCTTCTTTATTTCAACCTTTACTTCCCTGAAAAATTCCTTAATCTTTTTTATCATACAATGCCTTCACCCATTTAACTTATTATCTTGCATCTCACTATTATCACTTATCACTTATCACTTATTTTTGTGGCAGGCCAGGAGGGATTTGAACCCTCAACCCTCGGATTTGGAGTCCGACGCTCTATCCGTTAGAGCTACTGGCCTATCCTCTGTATCGATTACGCTTTTACCTCCTTATGTAATGTATGCCGCCTGCAATGCCTGCAGTATTTCTTTAACTGAAGCTTGTCAGGTGTATTCTTTTTATTCTTCATACTTGAATAGTTCCTATTTTTGCACTCTGTACATTGAAACAATATTATATCTCTCATCGTTTTCTACTCCAGCACCTCAGTAACAACACCGGCGCCTACAGTCCTTCCACCCTCTCTTATAGCAAACCTTAACTCCTTCTCCATCGCTATCGGTGAGATTAGTTCTACTATAAGAGTTACGTTATCGCCGGGCATTACCATCTCTGCACCCTCAGATAAGTATGCTACCCCGGTTACATCCGTTGTCCTGAAATAAAATTGCGGCCTGTATCCCTTGAAAAATGGTGTGTGCCTCCCACCCTCTTCCTTTGTCAATATATATACCTCTGTCTTGAATTTCGTATGCGGCGTTATGCTCCCAGGCCTTGCTAATACCATCCCCCTCTCTACCTCGTCCTTGCCCGTGCCTCTGAGTAATACACCTATGTTGTCCCCTGCACGGCCTTCATCAAGCAGCTTCCTGAACATCTCTACCCCTGTGGCTACGGTCTTCCGTGTCTCTCCCAGCCCTACTATCTCTACCTCTTCCCCTACCTTTATTATCCCCCTCTCTACCCTTCCCGTCACTACCGTCCCACGCCCTGATATGGTAAATACATCCTCTATCGGCATTAAAAATGGCTTGTCTATCGACCTGTCAGGCGTCGGTATGTAACTGTCTACTGCATCCAATAGTTCATATATGCACTTGAACTCCTCTGCTTTGGGATCAGTGCTCGTGCTTGCCATCGCCTTCAATGCACTGCCCCTTATTATCGGTATCTTGTCCCCGGGAAATTGGTACTTCGTCAATAGCTCCCTCACCTCAAGCTCTACTAAATCTAAAAGCTCGGGGTCATCTACCATGTCTACCTTATTCATGAATACCACTATGTAAGGCACTCCTACCTGCCTTGCAAGCAGTATGTGCTCCCTCGTCTGCGGCATCGGCCCATCTGCTGCTGACACTACCAGTATCGCCCCATCCATCTGCGCTGCTCCTGTGATCATGTTCTTTATGTAATCAGCATGACCAGGACAATCTACATGTGCATAATGCCTCTTGTCTGTCTCATACTCTACATGCGCTGTCGCTATCGTTATTCCCCTCGCCTTTTCCTCAGGTGCGTTGTCAATACTGTCAAATGACCTGTACTGTGCCTGCCCTTTCAGCGATAGTATCTTCGTTATTGCTGATGTCAGTGTGGTCTTCCCATGGTCTACATGTCCTATCGTTCCTATGTTTGCATGAGGTTTTACTCTCTCAAATTTAGCCTTTGCCATATTTCCTCCTCTTTTACAGTTGTTAGTGAATAGTGGTCAGTGAATAGTAAAAAAAACTGTTCACGGTTCACTGTTGTTTACAAAGCCCATGACCGGGATTGAACCGGTGACCTCATCCTTACCAAGGATGTGCTCTGCCGACTGAGCTACATGGGCAACTTAGCTCAGAGCAATTAGCTAAGAGCCAAGAACTGCTATTAATATCGAAGTATATTTCATCTCTATGCTCTTTGCTCATCGCTCACATCTTCATTGGAGCGGGAAACGGGATTTGAACCCGCGACCCTCAGCTTGGAAGGCTGACGCTCTACCACTGAGCTACTCCCGCACACCTTACTAATAAGACCATAAGTAAAGTCACATACCTTTAACTATTCTGTCATGCTGGCTTGTTCAGCATCTTTCTTCAAGAAGGATTCCAGACAAGCTGGAATGACAGACAATGTGGTCTTGCTCTATGAACTCTAAACTGCAAAATTTGCAAAGCAAATTTTGCTGGTGGAGAGGGGAGGATTCGAACCTCCGAAGGCTGTGCCGACAGATTTACAGTCTGCTCCCTTTGGCCGCTCGGGAACCTCTCCATGGAGCCACCGAAGGGAATCGAACCCCCGACCTGCTGATTACAAATCAGCTGCTCTGCCTGCTGAGCTACGGTGGCCTCATCACATTCTTATTTCCAGTAAAAGCGGAAAAAGACAACACTTATCCCTTTATATTGAAATGGTTATTTAACAACTTTAATTATAAAATGGTCAATTGTAAAAATTCAACAATAACTTCAGTTATTTCTTTTTTTCTTGCTAAAATTAGTTCTTATGCAGTCTTTGTCGCAATATCTCAAAAGCAAATATACCAGCAGCAACAGAAACATTAAGAGAGTTTATTTTGCCTTGCATAGGAAGTTTGACTAAAATATCACAGCTTTCTCTTACCGTCTTCCTTAGCCCTTTACCCTCAGAACCAATCACAAGGGCTAAAGGCACTTTAAAATTTAGATCCCACACTATCTTCTCTGCATCCGCCTCGGCACCAATTATCGTTATGCCCATTTCCTTCATTTCATACATTGCGTGCTTTATATTTGCTACTATGGAGACCGGTACATATTCAACAGCACCAGCAGAAACCTTTGCGACTTCAGAGCCGAGGGTAACAGACCTATGTGATTGGATAACTATGCCATGAATACCTGCAGCATCTGCTACTCTCAATATGGCTCCGAAATTTCTCGGATCTTCGACACAGTCGAGTATTATAAATAGTGGAGTTTCTTTTTTCCTTGAAGGGATACCGAGTAATTCATCGAGACTAACATAGCCTTTTGGAGAAACCTCTGCTGCAACTCCCTGATGTCCTTTTATAAAACTACGATCAAAAAAATTAGGGTCTAATATTTTGAAAGGTATATTTCTTCCTTCTGCTTCTTTTTTTAACTCAAGTACTTTTTCATGTCTGCTTGAAGATATAAAAATACCTTTTATATTTCTGCCTGCTCTTAGTGCCTCCAGCACTGGGTTCAGGCCGTAAATCCATTCACTATCCGACCTTGACCTTCCAGTCTGTCCTGTCTTTTTTATCTTCAAGGATGATCCCTTTTTCTTCGAGTTCTTTTCTGATTGCATCTGCCGTGTGCCAGTCTTTTCTTTGTCTTGCAGCCTGACGTTCCCTTATTTTCTCAGGGATGTCTTTTTCAGAAAGCCCGATTTTTCTTATCTTCATTAATGACAGGTACCACTCATAGGGGGTTCTGCCGAATATATTAAGGATAATTCCGGTTTCACGGAGTAGTTCTTTTGTCTTCAATAAAAGCTCTCTGTCTTTTGAGCCTGATGGTTTATTGTCGAGAAATCTGTTTGCCTCCCGTATTAATTCAAAGATATGTCCGAGTGCAAGGGCAGTATTAAAATCATCATCCATTGCCTCTTTGAATTTCTCTTGGAATGAAAGAAGTAGTCCTTCAAAGATTTCCCCGGCATTTGAAAACTCTTCTTTCCCGCTATCTTCTTTTTCAAAAAAATCATTAATCCTGACAATTGTGGAGTAATATCTATCTATAGAACTCTCAGCCTCACGTAATTGCTCATCAGAAAATTCTACCGGACTCCTGTAATGTGTAGAAAGTAAGAAAAACCTGACTACCTCGGGATCAAACTTATCAAGGACTTCTTTTATTGTAAAGAAATTACCCAGAGACTTTGACATTTTTTCTTTATCAATTGTAATGAATCCATTATGGACCCAATACCTTGCAAAGGGTCTTCCTGTAAATGCCTCTGACTGCGCAATCTCATTTTCATGATGGGGGAAAAGTAAATCAGCGCCGCCGCCATGGATGTCAAAACTCTCGCCGAGATGTTTTATAGACATTGCAGAGCATTCAATATGCCAGCCCGGCCTGCCTAAGCCCCAGGGACTCTCCCAAGATGGCTCGCCTTCTTTTGATTTTTTCCATAAAGCAAAATCTAAAGGGTTTTTCTTCCTCTCATCCACTTCAACCCTTGCCCCGGCTGTCATCTCTTCCATGTCCCTCTTTGATAACTTCCCATATCCAGGGAATTTGGCCACTGAAAAATAAACGCTGCTATCAACCTCATATGCATAACCTTTTTCAATAAGTCCTTTGATAATTCCTATTATCTCTTCAATGTGTTCTGTTGCCTTTGGTTCCACATCAGCCCTTCCAACACCAAGCCTGTCCATGTCTTTGTAATACTCAGCTGTATATTTTTTTGCAACTGCATCCCAGGTAATGCCTTCCTGCTTTGCCCTGTTGATTATTTTGTCATCTATATCAGTAAAATTCCTTACATATTTCACATCAAAACCTTTATACCTCATATATCTCCTTATCACATCAAATACAATAGCGCTTCTTGCATGTCCTATGTGGCAATGGTCATAAACAGTTACTCCGCAAGCATATATCTTTACCTTATTAGGAATCAATGGTACAAATTCCTCTTTCCTGCCAGTAAGCGTGTTATAAATCTTCATCTTCCCTCTTTATTATACGTATAAATCATGTATAGAATTATACAACAATTCTCATGATGACAAGGTGAAGACCGTTTTGGTAATATATTTTTGATGAAACCTATCAAAACAAAAAACTTTGACATGAAAACCATGATTGCAGATTACATGGAAAACGGTTTTCTCGATAACATCATTGATATGTTTAAACACAATAAAAGCCTTTATGAATATGTCGGGGACTTACTAACAGATGAAAGGATGAGGGTAAGGCTTGGGATTTCAGCGCTTATTGAGACATTAAAAGTAGAGGATTCAGAAAATATACCAAAAGCCATCCCGTATATCCTTCCACTTTTGAAGAATCAAAATCCAGTCTCCAGAGGCGATGCAGCCTATCTCCTCGGGGTAATCGGACGCAGAGATGCCGTCCCTTTCCTTAATAAAATGGCAAAAGATGAAGATGCGAATGTAAGGATTATCGCGAAAGAAGCGATAGAGGAGATTAAGTCAAACTTGCAATCACTTTAACCCATTCCGTTATTAAACCCCGAACACCCCACTTTTATTACTTGACAAATGGTTTATTCATCCTACATAGTTAACTTGCAGTTTTTAAAGCTCGTTAAGGGTTTTTAAAGGTTAGCAAAAAAAATTACAAAAGGAGGAAGGATGAGTACTAGGCTTTATGTAGGCAACATCTCTTTCAAGGTAACGGAGGATGATGTGAAGGAACTGTTTTCTCAGGCAGGTGAGGTTGTTTCTGTCAAGCTTATTAAAGATGCAGCTACAGGTAGGTTGAGAGGGTTCGGCTTTGTGGAGATGGCCTCAAACGAAGAAGGTCAGAAGGCGATTTCCATGTTTAATGGCAAGGCCTTCATGGACAGAAACATTGTTGTTAACGAGGCGAAACCGCAGGAAAGGCGCGAGAGAGATTATCCCAGGGAAAGAACTGGTTTCGGCAGGGGGGGAAGAAGATAGGGTTTTCTATATAGGTTTTATCCAGCCAGCAAAGTCAGGATTTCTTTAGGAGCATCGAGCCAGTTGAAAGGCCAAGTTCTTTAGAAACCACATCACACTTGGATTGGAAAAGGAAGAATATTTTCTTTTCAGTGCCTATGAGTGTCTCAAAGTTGCCCTGTCCTTTGCTTATCACCAGTTGAGCATTATTGAATACCTTCTGAAATGCGGAGGATGTCCACTCGAGGATTGTGCCAACAGCTTCAGAGCCGTTGTCAATTACATCGCACACTCCTGTAAGGCCTGATTCTTCGGCATCCTCCATAGTGGAATCGTTAATTACAGGTGAGCCCTTAACGACCGCCTTAACTTCCTTGCCGAGCTGGATCAGGGTCTCTATAAGAAGCCTGTCAAATACAATCTCTCCTGCATTGTCCGTAAGGTAAAGGATTTTATCTGCGATAGAAATAGCATTTTTAAAGCTGTTGTAGTCATCCGCGGCTAATTGGTTGTTAAGTGCCTTGCGGATGGTTCCCTCAATGTCTACAGAGGTAAATATTCCAAAGTCTATTACATTCCCGGCAATTGCAAGCCTTGTAGATATCCATAAAGGGTCAAGACTTTTTTCAATAGTGGTTTTCAAGGAAGGATATAGTCTGAGTACAATCTGGTTATATTCAGATTTTATCTCCTTGAATGGATCTATGCCGAGCATCTGCCTTATT
>Ga0210047_1000422_pt1 | contig 16925 bp, 19 predicted proteins | sample CryGeyCG2014_300_3_FD_185453 | JGI IMG/M metagenome (GOLD analysis project Ga0210047, IMG submission 185453) | Groundwater microbial communities from aquifer - Crystal Geyser CG01_land_8/20/14_3.00 (SPAdes) (version 2) | ecosystem: Environmental > Aquatic > Deep subsurface > Groundwater | place...
TCCCATCTCTGCCTGAAGATGGGCGCTTCGCCTGATCTCTGGCGGCGAAAGCATCTGGAGGTGTTGGTGTATCAGGTGGAGGAGTTTCACGAATAGCCCCCGAGGATTGATACAATCCAAAAGTCGCCCTAACAAAAATCTTATAAAAAATGCTCACTCACGACCGTGGCGCGGAAACGATTGAAGAAAAGATGCGCTGGTTCCGTTCCCTTTCTATAGATGAGCGTGGGGAAATATTGAACGAATTTACCGAATTGGCGCTGGCGGTCAATCCGAAGATTCTGGTGAAGGGGTGTGTGCGTCTCCCATCGTTTCCAATGAGACCCGGCCTAGCCACTCGGTGGGGCAGAGGTACTTTATCTCACAATTGGGCTAGTCCAAACAGTAAGCCCAACCAGCAGGCCGGCAACCGCCTCCATACCGGAAGTGTGTCCAACTCGCATGGCGGCTTCAGCGGTATCGAAGAGACGATCCGGGTTACTTCCCTGGCAGATCGCCTCGGCCAGAGTCGCCAGTCGGCTCGAAACCTGGCCTCGCGCGGCATAGTAAAGGTATGTGCGACTGATATCATTCGTCCGTCGAGAGAGGCGGATGACTGCCTTTCCCAAGTTTGAGACAAACTGCACACGTTCATTTCTATCCCGAACTGTGCACCAAAGGCCCGCCAGGTAGCCAACCAGAAGATCATCGCCGCTGGGGGTCAGGCCAGTACCGAGGCCGATCAGCGGGCGGAGCGAGGAAGCAGCGGTCAGATCATATCGCCGGGTGGCGTCAAAAAGCCCGCGCATGGCTTCACCTGCCTTGCGAGGCACACCCGCCCGTATTGTGTCATCCGAACGAAACAAATCCTCCGCAATGATCTCGGCCCCCAGGAGTATCTGTCGCTTGTTCAATGTTTGCCAGGCGTAGCTCCAGGCAGTTGTCACAGCCGGGTTTGTCATATCCGCCTGCAGGGCTGGTAAATCACATTTCCAGCGTTTGGCCCCGCGCAGTTCAATCGTCGAGGAGCCGAAGCGCAGGAGATCATCCCGGCAGGTCACTTGTTCGCCGGTGCGAAATATTTCAAAAGAGAAGTCATTGGGGGTGTCCACGCGAATCCCCTGGGGAAGATCCGCCTGGCTGGATGCGACCAGGGTCAGCAATTTATTTCCTCTTGTGAGACGGAGGTTGATGGCTGACTGAAAAACGCTGTGGACGGTGGCATAAGCCCTTATTTCACAAAAAGCAACAAAAAAAAACGGACAAGCAAATTATATGCGTTTGAAACTCATTTTGCAAGTGGCCGCGTTCTATCAAATATAATGTTACCGAGAGAACGATGTCAGAAACAGACCCAATGAGTTACCGGATTTCGATGAGGCGTTGTTCCCCATTCCGGGGTTGCTAAATTTTTCGGTAACGGTAACAGGCCAAAAGGAGAAAGAGTCGTTGACTGTCGAAGCATAGATGCTCACCAGCGTGAATTCCACTGGTTTAATGGAAAAGGCCCTCGAGACGATCCCATCCATAAAAAAACCTGGAAGTAATAATTCACTGCCAGTATAATCCAAAGGAGATTGGCAGTTTGCTCAAACGAGTCATTTTAGATAAGCGAGGTTACATGCGTGAAGTAATTGCAGAAATTGAAGCCTGGCGCAAGGAAGGCAAGCGGGTTGCCATTGCAACAAATGTCAAAAAGGATGGCGCGTCACTGCGCCCGTTGGGCGCTAAGATGGCAATGACAACTGCCCAGCCCCGTGCTGGAACCGGGACTACGCCGAAAATTGCGGGGTCGGTGACGGGTGGATGCATTGAGGGCGTGGTGTACGAGGAGGCGCAGGCCGTGATCAAGAGCGGCACGCCGAGGCTTTTGCATTATGGCGTGACGAGCGAGGAAACCCCGTGGGAAGTTGGGCTGAGTTGTGGCAGCTCATTGGATGTTTTCGTCGAGTCGTTGGATTCGCCGCAATGGCTCGCACTATACCCGACGCTGAAGACCTGCCTTGATGAAAATCAGTTGGTGGCAGTGGCAACAGTTATCACGGGCGATGGGTTGGGCAATAAAATGCTTGTTTGGACGGATGGGCGAATCCTTGGAAGTTTGGGATCGGCGGCGCTGGATGCGGAAGTGGTGACTTGGGCGCAGGGACAGATGCGTGTGCAGGAAACAGGCTGGAGGGGTTTTGGCGCGGTGGATGTGTTTGTGGATGTTTTACCTCCCCCGTCAAGAATGATTGTCATTGGCGCGGTTCATATCGCTATTCCCTTAGTGACACTTGCCAAGACGCTTGGATATCACACGATTGTGATTGACCCGCGCGAGGCCTTTGCCACACATGAACGTTTTCCGCATGTGGATGAACTCATCACTGAATGGCCTTCCAATGCGCTGGAGAAATTGCGACTCGATGAAAGCGCTTATGTTGTGGTGATCAGTCACGATGAAAAACTGGATAACCCTGCGTTGAAAGTTGCGCTCACAAAACCGACGCGTTATGTAGGTGTGCTTGGCACGCGAAAAAATCTTGGCAAAAGATTTGCGGCTTTGCGTGAACTGGGCGTGACGGATGATCAGCTGGCTCGTTTGCAGGCGCCAATCGGGATGCGATTGGGGGCGGTCAGCCCGGAGGAAATTGCGCTATCCATTTTGGCGGCGATGGTTGCCGCGAAACATGGGATTTTGGAAATTCAGGCAACCCAGACAACTGTACCGGTTTGACTCGTATCGTAGCCGCCCAGGTTGTTGATGGCCGTTTTGGCCTGGCTTGTTTCCAGCCATTGTCGCAATGTCTGCACTGAACTCAATTTACGCTTATCCGCTTACGACTTTTGGAGCGTCTTCCTGGCCGCCTGTGGAAACAAACTGGGCGTCACCCCCACGCCTCTTAGCCCGACCGAACTGCCTGCTCTGTCGCCCACGGTCATTTCCGAGGCCCTGACAGAACTCGGCTTCGCCGCCTCCGCCTCCGCCGCCCGAAACGCCCACCGCCATGCCAAGTGAGACGCCACCCCCGCCACCAGCCACAGCCACGTCTACCCCAAAGAAGTAGCGCCCAATTCATTTCAGAATTTATTATTGTTACCGGACACTTTATCACGAATGACACGAATTGACGAATTTGACGAATGAAAACCGGTTTTTAAGACAATACTGTTTAAATAAGGTCGCAGAGACGGCTCCTCGCGAAGCACCCTGTGGGCACGCCGTCGGGCATGGGAGCCCGACCTTCTTAACTAAACAGTATTGGTTTTTAAGAGCCTTTTCAAGAATTATTCGTGTCATTCGTACATACGAGGTATTTGTGATTAAAAACTGTCCGGTAGTGAAAATTTATTTTGTTGCCACGAAGTAATGCTCCTCGATGGTTCGCCATGTCTCCCCCTCCGGCAGGTGCAGGTACTTCGCCAACAATGGATGCACTCGGCGGATCTCCTCAGCCAGGCGCAGCGCCACGCGGCGGATCGAGAAATGCGCATTCGCAGCCGCGCGCAACTGGCAGAAGGCAAAGGCTTCCCGTAAATTCAGCGTGAATAGCACCCGGCGGTTGAAAGCGTTGGGGACGACGTAGGCCGCGACGTGCGGATTCCACTCTGCCATTCTCTCATACAACTCCGCGGCGGCCTGCATGGCGGCGCGATACGGGACCTCGAAGCCTGCTTCGGCGATCCGGCGCGGCAACGCGTACCCAAGCCGCGCGGTCAGCGCCTGCGGAGTCTGGCTCATCATACGGTGGCGCTTGAATTCGGCATACGCGCCCTGGTCGAGCAGCAAGTCGAAGGTGTAGCAGGTGTGTTCAAGCTCGCGCAGGGGGGCGTCGTGGCGGGATAAGCGTCCCAGCAGGGACGCGGCCAATTTAACGCGCTCAGGCTCGGGGGCGGAACGCACCGTCTGCAAGGCCTGGGGGAAGGTCATGCTGCCAAAACGGTACAAGGTCGCCGCCAGCACTTTCGTCTCGCCGTCGGGGTCGTAGTCAATCAACGTACACCAATCCCCTTGTAGGGGCGACCCTTGTGGTCGCCCTGGGCGGGGATAAACCCCACCCCTACGTTCAAAATCTTGGGATGTTTCAGTCAAATATGGCACAGCCTCGGCGTATTTGACCAGCGTCGGCGCTTCTGTTTGCGCGACGCGCTTGATCTCCTCGCCAATTTGTCTCACCTCTTCCAGCGGATGCGCGCCCATCTTGCGGATGGCGTTCTCCAGCATACGCGCATTGGCGGTCATGCCCAGGTTGGCCAGCGAAGCCGCTGGCAGCAGGAAGCGGCACGAATCAACGTATTGCGAGCGGATGCGCCGGTCGTAGGCCTCTTCCGTTTCACCGGGGCGGAGCGGGGACTGTCGCTCGATGCGTTTCCGCACCGACGCTAGAGATTGGGTATAGGTATCAAAGAGCAAACGACAGGTTTGGATGTAGCCTTCCCGCAGCGGATGGCCATCCAGTTCAGGCGGGATGTAGAAATCTTCCCGGCCCCATTTTTGATAGCGGGTGGACTTTTCGGTGTAGGATGCCAGCCGGTTGGATTCGATGCTCTCCACGGCCAGCCGGGAGACGTTTTCGATAGCCAGATGCAGCACGGCATGTTCGGCCACCGAAGCGTGCCCGTAACCGACCACCCATTTTTCGTGGAATTGGGCGCTCTGCTCGTCGGTCAATCCGGCCGCGATCTCGCGGAACGTTTGCGGCGAGCGCGAGGTCTTGGCGAAAGCCACCGCGATGGTCTCGGGCGAAAGTTCTTTGGGAGAGAGCAGGTAGATTTGGCGAGAGGGCATGGGGATTCCAGTGATCAGTTTTCACCTGTGCCTGCGGCACGGTGCAGGCAGTCATCAGTGTTCAGTCTAAAGGTTGGGCGAAATATAGACGAAAACGCCCCGCAAGTCAACGGGGCGATTTCTGGTGATGATGTGACTAAAGCAGTTCTTTGAATTTTTCTATTGTTAAACCGGCATCTTTGATAATTCCGCCCAGCGTGAAGGCATTGATTGGATTGGCGCGTGGGATGATGATAATGCGTTCGCCATCTGTCATGGAGATGTGCTTGCCTTCGCGTATAACCCGGAAGCCGGCTTTCTGAAATGCCTTTACGGCGCGTTGGTGTGATATGCCAGGAAGTTTAGGCATGGCCTGTGGGAATCTCGACCAGTCGTGTGATCATATCTTTGGTCAAATCTTCAACGGTCGCCAGGTAAGTTTGGATGGCATCCTTGATATTTTCTAAGGCCTCTTCTTCGGTCTGTCCTTGTGACCAGCAGCCCGGCAAGCCAGGACACCAGATGGCATACCCCTCATCTGTTTTTTCTAGTTTGACCTTGTATTTCATGGCATAACTCCCAGGGAGATCGTTCAGTAAGTATAACACGTTCAATAAAGCATTTATCAGAGAATTTTCCTTGCCCGCTCAATGTCGTTATGGATCTGCCCCACCAGCGCCTCCACGGACGGGAATTTGCGCTCCTCACGCAGCCGCTCTACGAATTCCAGTTTGATCTCCTGCCCGTACAGGTCGCGGTCGAAATCGAGCAGGTGGGTCTCGACGTGGGGGGCAAATTCTTCTGGCGTGAAGGTTGGGCGGATACCGATGTTGGTGACCGAAAGATATTTCTTGCCACTCACCCAGGCCCAGCAGGCGTAGACGCCGTTGGCAGGGATGACCTTCTCGGCTGGAATTTCCAGATTGGCGGTGGGGATGTTGATCTTCTTGCCGCGTCCATCGCCGTGGATGATGGGAGCAGTGACAGAATAATAGCGGCCTAAATCCAGCGCGGCTGCGGCGACCTCACCGGCCGCGAGCCGGGTGCGGATGCGATTGGATGAGATGACCTCATCTCCGGCGGCCAGCGGCGCGACCGGCTGGACTTCATACCCTAAGGTTTTCCCCAATTCAGTCAGGCGGGTCATGTCCCCCTCGCGGCCGCGGCCCAGGGCGAAGTCGTAGCCGACGAGCAGGCGGCGCAGGCCGAGGCTGCGTGCAACGCGGCGCATGAACTCTTCCGCGCTTTGGTCGGCCAGGGCGCGGTCAAAAAGATGCGTGATGACAACGTCCACGCCCAGCGATTCCAGCAAAGCGGCGCGCTCCTCGGGCGTAGTCAGGTTCTTGAAATCGTTTTTTCCTCCCAAGATCACGGCGGGGTGGGGGGAGAATGTCAATACGACAGCCAACGCCCCGTCTGCATGTGCGCCTGCTGTGAGTTGGCGAATGATCTCTTGATGGCCGCGATGGACGCCGTCGAAGACGCCGATCGTCAGCCAGCTATTCTGCAGAGAAACAACGTCGAGGGAGTGGTAGTGGCTCATTCAACACAAAGGGCGCGAAGGGTCACAAAGGGGGTGATTTTGGGTTTCTTTGTGTAACTTCGTGCCCTTCGTGGTAGATCTTTTTTAGCTCGTCGGGTCAGAAGTTTTCTACGAGAAGAACACCTTCTTCGGCTGCCACTCCGGGCTGCCGTCTTCACCTTGAGCCAGTTCCATAATGGCGATTAGTTCGCCAGCCATGCTGATGCCGCGCACCAGTCCGGGTTTGGTATCCGGGGCAGCCTTGACGCGATGCCCGTGCTTGACCTCTTCGACCTCGTCGGGATTTAGCTCGACACCCGGCCAGTCCGCCAGGGCTTCGGCGGCGGGGATCAGGTACTGGTACCAGTTCCCGGCCAGGAAGGCGTCCTGCAGCTTGCGCAGGGGGACAGCGTCGCGCAGGCTGAAGCGACCGTTCTTGGTACGGCGCAGGCCGATCAGGTACGCGCCACAGCCCAGCACATTGCCCATGTCGTTCGCTAATGAGCGCACGTAAGTGCCCGATGAGCAGTGCACGTCAATGACCACTTCCGGCGGCGCCCATTCCAGCACTTCCAGGTGATAGACCTGGATCTTGCGCGGGGCCAGGTCAACCTCTTCGCCCTGGCGCGCCATCTCGTAGGCCTTGCGCCCGTGCACCTTGACCGCCGAGAAAGGCGGCGGGGTCTGCTCGATCTCGCCGATGAATTGCTTGAGGGCTTCCTCGAATTTCTCCTCGCTGATGTTCACCGGCGCGGACGACTGGCGGGTGAAACGTCCTTCGGCGTCATAGGTGTCGGTGGTGCTGCCCAGGCGCAGGACGGCCTGGTAGCGCTTATCCGAGGCTGAGACAAACTCGCTCAAGCGCACTGCCGGACCGACCAGAATGACCAGCACGCCCGAGGCGCGCGGGTCGAGTGTGCCGGTGTGACCAGCGCGGCGGATGCCTGTGCCGGAGCGGATGATCTGCACCACGTCGTGCGAGGTCAGGCCGACCGGTTTATCCACCACCAGGATGCCGGAGATGGCGTTCTTGATGTCTTGACTTTCCATTTTTTCTTTTCCTCCTGAGAGTTATAACCCATCCAAAACTAAGGTTAGTGAGATTTATTTACCGCTTACGCGGTACTTTGCCGCTTACGCGGTACTTTGCCGCTTACGCGGTACGCTGCAAAGCCTGCCGCGTGGCCGCCAGGACACGCTCCTGGACTTCGGCCAGCGTACCGGGAACGTCGGCGCCGGCTGCGCCTGGATGCCCGCCGCCGCCAAATTGTACAGCAATTCGAGAAACATCCAGTTCCGGATTTTGTGTTCGCCAGGATATTTTAACCGATCTTTTGGTCTGTTCGACGAAGACTATGCTGATGTCGTTGTCGTCAATGGATGAGATCACGTTGATGAGGTCGGCGTCATCGTTGCCGGAATAATCGGACTTCTTGCGGTCGGCCAGGGTCAGTGTGCCCCACACGATCCCATCCGCACATTGCAGGCTGGAAAGGCCCGCGCCCCAGTAACGCGCCGCTGGGAAGGTACGCCGCACCAGCCCGCGGTAATACAGGTTGGTCATATCCACGCCGAGTTCCATCAACGCGGCGACCTGCCGCAGCGCTTCGGGTGTGGTGTTGGTGGTGCGGAAGCCGAGCGTATCGGTCACGATCCCGGTCACCAGGTTGGCCGCCACAGGCTGGGTAAGCGCATATCCCCATTCCGGCAAGTGGCGGAACAGGATGCTCGAAGTCGCCACCGCGTCTGGCTCGATCAGGTTGAGGGTCCCGAAACGTTCGTTGGTGACGTGGTGGTCAATGTTGAGGTCGGGTTTGCCGTAGCCGTCCAGCGACTTTCCGGCGCGTTTCAGATCAGCGCAGTCCAGCGTGACGACCAGGTCGAAGCTCCCCTGTGGTGACTTGCGCACCTGGTCGCTGCCGGGCAAATGCCGGAAAGACGACGGGACGCCATCCGCGAGCACCATCTGGACCTTTTTGCCTGCCTCTTGGAGTGCCAGGCCGAACGCCAATAACGCGCCGATGGCATCCCCATCCGGGCGGACGTGTGAGACGAGTAGGATGTTTTGCGCGATGGCAAGGCATTGTTTGATTTCCGCGTGAAGCGATTCTTCCATGTTTCTCCAACCGTTGACACGTTTGCACATTCAAACGTTTCAACGTTCAAACGTGCCAACGTGTGAACGTTATTTTTCCTTGATCTGTGCTAACAGCCGTTCGATGTGGTCGGCGTTCTCAGGCGTGGGGTCCCAGTGGAAGCGCAGTTGTGGGAAGGTGCGCAGTTTCACGCGGGCAGTCAGTTCGTGACGCAGGAAACCGCTGGCGTGCTTCAATCCTTGCAGGATTTCGATGGAGCGCGCCACGCCCTCCACCGCCGAGACGTACACGTCGGCGTAGGCCAGCTCGCAGTCCACGCGCACGTCGGTGATGAAGATCTGCCGCAGGCGCGGGTCGCTGATCTCCCGGATGAGCAACTCCGAGAGTTCCTGGCGGATGCGATCCGCAATGCGCTGAACACGAACTTTACCTGTCACTCGTCACCCGTCACTTATTCTACTTTCTTTTCCAGAATGTAGCACTCGATATCATCGCCGACCTGGATGTCATTGAAGTTCTTCAGGCCAATACCGCACTCGAAACCCTGTCGAACTTCGTGTTCGTTTTCTTTTTCATGTTTGAGCGAGGCGATCTCGCCTTCGTAGACGATGTCCTTGCCGCGGTAGACGCGCACCTTGCCATTACGGCGGATCTCGCCTTCGCGCACGCGACAGCCTGCGATCTTACCGACTTTCGAGATGTTGAAGATCTGCAGGATTTCGGCCTTGCCGACCACCTTTTCGATAAATTCGGGCGCCAACATGCCTTTGAGGGCTTTTTCCACATCCTCGGTCAGGCGGTAGATGATGTCGTACAGGCGGATCGAAACGCCTTCCGCGTCGGCCAGGCGGCGAGCGCCCACGTCAGCCTGGACGCTGAAGCCAACGATGATGGCCTGGGAAGCCGAGGCCAGCATCACGTCATTCTCGCTGATGTTGCCGGTCTCCGCGTGCAAGATTTTGACAGAGATATCGCCTTTGCTCAACTCGTTGAGCGAGTTGACGATCGGCTCCAGCGAGCCTTGCACGTCGGCCTTGAGGACCAGGCGCAGTTCCTGGGTCTCACCGGCCTGGTAGCTGGCGAAGAGTTCCTCCAGGGTGGCCTTCTTGGACACGCCGGCCTGTTTCTGGGCCGCCTCACTGCGCTCTAAGATGATCTGGCGGGCTTCCTTCTCTGTCGCGACGACTTGGAACAAGTCTCCGGCGGCGGGCACGTCGTTCAGGCCCATCACGGAGACGGGCGCCGACGGTCCGGCTTTCTGCACCTTGCGGCCGCGGTAATCGAACAAGGCTCGCAGATGCCCGTAGGCGTTACCGGCCACCACCAGGTCGCCGGCCTCCAGCGTGCCGTTCTGGACCAGGAACGTGGCAATCACGCCCTTGGTCTTGTCCAACTCCGCTTCGACCACCGTGCCAATGACGCGGCCCTTGGGGTTGGCGCGGATGTCGGTGTTATCCGCTACCAGCAGGATGGCCTCCAGCAAATCCTCGATGCCCTGTTTCTGCTTGGCAGAAACAGGTACGACGAGTGTCTGCCCGCCCCATTCGTCCGGGACGAGGTCGTTGTCGCCGAGTTGGCGCTTCACCATGTCGAGGTTGGCGTTGGCCTTGTCTATCTTGTTCAAGGCCACGATGATGGGCACGCGCGCCGCCCTGGCGTGGGCGATGGCTTCCTTGGTCTGGGGCATCACGCCGTCGTCCGCAGCCACGACCAGGACGACGATATCCGCACCCTGTGCGCCGCGCGCCCGCATGGCGGTAAAAGCCGCGTGGCCGGGCGTATCCAGGAAAGTGATGGGGCGACCGTTGTGCTCGACCTGGTACGCCCCGATGTGCTGGGTGATGCCGCCCGTCTCGCCTTCGGCCACGTTGGCGTGGCGTATGGCGTCCAGGAGCGAGGTCTTGCCGTGGTCTACGTGGCCCAGGATGGTCACGACCGGTGGGCGCGCGGTCAACAGCGACTCGTCCTCATCGGCGATCATCCGCCGCCAGAAAGGTACTTCGCCGCTTTCTTTTTCCTCGGGAACTTCCCGATTCTCAGGGACTGCCTCGTAGCCCATTTCGGCGGCGACGATGGCCGCGGTATCGAAGTCAATCTGTTGATTGATATTGGCCATTACGCCATTGGTCATCAGGCTTTTAATGATCTGGATTGCGCTGGTATCAATATACGTTGCTAAATCGCGGACGGTGATATTCGCCGGTAATTCTATTCTCTTGTGCCCATTATCGCTCATACGGCGCCTCCTTCGGTGCGCAGCTCAGTTGTGCGTGAAGGTAACTGCTCAACCACAGCGTTTCGTGTCCTGTTTCGTTGGACTAAAGTCCTGCCTCAGATCATGGAAGTCGAATAAATTCGACTCGGCGCTCAGCCCGAAGGGCTTCCATGTACTGAGCAGGCGGCTTCAGCCCCGCTCACTCGTCGAGTGGCGCAATGCAAGTCAGGAATGACGGCGTGCCTGTTGAGCGTTTGGTGAGAGAATAGTCTCGTCAGCCCATAGAGTGCCCCTACTGGCCTGCACCTGCTGTCTCGTTTTCCTCCGGCAGGGTCAGCATAAACTCCCGGAGGCGCTCGATATCGGCGGGCGTCAGGTCAACTTTCAAGGCGTGGGCCAGCGGCCCTTTCAGGCCTCTTTCCCAGCAGGAACGACGGTTGTGAAGGTACGCCCCGCGCCCGGCCAGTTTGCCGGTTGGGTCAATTTGCACGCCCTCCGGCTGGCGCACCAGGCGGATCAGCGATCGCTTGGGCAGCACGATGTGACAGCCCACGCAGGTACGCTGGGGGATATGCTTGGGATGTTTTGCAGCTTTGCCAGACACCTTTATTCAATCCATAGGGGTGGAAAATCCCGCCCCTGCAGGTTTCACGCTTCCCATTCGTCCCAACCCTCTTCGCCGCGCTTGTGCTTCTTAAGGGCGATGGTCTGGTCTTGATCGGGATCGTAAACGATTTCGACGTGCTTCTTCTTCTTCTTTTTCTTCTTCTTGTCCGAGGATTCTTCCTCGTCTTCCACGACTGCAACGGGTTGCAGCATCTCAGGTTTCAGAATGAAGATCTCTTCGAGCGGTTTTTCCTCGACGGCTGCTTCTTCCACCGCGGGCGCGGCCTCGGCTTCGGCAGGCTTGGCCTCCACTTCGACCAGCTTCTCGGCAGGCGGCGCGGCTTCCACCGCTCCGGCCTCGGCGGCGATTACGGGTTCGGCAACAGCTTCGGCAGGAATCGCGGCGACCTCAACCTGCGCGGCCGGCTCAACCACAGGCTCAGGCTCTGGGAAGGTGACTTTCGCCAGCGCATTCGCGATGGCCTGCATGGACTTGGGGCCAATGCCGGCCAGGCCCAGGATGCTATCCGGGTTGAGCTTCATCGTCATCATCAGGTCGCCGATGGTGCGAATCTCGGCCTCGGTCAGGATGTTGAGGATGTGTTCGGCCAGTTCCAGGTCGAAGATCGGCGTCTCGAAGGCGGCGGCGGGGATGTCCGCGCGGGCAGCCGAGGTGCGTTCCTCTTCGGCGGCTCGCTCGGCCTTCTTCTGTTCCACCGTGCGCCGCTCGACGCGATCCACGAACTGGGTCAGCAGCGTGTATTCTTCCGGGGTAACGGGGCGACCTTCGTCCTTCTTGGTCAGGATTGCCTCGATGGTCGCGACGTGCGACTTTTCGGCCTCGGCCAGCGCGCTCAGGGTGGCGTCACTTTGCAGCCTGGCGATGGCATCGCCCGCAGCCTCAACCAGGGATTTGATGTCAATCCGCCAGCCGGTCAGCTTGGCAGCCAGGCGAGCATTCTGCCCGTCGCGTCCGATGGCCAGGCTCAGTTGATCTTCCGGGACGACGACCGTGGCGGTCTTATTGCCTTCAGCCAGGAATACGCCGGAGACGCGCGCCGGGCTGATGGCCTTTGAAATGTAAAGCACCGGATCGGGATTCCACTCGATGATGTCAATTTTCTCGTCGTGCAGCTCCTTGACGATGGCCTGGATGCGCACGCCGCGCATGCCAACGCACGCCCCCACCGGGTCCACGTTGGGCTGGGTGGCCGAGACGGCCACCTTGGCGCGCTGTCCCGGCTCGCGGGCGATGGCGCGGATCTCGACGATGCCGTGATAGATTTCCGGCACCTCGTTCTCCAGCAGGCGGCGCAGGAAGTTGCGGTGCGAACGGGAGAGGATGATCTGCGGCCCGCGCGGGCTTTCTTTGACTTCCAGGACGATGGCGCGCACGCGGTCGTGCACCTTGAAGTGCTCGCCCGGGATTTTCTGGTTGGGCGGCATGACGCCCTCGGCCTTCATATCCAGGCCGACGGTGATGCCTTGCACGTTGCTGGCTGCCTGGACCACGCCGCTGATGATCTCCCCGATCTGCTTCTCGAAGTATTGCGACTGCACCTGGCGTTCGGCCTCGCGGATACGCTGCTGGATAACCTGGCGGGCCGTCTGCGCGGCGACGCGGCCAAAGTCGGTGGGCGTGGAGTCGACCATGACCATGTCGCCGAGGTTGGCCTGCGGGTTCACCGCATGGGCGGCCTCCAGGATCACCTCGGTGCGTTCGTCTTGCACCTCTTCGACCACTTCTTTTTCGGCGCAGATGGTCACCTTGCCGGTCTCAGGGTCTACTTTAGCTTCGACTTGTTGGGCGGTGGAAGCGTTGACGGCGCGCCGGTAGGCTGAAACCATAGCGGACTCGATCGCCTGAAGGATGACTTCCTTCGGCAGTTGCTTTTCTTCCAGCACTTCGTTGAATGCCAGGTTGAATTCGTTCTTCATGCGAAACCTACTCCCCAGATATGACAGTATCCTATACATACAGAAAAGTGGGGGGCGCCCACTTTTCGGTGTTCACTAAATCGGCTCTGCGTACGAGCGCAATTCTAGCACAGGAGTCGGAAAGATGCAAGATATAATAAAGCCACTTTGTCTTTGGAGCAAACCGTGGACCTACCCATCGCAAAACAGGCGCGCAACATTCAGGGCCTTTTTACGCGCATCGCCTCCCACTACGATTTGATGAACCGCCTGATGACTTTCGGACAGGATCAGCGCTGGCGGCGTGAGGTCATCCGCCGCGCCGCGCCCGCGCCGGCTGCGCACTTTCTGGACCTGGGAACTGGCACCGGCGACCTGGCTCGCGCGGCCCTTCGGCAGTTTCCCGCGGCGCGCCTCACGGCTGTGGATTTTACCGTCGAAATGCTGCGCCTCGGCAAGAGGCGTGACGCCCGTCCTGCCTGGATTTCTGCCGACGCGGCCTGTCTGCCGTTCCCGCCGCAGACTTTCGACGCGGCCGTTTCCGGCTTTCTGGTGCGCAATGTCCCGGATGTGCCTGGCGTTCTGCGGGAACAGCGCCGCGTGCTCAAACCCGGCGGGCGGATCGTAATTCTCGATACCACCCGTCCGCGGCCGGGCATTTTCGCGCCGCTGGTCTGGCTTCACCTGCACCTCGTCATCCCGTTGCTGGCCAGGATGTTTGCGCGTCACGGCAGGGATTATCAATACCTGTGCGATTCGACCGAAAATTTCCTGCCGGCCGAAGCGCTGGCTATCCACATGGAGATGTCAGGCTTTCGAGAGGTTGGCTTTCGTCGCTTGATGTTCGGGACGGTGGCCATCCACTGGGGGGTGAAGTGACGAAACGATTTAGCAATTCAACGAGGCAGCGATTCAACGAGGCAGTGAGGCGGCATGACTGAGCGTGATTTGCAGAAGGCCGCCATGCGCGGCGAACCCTCCTACGTCTGGCGGGCGGGACAGGAACGCCGCCTGCAGATGATCCTGCGCGCCGCCGAGGATCGCATCCGTGGGCGCATCCTCGAAGACGGCTGCGGGGTGGGGATGTACGTCGCGCACCTCCAGCCTTTCGGCGGACAGGTCTTCGGCCTGGAATACGACTTCGAGCGCGTACGTGAGGCGCATCAGCGCTCGGCCCTGCTGGCCTGCGCGGCCGGGGAGGGGCTGCCCTATCCCGCCGAAACCTTCGACCTGATCCTCAGCCACGAAGTGCTCGAACACGTCCGCGATGACGCCCAGGCCGTGCGCGAGATCGTCCGCGCCTTGAAGCCGGGCGGGCGGCTGGCCCTCTTCGTACCCAACCGCGGCTATCCCTTCGAGACGCACGGCGTCTACTGGCGGGGAAAATATCATTTTGGCAACATTCCCCTGGTCAACTACCTGCCGCGCCAGTGGCGGGACAGGCTCGCGCCCCACGTGCGAGTCTATTCTAAGCGTGATCTCGAAAAACTATTCGCTGGCCTGCCAGTGAAAATCATCGAGCGCACTGTCATCTTCGGCGCGTACGATAACGTTATCGCCCGCTTTGGCAGGCTGGGGAAAGCCTTGCGCTGGCTGCTGCAAGCACTCGAAAAGACGCCATTGAAAGTGCTGGGGCTGTCGCATTTTTGGGTGGTGGAGAAATTGACTGATTGAAGTATAATCTCTGTAGAAAGGAGGAGCGATGTACGCGACCAAACTCAAAGGACAGATTACGCACGACCGTCGCTTGATTATCGAAATTCCTCGCGATGTGACAGCAGGCGCGGTCGAAGTGATCCTGTTGCAAGTCTCTGACAAACCCAAACGAACTGCGCGGCGCGATTCAACGCATCCGGCTTTTGGCATCTGGGCTGAACGGGCCGATATTGCGGATACGGTCTCTTTCGCTGCGGAGCTAAGAAGCCGGGTGGAGATGCGGGCAGATGGCAATCCCAGCAAATAGATGGCTGCTGGATACAACGATCCTCGTTGACTTGATGCGCGGTTCCAAGCTGGCGCGCGATTGGATTGACTCACTCCCTGAAAGTGCGCCTACGATTTCGGTGATTACGGCAGCAGAACTCCTGGCAGGCTGCCGCAACCGCGCCGAACAACGTGCCGTCGAGCGTGAACTTGATCTCTATGAGATTGCCTGGGTGGCGGAGGATATTTCCGCGTCAGCGTTGGAATCCTACAGACATTTCCATTTGAGCCATAATATTGGTTTTCTGGATTGTCTGATTGCTGCAACCGCGATAAAAAACGGATTGTCTCTGGCAACGCTGAACCTCAAGCATTTTGCGCCATTTTCTGATCTCCAGGTTGAAAGACCGTATTGATATATTCCATTGCCGGTGTATTTTATTGAACGAATGGTTATTCTTGGCGCGTGTGATAACGTTATTGCCCGTTTTGGCAGGCCAGGGAAAGCCTTGCGCTGGTTGCTGTAAACGCTCGAAAAGACGCCGTTGAAGGCGCTGGGGTTGTCGCATTTTTGGGTGGTGGAGAAAGCGTAGCAATGAACTGCTGAGAAAGAGAAACGAGTGGAAGTTGCCTTTCACTCGTTTCTTGTTTCTCTTTACTCGTTCCTTTCTTCCCTAAAATCGTAAATCCCCTCCTTCACTGCCCATTTCCGCCTACACGACGGGCAGGCGAGGTAACCTGTTTTCTCCTTCAATCCTGTTGTTGGTGGGATAGAATCCCGCCCTACAGTTTTCAGCGGTGCATGTCCACATTCGGGGCATTTGAAGTAGGAAGAGATATTATCTCGTCCTACCATTGGCGGGATGCCATCCCGCCCTACGGCGCGGCAGCGCACAAATACACTGGGGGTCAGTTGGAATAACGCGCCGGTGGGCTGGAAGAGCGCATCCAACCCGGCCAGGATGTCCGCCGGCATCCATTGTTTCAGAAATCCAAGCCGGAAGTGGGATACGGTCAAGGTTCTTTCAACTTTGAAACCTGCAACCTTCAACCAACCCCGCACGGCCCGAGGGTGGAAATCGAAGTTGAGTTTCGCGAACTCTACAGGCTCTAATGTGAACGGATTCCATTCCTGGCGGCGCAGGGCGTAGCGCAGGATGGCCTTGAGATTTTGTTTGTTGGCATATTCTAGGATAAAGGTCGCGCCGGGTTGAAGCACATTGCGCACCTGGCGCAGGGCTTTGGGCGCGTCGGCCATGTGGTGCAGCGTGCGGATCATAGTCGCAGCGTCGAACAACTCATCCACGAAGGGCAGACGGTAGATGTCGGCGGCAACGTAGATAGTACGGTCGCTATGGTTGCCGAAGGCGCAACCACTGTTCCCCAGCCGCGCCTGGGCTTGCTGCAACTGTGTGATCGAGTAATCCAGCAGCACGACGCGCTCGAAACCTGCATAGCGCACTGTATTTCGACCGGCGCCCGCACCCAGTTCGAGCAGCAGTCCTCCGCTTTTGGGCAGCAGGCGTTTCAGCGCGATGGCTTCGCAGCGGTCTTCGTATGCGCGCCCGCCGCTATCCCAGAAGGAGGCCTGGTAATCGGAACCTTCGTAGTCGCAGACGGGTGGATGGTCAGTCATCAGCGTCCAGTTTTCAGTGTTCAGTTATCGGTGAAGTAAGAGGCTTGCTCTTCATGTACAGAAAGGGCTTCTGGATTGCAAAATAATTCGGCTTTTGCCATCATACCGCCGAGCAGACGGCCAAGTTCGGCGCATCTCTCCATCAAAGCGGCGACTTGTGGCTGAGAGAGGTAGCCGCAGTCGGCGATTTGCGCTCCAATTGCACGCGAAAAGCGGCGTATCTGATCGGTAAGCGAAAACATTTCTTCTTTTGGAAATTTTACGGTGAGAGCGAATATCTC
>Ga0210047_1000428_pt1 | contig 16819 bp, 13 predicted proteins | sample CryGeyCG2014_300_3_FD_185453 | JGI IMG/M metagenome (GOLD analysis project Ga0210047, IMG submission 185453) | Groundwater microbial communities from aquifer - Crystal Geyser CG01_land_8/20/14_3.00 (SPAdes) (version 2) | ecosystem: Environmental > Aquatic > Deep subsurface > Groundwater | place...
ACCGCCCCGCTGAAGTAGACTTGCTGGTTTCCGACCCGAGCAAGGCTCGCAAAGTCCTCGGCTGGCATCAAAAAATAGGCTTCGAAGAACTGGTCGAGATGATGGTCGAAGCCGATTTGAAGCAGGCCAATTGAAGTAACTCGTTGGCAGCTTCACGAATGCAGCAGGAAGCTTCTGTGCACCTTCCATATCTTAATGACGCCTAGATCTGTGATAGGATAGAAAGTGATAAGGAGAAACAATGTCTGACAAGCAATCGTTGCATGTTATGCGACTTATTCTTATCATTACTGCCACATTGACCTTGATGGCGTTAGTGAGAGTTATAAAAGTCATGCAACTCTTAGCCATCTCGCTATCCCAGCCCAAATGGTTTTTATTATTGGGATTGTTGGCGATAGCGGCTATTGCATCGTTATCTCTATTTGGATTTACATGGGATGAAAAAAGCCTTCATCGATTGCATAATTTTATAGAGAAAATTCCATCCACCTCGGCCATTAAAATATTTTCCACAATTCTATTTGTACTGATTCTCGTTTTCTATTCCTGGTTGGTGATCTTCTCACCAATGCGAGGCTTTCTGATGGGAGACTCTAATTCCGTATTACAGTTGCAGGAAGGCAAGTTGATTAGTTCTAGTGCGATCTTTGGCTGGATGCCAATTAAAGATTATCCTCTTACCTTGAATATCACTAGCGTCCAGTGGTTGTTCTTCTGGGCATGTAGTATTACGGCAGCGATAACCCTGAGATTTGGTCATAAGGAAATATCATTTGGAAGGGCCTTGATCGCATCGCTCATAGGAGAGTCTATTATCTACAAGGTTATATCTTATCTATCTTCGATTTCGTCCTATCCTTTTGCACTAAATTGGGAGGAGAGCTATCGCATTTATTATGCTTCGCTCTTGGCGGCTAAAAGGCTATATGGTTTGAGCTGGCCGCTTCCTCAGCTTGATTTTTCACTCTATCTCATTAACGGAATTCCTTTTCTGATAGGGAATTTTCCCATCTGGGTACACCGGATGTGGTATGTAATCTTGCTGCTCTGCATTACGATGCTAGCCGCTCTTTCCTTATGCCGCCGTTTAAAAATTCGAGATTGGTTATCCCGATGGCTCTTTATCGGTTGGTGTATTCTATATATCCTTCAGATGGGGGGAATACATTATGAGCTCCTGATTTGCGTTATCATCATCTTGCTCGGTTTTTCGATACACCATCCTTGGAGATCTTTGGCCAGCATTGTACTAGCTTCAGCTTGGGCTGGCATGAGCCGCCTGAACTGGTATCCGGTCCCAGCAATGTTAGCAGTAGCTCTTTTTTTCTTGGAGGAGCCATTAAACAATTATCGTAATGCGTTGCATTACTTGCTTAGACCCGTTCTCTGGGGTGTCATTGGATTGATAACAGCGATATTTGGGAGCCTGCTAGTGTCTCACCTCACGGGCATCAGTCTTGTAGCTGCATTAAGCTCACGGTTCACCTCCTTACTATGGTATCGCCTTCTTCCCAATCCTACTTATCCATTAGGGATTTTGCCAGCTATCACGCTTGTATCTTTGCCGCTATTGTGGATGTGCTTTGATCCCGCTAAAGGTCAGTGGCGTTCCATTCGGGTATTTTGGCTAACCGCGATGACCCTCACCCTATTTGCCGGGGGAGTAATCGTGAGCGTTAAAATCGGCGGCGGTGATGATCTACATAATCTTGATGCCTACCGAATCTTATTAGCCATAATCGCTGCATATATCTTCTTCAACCGATTCGCAGTGGATACAGCAATCAGAATATATAAGCCTACGTGGCCTGTCATCGCTCTGGCAATGGTTATCCCTTTATGGTCTGCAATCCATGTTGTGCAGCCCTACATCCCGTTTGATCGCCAATCAGCAAATCACTCTCTCGAGGCATTGAAGACCAAGGTCGAGCAGGCATCCACCCAAGGTGAAATACTATTCATGCACCAACGCCAATTGCTTGCCTTTGGTTATATCCATATCCCTTTGGTGCCAGAATACGAGGATGCTTTTCTTCTCGAAATGCCAAACCCTTACCTTGATCAATTTTACGCTGATCTCTCCGATCATCATTTCCAATTGATTGTAGCTGATAATCAACCCAAGGGATTGAGAGGAAAATCCTTACCCTTTGGAGAGGAAAACGATGTTTGGTTTACAGCTATCACGCAACCCTTATTATGTGAATATGAGAGCGTTGGGACAGTACAGGATGGCAATATTGAATTGTATGCGCCGCGTCTAGCGCCGGATAACTGTGAATTTAACATCCCATAGATATAGTCAGCCCGTTTATCCAGCATTGGCATTCTACTTGATTAAATATCAAGAATATCATCCATTCCGGACTGATTTGAGGCAAATCAAATGATGAAACGGATAAGAAACTTGATGATAACAGAAAGATTTGTCCATATGCGATCCATACCATGGATATCGGGCCTCTTGTCCTTGCTGGGGGGAAGTATCTATTTTTTACAAGCCAGAACCTATGCCCATACCCTGGCATCTATGATTGACGAGGCCGCTTACCTTTATAAAGGGTATTTATTTGCGATAGGCAGGTATGTGCCTTTTCAAGACTATGGGTTTTGGACGAACAAAGCGCCTTTGTCATTCCTGATCTATGGATATGTTCAAACCTGGTTTGGGACAGGGCTGCGGACAGGACGTTACTTTGCCATCTTCGTTGGCCTTTTGATGCTCTTAGGGCTGTGGATCGTGGCTCGCAGGATGGGAGGGCGGTGGTGGGGGACATTAGCCGTTTGGATTGTAGCCGTAAATCCTTGGATTATTAAAGATTATACTTTGGCATGTACACAGGTTATCATTGCCTGTTTGCTCACCTGGATATTGGTTCTCGGCTTGGGGATGAAACGGAATTTGTGGCAAATTATACTTGCAGGGATACTATCGGGTGTTTTGATTATGACCCGGCAAAACCTCTTGCCTGTAGTGCCATTGCTAATCTTTTATTTTTTTTGGCAACATGGACGCAAAGCAGGATGGTTGGCAACACTGGCTTCAGGAGTGGTTCTCATTGGAATCCATGCTCTTTTCTGGCCGAACATATTACAGCTATGGACACCCTGGCTGCCTCAAAGCCTGACGCCATTTCTGGATCCTTGGAGAGAACTGTCTGGCAGCGTATCCGTCGTTGGTGAGGGCGTAAGTACATTAGGCCGTCTATTAGCTTTTTTCCAGGGATACCGGTTTCACTTTATTGCATTGTTGGGAACCACACTCACCTATATCTTCTGGGTGCGTAGGAAGAAATGGAAAAGCGATTTTGATTTCCGTACAGCCTTTTTTGTCTCGGCTCTGTTTGGTGTGCTTTGGCTTTCCCATGCCTGGGCGTCATTGGGTAGGAATGTTTGCGTATGGTGCTACGCGGAATATATTTCGTTTTTCACTCCTTTGGGCATCATCTTATTGGTGGTATCCTTGAGTTCTTGGGAAAAGAAACATTCACCGCTAAGAACCGCCGCGCTCATTCTGTTCATTTTGGCCCTGGCAACTGGATTGGGATACTCTGCGTATGAAGATGTTTCCTTGACAAATACAATTAATTCTATTCTGACAACCCATGTTCCCCGTATGAGGAATCTCCACTTCTTTCCAGGTGATGTTCCTATATGGGGGGTTTTAGCGAACAAATATGGGTGGGATTATCTAGAGAGTTATGGGGTGATGAGAAGGGTGATCCCCACTGCTATCGGTTTAGGTGCTGGGATCATTATTATTATGCTTGCATTGTTACTGTTCTATGTTATTCTAAAAAAACTTCGTTTATTTATATTCTCTTTCGAACTCTTTGCTGGACTTATATTTCTGATTACAGGAGCACTGTTCTCATCCACACTATTTCTTGGAGGTGGACGGTTTGCTTACGATTGCGGTGGAGACGTGATTGCATTATACGAGTCATCAGGCGCGCAGCTTGCAAGCCTGATCCCTCCCGGTAGTAAAGTATACTGGGATAGCACTTCTTCTGGTTCTTCCATGTTGTTATATTTGCCTGGGATACAAGTGTTTCCCCCACAGATTAACGGTCAGTTTGGCTACCGTATGGGAGGAGATCCAGATTCGTTATTACGCGCCGGTTTATGGAACGACGAACTGGCAGCGCAGTGGATACAGGCAGCCGATGTTATTGTAATAAAAAAACCTCCAATCTTCCCCTTATGGGAAGATTATATTTCACTGGATGATTATGATGTATATCAAATTCAGCAGCCCCTCAGTTCTTGTCGAAGCGAGAGTAGTCTGAATGTCTATCTGAGAAAGCCATGAAACTATCTCTTGTAATCCCGGTTAATAACGAAGAAGAAAACCTGCCACTCCTGTTCGAGGATATCTATCAGGCCCTAGGTGCCCAACCTTTACTACGCGCCCGGTCGGCGTTTTTTTCGAGGAGGCAAAGATGTATTATTGGTTTCGAACTGAGACGCACCTGAATCCGATACTCTGGCTGGGGATCGCAATTACTTGGTCGGTTGGGGGATGGCTATTGGCCACACATGCTTTTCGTCTTGAGAAAAAAGAACGCTTGGTTGTAGGTTTGGGGGTAGGCATGGTTGCCTACCTTTGGAGCGCCAATCTTCTAGGGCATTGGCTTGATCCGATGTTAACTTTCGTCTTGGCTGGTCTATTGGTCTTTGTAGTAGGCATTACGTTCGCCTGGCGAGGGGAAAAACCAATTCTGGATTGGCAAGATTTGTCGGCAGCATGGAAGCTACTGGTGATAGGCGCAGTTCTCATGGTTTTATTTGTCAAGATGGGGAAAGGATTGGGAATTTTCGACGACCGCAAGAACTTATCAATCATTTCCACTATGGCTGCCGGTGATATTCCTCCCCATTTCTACATGAACTCTGCAATGTATTTTCGCTATCACTATGGGTTCCAGATTCTAGGGGCAAGTCTCATGCGTTTGGGCGGACTGTTTCCATGGAGTGCCTTTGATCTCAGCAAGGCCCTGGTCGGGGCTTATGGAATACTGCTGGCGTACCTATTGGGTCGAAAGTATATTGGGCATGATTGGGGGGGGATAGTCTTCGCAATTGTGTTGGTTTTCGCTACAGGAACGAGATATTTGTTACTGCTATTTCCACCTTCTCTGCTTAGCAAAGCGGATACATTAATCTCACTTCGATATGTCCCCGACACCTTTGTAGGTCTTTCCTTCTCTCAGTCCCTGACTGCCGCCGGGACAGCGCCGGGAGATCCTCCCGTTCCCTTTATCTTTGCCTATATGAATGGTGTATTTTCCTGGCCATATTTTATTAAACTTCAGGCTGGCCCTGATGTATTTTCTTTGGTAATTCTTCTGTTAATTTGGCTAATTGCTTCTCGCCTTAAACACACATTTTCTTTCAGTATATTGACGGTGCTGTTCTCAATGTGGGCGCTGACATGGGAAGCAACGTATTGCTTGTTCCTTGTAGGTGGTATTTCCCTAACCCTTATAAATAAATTGCGACGCAATAAGGGTATATTGAGGAAAGAGTTTTTGGCGCTGTTGCTTTCTTTTCCAATCGCACTCATGCAGGGAGGCACCCTAACCGAGGTCGTTCGAGGATTCCTCCAAGCAGGAAATAATCTCTCTATGTCTACCACAGGAGAGGCCTCCATTGCAGGATTTTCTTTACGATGGCCCTTGGCAATTGTCTCGTCATCGTTTAGTCCGCTACGATTAAACTCTCCTCTCGAACTGTTGGTTGGTATATTTGAACTAGGCCTTGTGATACTATTCGTACCACTGATTACTGGCTGGGCGTGGAAATACTCTAAAAAAGGGGACTGGACAATTGGTGTACTGTCGTTGAGTGCCTGGGTTGGTTTTCTGATACCCATCTTCTTATCCTACAAGGTTGACCACGATATAACCCGATTTAATGGTTTTTCTATGTTAGCATGGACTTTACTGCTGGCACTCTTAATCTGGGATTATGTAGGGAAATCGGCCAAATTCATACGCACGGGAGCTATTTTGGCGCTTTCCTTTATGGTATTTGGCGGTAGCGTTATTTCTGGTATTTACCTCACAGCCGCCTCTCGGACTATGCTTACCATCAACATGACAGAATTGGACGCGCGCATTGCACAAGATACATGGGACACCCTACCCCGAGATAGCGACGTCTTTGACCCAGAGCAATGGCGCGCCACAGTTCTAACTGGACGGTTAACTCAAGCAGTTACAGTACAAGGAGGTGGCAATGTGCCTTTGGCCGAATGGGAAGGTTTGCATAGAGAACCCAGCGTGGAGGGCTTACTTTCGCAGGGCTATGGTTATGTATATGTGGATGAAAAATGGTGGGATAATATACCAATAGAGAGCAAAGTATCTCTCTCTCAGTCCTGTGTACTTGTTATCTCTGAATATTGGTCCGACGATAAAACTCAATTCCGCAGGCTGCTCGATATCAGCCAATGTCAACCCTGAACATTGTTCGGTTTGAGAGAAGGCGACAATGTATCTTTCTGCGGTTATTCCAGTTTTCAACGAAGAAGAGACTTTACCGTTTTTGCATGAGGCAATCCGTGCAACACTAGATCCGCTGCGCCAGCCTTGGGAAGCGATCTTTGTGGACGATGGCAGCCAGGATGGCAGCTTGAGCGCGCTCACCGCGTTGGCCAACAGGGACCCGCAGCATGTGCGCGTGGTAGTTCTGCGCCGCAACTTCGGGCAGACGGCGGCTATCGCCGCCGGCATTGACCACGCCGTGGGCGAGATCATCGTCCTGCTGGATGCCGACATGCAGAACGATCCGGCAGATATTCCGATGATACTGGCTAAACTGGATGAAGGCTACGATGTGGTCAGCGGCTGGCGCAAAGACCGCAAAGACACCTTCATCACGCGCACGCTACCATCCCACCTGGCGAACAGCCTGATTTCCTGGGTGACCGGCGTTCACCTGCACGATTATGGCTGCACGCTTAAAGCCTACCGCCGCGAGGTATTGACCGGTTTCAGGCTATACGGCGAAATGCACCGATTCATCCCGGTCTACGCACACGCAGTCGGCGCGAGGATCGCCGAGGTACCCGTTCGCCATCACCCGCGCCAGCACGGCAATGCCAAATACGGCCTGGAGCGTACCCTTAAAGTTCTCCTCGACCTGTTCACGGTCAAGTTCCTGCTCAGTTATTCCGCCAAGCCCATCTACCTGTTCGGCGGCGCCGGGATTGGGTTGATGCTCATCAGCACATTGACACTGGTGACTCTAATGATCCGGCGCGTCTTTTTTGATATCTCGGTGCTTGCCTCACCATTCTTCCAGATGAGTGTTATGTTTTTCGTTCTGGGCTTTCAATCCATCCTGATGGGCCTGATCGCCGAACTGCTGGTGCGCACGTATCACGAGTCCCAGCAAAAGCCCACCTACCGCGTGCGCGCCGTGCTGGGAAAGAAGCCCCGCAGTCGCTGACCGGCCGATGAAAATTTTGGTTCTCATCCACGAATATCCGCCGGTCGGGGGCGGCGGAGGCGCGGCAGCCGGCGATATCTGCCAGGGACTGGCGAGGCGCGGCCACGAAATCAAAGTGCTGACGGCGCACTGCAAAGGACTGCCGCTTCGCGAAACGATCGGGAAAATTGACGTAATGCGGCTAAAATCTCTGCGGAGACAGCCCTACCGGGCCGGATTCCTGCAAATGGGCGCCTACGTTCTCGCGGGACTTTGGGCCGGCCTCCGTTTAATTGGCCGCTGGCAGCCTGACGTGATCCACGTCCACTTCGCCGTCCCAGCCGGCGCACTGGCCTGGGCTTTGTCGCGCCTGACGCGGGTCCCGTACGTGCTGACTGCTCATCTCGGCGATGTACCTGGCGGCGTGCCGGAAAAGACCGGTAAATGGTTCCGCTGGATTTTCCCGTTCACCCGTCCCATCTGGCGGGACGCAAAACGCGTCGTCGCCGTCAGCGGGTTCACGCGTGGGCTGGCTCTGCGGTATTATGGTAGCTGGTTGCGCTGCCATTATTGCGCTCCAATCGAAGTTATTCCAAATGGCGTTGATTTGAAGGCTCTGGATCCCGGCGAACTGCGCGCCAACGTTACGCCACGCATTGTCTTTGCCGGCCGTTTCATGGAGCAGAAGAATCCGCTGGCGCTCGTGCGCGTCCTCAGCCAGTTGCAAGACCTGCGCTGGCAGTGCGTCATGCTGGGCGACGGGCCGCTTTTGGAAGAGACCCGCCGTGAAATCGCGGCGCGCGGCCTGGCAGACCGCTTCACATTGCCGGGTTGGGTGACACCGCAAGAGGTGCTGGACTGGTTCCGCCGCAGCGATCTTCTGTTCATGCCCTCGCTTTCGGAGGGACTGCCGGTCGTCGGCGTGCAGGCTTTGGCGATGGGACTGGCGGTGGTCGCCAGCCGCGTGGGCGGATTTGTGGATTTGGTGAACGACGGCGAGAACGGTTCTTTGCACGAACCGTCTGATGAAGATGGTATGGCCGAAAGCCTGCGCCGCCTGCTTTCCGATAATGGTAGCCTGAAATCGGGCTACCATAAACGCGACTTGCTGCGCGCCCGTCAGTGCAGCCGCGAATTGGCGCGCAAATTTGATTTGACCGAAGTCGTGCGCGCCTACGACGAATTGCTGCGCGAGGCGGCTGTGCCATAAAATATGAAAACATCTTTGTGTTTTCAGTTTCATAATGCGGTGGTGTTTGAAGTCCGGAGTAATATACCGCACGTTCTTGAGTTTTTTAATTCTGAATATGGCTATCATCGTGTGGATAATGGTTGCCGAAAGCGCAACCATAATGCAACTGTTGCGCCCTTGCCAGTGGTAGAACTAACTTATCTTAACAAAATTAATCCTGTCCAAGAATATAATCACTATACACACAAATTCCTTGCGCATTGGTTATATCAGGTTCAAGTCTCACCTGAACGTGTGACGATTAAAGTCAGCGGAAATAAATTATCTGTCCCAATGGTGCATCACATGATGGTGCATCCATCCTTGCGTTATTTGGCGTCACAGCATGGATTCTTACTCTTACATGCCGGTGCAGTAGCCCGAAAAGGCAAGAGCCTGATATTTTCCGGGCGTGGCGGTGCCGGAAAGACAACCGTTACATCTTTGGTGCTGGCATATGGGAATCGATGGTCACTGCACGCGGACGACTATGTGTTTCTGAAACCCGGTCCGTTCAGCTTTGCATATCAAACTCGTTCGCATCTATATCGCAACTTATTGTTGTGGGTGCCTGAAGTCAAGTCGCGCCTGACCCCTTGGGAACTGACTAGGGTCGAATTTTTTGGTTTTGTACGTAAATGGAGTGGTGAACGGTTCAAGTGGCCAGTACGTTTGTCGGCCGAACGCCTTTGGCCGGGAAGCACTATTCAGGATTTTGCAGTCCCCGTGTCTGTCTTACTCCTTCGGAAGGGCAATCAATCTTCCGCTGAACTAGAACAAGAAAAAGATATTGAACAGGTAGCTGCTGAACTGATTGAAATGAATTTCAACGAGGCGCGTCACTTTATTTCCCTACTCGACAAAACCAATGCCATTCCTGATTTTTCCGGTTGGCTCGCGGATTGGAAACTTGCAGAACGTCGCTTGTTACTAGAAATTCTACGCAGGACGCCGGTTTACACATTGAAATTGCCGGTAACAAATTCTCGGTCAGAGCTAAGCAAACAACTGCTCTCTATTCTTGATGAATTGGCGGCTTAATACTGTTGAGCGAGAACATGGAATCGAAATCGTTTTCGTCTTCTCGAAAGAAGGCACTATCTAGTTTTTTACGCTTGGCTGGGACGATTCTCAGCACAGTGCTTTTTTTTGCACTAATTTCGCGTCAAAATTGGGGGGTGGTTTATGAAAAAACGAGTAGCATTTCGCTATTGGTAGTGTTTTTTGTTTTTGCCATCTATGGTCTTGGACAGATACTTAATGCCTTTCGCTGGTTTATTTTGTTGTACGCGCAGCAGGTGGATATTTCATTTGTGGAATCATTAAAGATCGTATTTGCTGGCATTTTTGCGTCCAACTTTCTTCCATCAACTATTGGTGGTGACACAGTACGAGCAGTGGCGATCATGCGTTTTGCTGATAAAAAGATAATAGCAATTGGTTCTATCATCCTTGACCGAATCATTAACATGGCGGCAATGATCAGCTTGCTGCCCCTGCCAATACATGTGTTCGGTCTATCAGCACTTTCCAAAGGTTTATCATTTCAAATGAGCATGACCTCTTGGCTGTTATTGGAGAAACTCAAAGGCTTTTTTAGACATCTCTTTCCGAGAGTAGTTGCTGCCCTTGATGCTTGGCGCGCGAAACCTTGGGCTTTGGTGCATGCGTATGTGGTGGGTTTCGTTTCCAATCTCTTGCCAATGCTTGGAACGTTTTTACTTGCGCGTAGTGTAGGAATTGGTGTAAGTTATTACCAGGTCGTTGCTGTTCAAACCATTACTTATTTTTTTTCAGTTCTGCCCATCTCTATCAATGGCTACGGTGTCCGTGAAGTGTTGTATACCACACTTTATACGCAACTAGGTGCGACCCTTGAACAAGCATCTATACTTGCGTTGCTCAGTCGCCTGCTCACGATGTTGGCAACTACACCCGGTGCTTTCTGGCTCTCTCGATCCGTGTTGCGAGCTTCATCTAGGAAAATTGAACTTTAATATTCGCCCTTGACCCCTTTATATTCGCGGTTATAATTCAGGTGCTGAATTTTGAAATTATGGAAACCTCCCCAGATACTGCCCGTGAACTTGCCCTGCTCGAGACCATCGAGCGCGATCCCGACGTGACCCAAGCCTCGATCGCCACACAATTAGGCGTGGCGGTCGGGACGGTCAACTGGCACCTCAAACGCTTGATCGAGAAGGGTTACGTCAAGATCAAGCGCGCCGAACGGAAGAAACTGCGCTACATCATCACGCCGGAGGGGATCGCCCTGCGCGCTCGCCTGACGGTGGATTATATTGAACAACAGTTCAACCTGTACCGGCGGACACGAAAGCGCGTTCAGGAGCACCTGGAGCAAGTGCGCCAGGCTGGTTTCGAACGCGTGCGCCTGATCGGCGAAGGCGATGTAGCCGATATTTGCAAATTAACCTGTCTCGAGCAGCACATCGCCATCGTACCAGACAGCAAAGCCCCTGTGCTGGAGGTGAGTGGTTTCAAGGTGCTCTTGCACATAATGGTCGCCGACTGCGCGACCATAAAAAAGGAAGCATGAAAACCAAAGGGCATATCCTCGTGACGGGCGGCGCCGGTTACGTCGGCTCGCTATTGACCGCCGAACTTTTGCGGACGGGCTATCGCGTCACCGTGATAGATAATCTGCTCTTCGGCGGCGAAGCACTGTTGGGGTTTCTCGCTCACCCCGACTTTCATTTCGTCAAAGCCGACGTCACCGAGTCACGCGCCGTGCGCGACTCCATCCATCGAGACCGGCCGAAACCGGATGCGGTTGTCCATCTGGCGGCGATCGTCGGCTTCCCGGCCTGCCAGGCGGTGGGACGTCAGGCGGCGTGGCGGTACAACGTCGAGGCGACGAAAATGGCCTTCGAGCAGGCAGCCGGCCTCGGGTCCGCACGCTTCGTGTTCGCCTCCACGTACAGCAACTATGGCCGGTCCGCAGATGGAAGTCCGGTGACGGAAGATTCGCCGCTTAATCCGCAGTCGCTATATGCCGAGACAAAAATCGCCGCAGAGGAATATCTACTCGGCCAGAAAGATGCAAGCTGTGCGCCGCTCATTTTCCGCCTTACCACGCTATACGGGGTTTCGCCGCGCACCCGCTTCGACCTGATCGTTAACCAGTTCGTCCTGGACGCTTATTCAAAGAGAGAATTGATCATCTATCAGCGCGGCTATTCGCGCTCGTTCGTTCACGTGCGGGATGTGGTGCGCGGCATCATCCTTGGCTTGGAATCGCCGCAGGAAAAGGTGCGCGGGCAAGTCTACAACCTGGGCAGCGAAGGTGGCAATTACACCAAAGATGAGATCGTTGGGCTGGTCATCAAACGCTTACCAGAGACAGTGGTGAGCTATAAAGACCTGACCTTCGGCGGTGATGTGCGCGATATTACGGTGTCGTTCGAAAAAATCCGCCGCGAGCTAAGTTTCCAGGCGGAACTGACGGTGGACGACGGCGTGCGTGAGGTGATCCACGCCCTACGGACAGGGCTGATCCGCAATCCGAATGATGCGCGTTATCGAAATGCGCAGTTTATTGTTCAATGAATCGAGATTCGAGAATAGAGAATCGTTCCTGCCGTTCTTACGAATCTCCATTCTCGAATCTCGGACTCAGGAGAGCAACTATGACGGTCGAGAATAATTATTGGAGCAACAAACGTGTCGTCGTGACGGGCGGCGCTGGATTCCTTGGCTCATTCATAACCAAGAAGCTAATCCAACGCAGCGCGGCAGATATTTTGATTCCACGCATCGAATACTACAATTTGGTGGACCGCGACGCCATCCGCCGCCTGCTGGATGAGTCCATGCTCCCGCCAGAGAAGCGCCCCGCCCACCTCACGCCCGAGGGCTTTCATCCTTCATCCTTCAGCCTTCATCCTTCCAACCTGGTCATCATCCACCTCGCCGCGCGCGTCGGCGGCATCGGCGCCAACCTTGAGCATCCAGCGGAATTTTTCTACGACAACCTGATGATGGGCGCGGAACTGATGCACCAGGCCTGGAAGCTCGGCGTGCAAAAGTTTGTCGCGCTCGGCACAGTGTGTGCTTATCCCAAGTTCACCCCCGTGCCGTTCAAGGAAGACAACCTGTGGGATGGCTACCCGGAAGAGACTAACGCGCCCTACGGTCTGGCCAAAAAGATGCTCCTGGTTCAGGCGCAGGCTTATCGCCAGCAGTATGGATTTAACGCCATTTTTCTCCTGCCAGTGAACCTGTATGGACCCGGCGACAATTTTAATCCGCAATCCTCGCACGTTATTCCAGCTTTGATCCGCAAGTGTTTGGATGCGCAGGAGCGCGGCGAGAAGGAAATCATCGTTTGGGGGGATGGCTCGCCGACGCGCGAATTCCTGTATGTGGAAGATGCCGCCGAGGGCATCCTGCTGGCGGCCGAGAAATACGACAGCCCTGAGCCGGTCAACCTGGGATCGGGTTTTGAGATTTCCATCAAAGATCTGGTTGAGATGATCGCTCGCCTGACCGGTTACGAAGGTAAATTGGTCTGGGATACCAGTAAGCCCAATGGACAACCCCGACGGAGTCTGGACATAACCCGCGCCGAAAAATACTTCGGCTTCCGCGCCGCTACAACTTTCGAGGAAGGCCTGCGCCGGACAATCGAGTGGTACAAGCAAAACAGAAAACGATAACATGACACAAAACCCCCTTGCAACGAAAAGCGAAACATCCATGCTGGTCATCCGCCCGGCGCGGGGTTGGACGGCGCTCAACTTGCGCGACTTGTGGATATATCGCGAACTCGTTTATTTCTTGACCTGGCGCGACATCAAGGTGCGCTACAAACAGGCTTTTCTGGGCGTAGCCTGGGCCATCTTGCAGCCGTTGCTGACCATGGTCATATTCAGTGTCATCATGGGATACCTTCTCAAAGTACCCACCGATAATGGCGTGCCATATCCGGTATTCAGCTTTGTGGCGCTTCTACCCTGGCAGCTCTTTGCCGGCGCCTTGCAGCGCGCCGGCACCAGCCTGGTTGGCAATTCCAATCTGATAACCAAAGTTTACTTCCCGCGACTGGTGATCCCTTTCTCGGCGGTGGCCGCCGGGCTGATAGATTTTTGCCTGGCCTTCCTGGTTTTGCTCGGACTGATGTTTTACTATCATCGTCAAATCACCGTAAATTTGCTCTGGCTGCCACTGCTTGTGGTCCTGGCGCTCATGACCGCCCTGGCCGTGGGCCTGTGGCTTTCGGCGCTCAACGTTCAATACCGCGATGTGCAGCACATGATCCCCTTTATCGTTCAGGCCTGGTTTTATGCTTCGCCGGTCGTGTATTCGTCCAGCATCATCCCCAGTGCTAAATGGCGACTGGTATTCGCCCTCAACCCGATGGCAGGCGTCATCCAGGGCTTCCGATGGGCGCTGCTCGGTACTCAGGCTCCGGATGCCTCCCTGGCTGTCTCGACGGCCGTGGTGCTGGTGCTGCTGGTCACCGGCCTCTACTTCTTTAAACGCATGGAACGGACGTTTGCAGACATTGTCTAAGTATCCATCCGGAATTTTTGTCGAGGCAGCTCCTCGCGATGCACCCTGCGGGCATGCTGCCGAATGTCGGGCATGGGAGCCGACCAACGAATTTCAAGATGGGTTCTAGGGTAACCTTCATGAGTGAAATCGCTATTCACGCTGAAAACTTGAGCAAACGCTACCGCATCGGCGCGCTGACCCAACGTCACGACACCTTGCGTGATCAATTGGTGGATTGGGGCGCTCAAGTGACAACCCGCCTGACGCGGCGCTCGAACAACGGCTCCGGTGACAACGAATGCTCCGCTGAAGACGCTGTAAACGAGGTATGGGCGCTGAAAGATGTCTCGTTCGAGGTGCAGCAAGGACAGGTGCTGGGCATCATCGGCCGAAACGGCGCTGGCAAGAGCACCCTGCTCAAGGTGCTTTCGCGTATCACCGACCCAACTGAGGGCATGGTGCAAATCCGCGGCAGGGTGGGGTCGCTGCTCGAGGTCGGCACCGGCTTCCATCCAGAACTGACCGGCCGCGAAAACATCTACCTGAACGGCGCCATCCTGGGTATGAAACGGGCTGAGATCGAGCGCAAGTTCGATGAGATCGTTTCATTCTCGGAGGTCGAGCAGTTCATTGACACGCCGGTCAAACGCTATTCCAGCGGTATGTACCTGCGCCTGGCCTTCGCCGTGGCCGCGCACCTCGAACCCGAAATCCTGGTGGTGGACGAGGTGCTGGCGGTGGGCGACGCCGAGTTCCAGCGTAAATGTTTAGGCAAGATGGGTGACGTGGCCCAGCAGGGACGCACCGTGTTGTTCGTCAGCCACAACATGTCCGCTATTTTGCGCTTGACCCAGGAGACCATCGTGCTGGAAAAGGGGAAGCTGGTCCTGCGCGCCCCCTCACCCGAGGCCGTGGACTACTACCTTTCCGCCGGACACGCCAAGGCTGGCGAACGCTTCTGGGATCTGGACGAGGCGCCGGCCGGGGCCGCGCCTTTCCGCCCGATCGCCCTGCGGCTGCGTGACAGTCGCGGTCAAGTCGTGGACACGGTCCGCTCCGCCGAGCCTTTCACGATAGAGATGGAATATAGCCTCACGGCGTCAGTGACCGGTCTGCGGGTGGGCTTCTACCTGAATACGACGCGCGGCGAGGCGGTATTCACTTCGTTCGATACAGACGATCCATCTTTGTTCGAGAGTCATACCAGCCGCCCGGCGGGTCACTACATTAGCAAATGCGCCATCCCGGCCGACACGCTCAACCAGGGACGCTACTCGCTGGGCGTCAATGCCAGTTCCTATCACATCAAACGTTATTTCGAAGAAGAACAAGCGCTCGACTTCACCGTAGATACCGCCGGCGCGCCTGGGATGCAATGGTCTGAACCGCGCCAGGGCGTCATCCGTCCGCGCCTGGAATGGAAGATCGAAAAGACACATGAACGCTAAAGACACGTTCAAGAATCTGCTTGGCGAAGTGCCACTGGTGCCTGAGTTGTATTGGCTGCTGCGGCATCGCGACCGCACCATTCACAGCCATTTCAATCTGGGTCATCTGCAAGAGGCATTACCGCAGGCCTGCGTACAGGTAAAACCCTTTGCAGCCGCTGCGCCGGCAGGCAAACGTATCCTCGTTTTCGGCACGCTCCATTTTTGGATCGAAGAGGGTACCCTGATCAGCCTGGCATTGACTGGATTTGGCCATAAAGTGACCTTTGCCTATTCCCCTATCTCAGAATACGACAAACCTGTCAATGCTTTCGATCTGCGCCGCCAAAACCTTTACACCCGCGCGGTACTGGAACCGGCGCGCGCGTTGATGGAGATCGTCTCGCTGCTGGATATACACCCGGCCAGGTCGCTTCCGCCCGAACTGGAGAACGCCGTCCGGCAGATCAGCGCCTACGATGTGCAGTACAGGCTCGAAGTCGAGGAAGTGGACACGGAAAGCGAGTTGTATCATTTGCGGCTCGAGCGGAACACGATGGCGGCTCGCGCCGCCCTGGCCTGGCTGAGAGCCAATCGCCCGGATGTCGTCATCATCCCAAACGGCGTCGTCGTCGAGCTGGGCGTAGTTTATCAAGTTGCGCGCTACCTCGGCTTGCCGGTTGTAACTTATGAATTCAGCGAGGAACGCGAGCAGCTCTGGTTGTCGCAGGGCGAGGAGATCATGCACCTGAATACGGACGATCTCTGGCAGGCACGCGGTCATTTGCAGCTTGGCGACGAACAGCGCGCGCTTATCGAGGCGTTGGAAACGGCCCGCCAGGGAGCGCGCAGTTTCGGCAAGTCCGATCGCCTTTGGCAGGAGCTGCCCACCCAGGGCAGCATTCAGGCCCGCGCCGCGTTGGGATTGGATTCCAGGCCGGTTGTCCTGCTGGCGACGAACGTGCTGGGAGACAGCCTGATCCTCGGCCGCGAGGTTTTCAGCCGCAGCATGGCGGAGTGGATCGGGCGTACCGTCCAGTTCTTTGCCAAACGCCCAGATGTGCAGTTGGTCATCCGCATCCACCCCGGCGAGAAGTATACGCACGGCGCAACAATGGTGGACGCGGTCAAGACTGCCCTGCCCACGCTGCCTGAGAATATCCACCTCATCGAAGCGCTCGATAAAGTCAACACCTACGATTTGATGGAA